>Ga0228703_1000105_pt1 | contig 74717 bp, 76 predicted proteins | sample McNCre217_Aug_MG_3_FD_178020 | JGI IMG/M metagenome (GOLD analysis project Ga0228703, IMG submission 178020) | Freshwater microbial communities from McNutts Creek, Athens, Georgia, United States - 29-17_Aug_MG | ecosystem: Environmental > Aquatic > Freshwater > Creek | place: USA: Georgia...
CAGCGGGCTTCGGCCCGCTTCTCTTTGAGGTTTCCGATTTCCGGATCATTTCCCCGACATTTGCAGAAAGATTCCCATGCCTGTGAACCTGCCTCCTCTTGATCCCGCCCAGTTGCATCCGGTTGCCGGTGTCCGTTGGGGCATTGCCGAAGCCGGTGTGCGCAAGGCCAACCGCAAGGACCTGAGCCTCTTGCTGCTGGACGCCGGAGCCAGCGTGGCAGGTGTGTTCACCCAAAACCGTTTTTGCGCGGCGCCTGTGCAGGTCTGCCGTGAGCACCTGCAGGCGGGTCAAGGGGTTCGTGCCCTGGTCATCAACACCGGCAATGCCAATGCGGGCACGGGCGCTCCCGGTCTGGCCCACGCGCGCCAGACCTGTGACGCCGTGGCCGCCTTGCTGAACTGCCAGCCTGGCCAGGTGTTGCCGTTTTCGACCGGCGTGATCATGGAGTCTTTGCCTGTGGATCGCATCGTGGCAGGCTTGCCCGCGGCGATGGCCGATGCCAGCGCATCGAACTGGGGCAAAGCTGCTGAAGGCATCATGACCACCGATACGGTGCCCAAGGCGGCCAGTGTGCAGTTGCAGATCGGTGGAAAGACCGTGAGCGTGACTGGCATCAGCAAGGGCGCGGGCATGATCCGCCCCAACATGGCCACCATGCTGGGTTTCTTGGCCACTGATGCGGCCATTGCCCCCGACTTGTTGCCTGCCTTGGCGCGTGAGCTGGCCGATGGTTCGTTCAACCGCATCACCATCGATGGCGATACGTCGACCAACGATTCGTTCGTGGTGATGGCCACGCACCAGGCTGCGAATGCTCCAATCACTTCGTGGACCACGCCTGACGGGCAGGCCCTGAAAGCTGCGATGCTGCAGGTGGCTCGCCAGTTGGCCCATGCCATCGTTCGCGATGGTGAAGGCGCGACCAAGTTCCTGACCATCCAGGTCGATGGCGGCAAGACCGCCGCCGAATGCCGCCTGGTGGCCTATGCGATCGCCCACTCCCCCCTGGTCAAGACCGCCATGTACGCCAGCGACCCCAACCTGGGCCGCATTCTGGCGGCTGTGGGCTATGCCGGTATCGAAGACTTGGACCAGAGCCTGATCGAGCTGCATCTGGACGATGTGCATGTGGCCACCCAAGGCGGTCGCCACCCGGCCTACCAGGAAGAAGATGGCCAGCGCGTCATGAAGCAGGCCGAGATCACCGTGCGCGTGGGCCTGGGCCGGGGTACGGCCAGCGACACTGTCTGGACCTGCGACCTGAGCCACGACTACGTGTCCATCAACGCCGACTACCGATCATGACTACGGCCCTCGAACAACTGCTGGACAAGGTCAGCCAACTGGTCGACCGCATCGAGTCGGTGCTGCCCCAGCCCTTGTCAGCCCCGGACTGGGCGCAAGCCATCGCTTGGCGTTACCGCAAGCGTGCCTCGGGCCATGGCGTGCTCGAACCTGTGCGCCACGTGGCCGCCATGACACTCGATGACCTCAAGGAAATCGACGATCAGAAGGAAAAACTGCAACGCAACACCGAGCAGTTTGTCCAGGGTCGTCCGGCCAACAATGTGCTGCTCACCGGCGCACGGGGCACCGGCAAGTCATCGCTCATCAAGGCCTGCCTGAACACCTACGCGCCACAGGGTCTGCGCCTGATCGAGGTCGACAAGGAAGACCTGACCGATTTGCCCGACATTGTCGAAGTGGTGTCGGGTCGGCCGGAAAAGTTTCTGGTCTACTGCGATGACCTCAGCTTTGAAGATGGTGAGCCCGGCTATAAGGCGCTCAAGTCGATTCTGGACGGCTCGGTGGCCGCCGCCACACCCAATGTGCTGGTGTGCGCCACCAGCAACCGGCGTCACCTGCTGCCCGAGTACATGAGCGAGAACCTCACCTACAAGCACACGCCCGACGGCGAGGTGCATCCGGGCGAGGGTGTGGAGGAGAAGATTTCCCTGTCCGAGCGCTTTGGACTGTGGATCAGCTTCTACCCCTTCTCGCAAGACGAGTACCTCACCATTGCCAGCCAGTGGCTGTCCGCTCTGGGGGCGTCGGCAGCGCTGATCGAAGAGGCCCGTCCTGCGGCGTTGCTTTGGGCACTGGAGCGCGGTTCGCGCAGTGGCCGCGTGGCTTACCAGTTCGCCCGCGATTACATGGGCCGTGAGGGCTGAACACCATGGACACCCTGGTGGCCGATGGGCAGCAGGCCCGTGAAGGGGGTGCCGACCGCAAGGTGACCGATGTGGCAGTGGGCATTTTGCTGCTGCCAGACGGTGCCTTTTTGCTGACATCTCGCCCCGAAGGCAAGGTGTACGCAGGCTACTGGGAGTTCCCTGGTGGCAAGCTCGAAGCGGGCGAAACCGTCGAGCAGGCCTTGCGCCGGGAGCTGTACGAGGAGCTGGGCATCACCATCGGTGCGGCTGAACTCTGGAAAACACAGCTGGTGGATTACCCGCACGCGCTGGTGCGCCTGCATTTTTGCAAGGTGCGTCAGTGGGAGGGTGAGTTGCAGATGCGCGAAGCCCAGTCGTTTGCCTGGCAGCGCCTGCCTGTGGACGTGGCGCCTGTCTTGCCGGGCACGGTGCCGGTGCTGTCCTGGCTGGCCGAGGAGCGCGGGTTCACAGCACCCACGCACGGCTGATCACTGCAACCTGGGGTCGCCAAACGGCTCGTCAGGCGGGGTGTCTTCGGGCAGGCGAAAACTCTCTTCGGCCCAGGCGCCCAGGTCGATGCCCTTGCAGCGGGCTGAACAAAACGGGCGGTACGGGTTGCGCGGGCTGTAGAGACTCAAGCCGTCGCAACCTGGGCAGCGGACTTTGCGGTCGGCAAATGTGGGCAGTGTCGAGCCGCTCATGCGCACAGCGACATTTCAAAGGGCACGTCTTCGGTACAGGCCTGCAGCTTGCCATCAGGCAGTTGCTGCATCATGCGGATCACCACCACCAGGCGGTTGCAGCTGATCTCGGGCGTGATGCCCATGCGAGGGTCAATGCGCAAACGCAGCAACTGGAAGCTGCGGCCTTGCGGCAAGTTTTGTTGCAGCTGACCTTGCACAGCCATGACTTTTTGTGTGCTGCCGGATTCGCGCAGCATCTGAATCAGCAGGCCCACAGCCTGGGCCATGCAAGTGAATGGCGCAGCCCATCGGTTCAGATCGTCCTGGCGGCTGGCGCTGTCGCGGTGTTGCCAGGCGTGGTAGGCGGGCAGGTCGAATTCGCAGGTGCCGCCCGGAATCACGGAGCGGCTGCGGATGCTCATGAGGAAGTCGTTTTCGGTCAGTGACTGACCGAGCTTGCCGGTGATGCTGTTGAGTGCCTCGAAATGGGCGTCCAGCTGGTCGATCACGCCATCCAGGACTTTTTCAGAAATGGCTGGGTTACCGCGGTAGCCGTTGTAGATCTGCTTTTGGCGCTCCAGGTCCTTGAGGACATCCGATTTGAGTTCGGCACGCGAAGCCACTTCCATGACCTCAAACAAGGTGATCAATGCAAAGTGGTGGTCCATCGCTTCTGCGCGAGGGATCAGCTGACCGAGCCGGTCAAACAGCTGCTGCAGACGCAGGTAGGTGCGGATGCGCTCGTTGAAGGGGTATTCGTACAGTATCACGCCGGGTCTTCCAATCCCTGGATCATAGCCCGAAGTGACGGGCCATTCCGGTGACCTCGCTCTCCAGCTGTGCCAGGGTCAGGCCTTGGTTGAAAACCACCAGATCCGCGCAAGCCAGGCGCTGTCGTCTGGGGGCTTGCTGGGCGATGATCCTGTCCACCTCTGCTGCCAGCAAACCGCTGCGCGCGATCACCCGATCGCGTTGTGTGCTGGACTCGCAGTCAACCACCCAGACCCTATCTACCTGGCTGCGCCAGCGCTTGCCGGACTCCACCAGCAAAGGCACATCAAACACCAGGCAGCGGCAGCCGCGGGCCAGAGCAGCCTCAGTCTGCTCGCGGGTGATGCTGCTGACCAGAGGGTGGATGATGGCTTCAAGCCGCTGGCGCGCCACGCTGTCCGAGAACACCCGCTCACGCATGGCTTGCCGGTCCAGGGCACCGTCCGGGCCAATCATGACCACGCCAAATGCTTCGGCAATCGCCGGAATGGCCCGACCACCTGGCGCCGTGACACTGCGGGAAATGGCGTCAGCATCGATCACGGCCGCACCCAAGGCTGCCAGCATGCCTGCCACGGTGCTTTTGCCGCTGCCAATGCCTCCGGTCAGGCCGATGCGCCAGGAATGTGTGTTGTTCATGAAAGCGTTCACCAGATCAGCCCGGTAGGGGCGCCCCGCCACATGAGGACGCCACCTGCCAGTGCTAGAAAAGGGCCGAAAGGAATATACCCGTCAGCGGGCAGCCGATGGCGCCACTTGAGCCAGAGTCCCACAGCCAGGCCAGAAAGAGAGGCGATCAGGACCAGGGCAATCAGGGCCTGCCAGCCAAACCACGCGCCCTGTGCGGCCAGCAACTTGAAGTCGCCCTGGCCCATGCCTTCTTGACCCGTTACGAGACGAAACAGCCAATAGACCGACCACAAAAACAGGTAGCCGCCCACGGCTCCCCACAGAGCATTTGGTAAGGTCACCTCAGTCCAACCCAGAGCTGCAGCCAGCAGGCCGGCCCAGGTCAAGGGTTGCGTCAGAGCGTCAGGCAGCAAGGTGGTGCGTGCATCGATCACGGCCAGCACCAGCAAGCAGGCCCCCAGGCCAACCCAGGCAGCCGCATTGGCGCTCAGACCATGGCGGTTCAGGCTCCAGACAAACAAGGCTGCTGTGGCCAGTTCCACCATCGGGTACTGCCAGGCAATGTGGGCATGGCAATGGCGGCAACGTCCCTGCAGTGCCAGGTAGCTCAGCAAAGGGATGTTGTCGAACCAACGCAGTGGTTGTATGCAGTGCGGGCAATGCGAGGCAGGAACGGCCAGGTTGAACGGGGTGTTCTCGCTCGCCGTTTCATGCTCGGCTTGCCACTGGCGCTCTAGCATCAGGGGCAGGCGGTGGATCACCACATTCAAAAAGCTGCCCACCACCAGGCCGAGCAGTACAGCCAGTGCAAAAGATGCCAGTGTGATGTTTTCGAAGGCCATGTATCAAAAGACTTGGCCCAGGCGGAAGATGGGCAGGTACATGGCCACAAGGATAACCCCGATCAGACCACCCAGAACAACGATGATCAGCGGCTCCAGCATGCTCGACAGGCCGTTCACCTGATCGTCCAGCTCGTTGGCCATCAAGGCACCTGCACGCTCCAGTAAACTTTCCAGAGCGCTGCTTTCCTCGCCGGTGGCGCACAGTTGCACGATCATGTCCGGAAAGCGCCCGGTGTGGGCCATGGCTTCGCTCAAGCTGCCGCCTTGCGATACCCGGCGCTGCAAATGCATGCTCAGGCGTGTGTAGACGGCATGGTCGCAGGCCTGTCCCGCGGGTTGCAGCGCTTCGGTCAGTGGGACACCTGCCGACAGCAAAGCTGACAGGGTCTGGGCCCAGCGTGCCACCACGGCGCTGCGCAGCAGGTGGCCCACCAAAGGCAGATTCAGCAGCCAGCGGTCCAGCCTGTTTTGCCAGGCTTCATTGCGCTGGAAACGCTGCCACAGCCAGGGCAACAGCAGCAGGGCTGGCAGCACCAACCAACCCGACTGAGTCAGTGCCTTGCTCAAGGCCAAAACCCATTGCGTGGGCCAAGGCAGATCGGCGCCAAATGCCTTGAAGACATCTTCGAACACAGGCACCACATAGACCATGATCAAAACCAGCACTGCCACCGCCACCACCACGACAGCGCAGGGGTACATCAAGGCCGATCGCACTCGGGCGCTCAGGGCGGCGTTCTTTTCCAGCGTGTTGGCCAGCCGTTCCATCATGGTGTCCAGAATCCCGGCCGCTTCTCCGGCACTCACCATGCTGACGTACAGACCACTGAAATGGCTGGGGTGCGCAGCCAGTGCGGTGTGCAGCGCTGTACCCGATTCCACGTCCGAGCGCACCGCATGCATCAGCTCCCGCAGGGCCTGTGTGGGGGCGCTTCGGGACACCATCTGCAACGCCGATACCAAGGGGACCCCCGCACGCAGCAAGGCTGCCAGTTGCCGAGTCATTTGGGCCAGCTCGCGTGGGCGGATGGGCTGAGTGCGCAACCACCACAGGCGCTGCAGATGTGTGACATCCAGGCCTTGCCTGCGCAGAAAGGCACGGGCCAGCTCGGCGCTGTCAGCCTGAATGTGTCCCTGGGCTTCGTTGCCTTGCATACCATGGGCCCGCCAGGCAAAGGTGGGGCGTTTGTTTGTGCCATGGTCGGTGTGGTTCATGATGCCTCCCTTGTGGCGGCCAGCACTTCATCGAGCGAGGTCACGCCAGCCAGCACCTTGCGCAAACCCGCTTGCCGCAGTGTGGCGATGCCTTCGCTCCGCGCTTGCCGGGTAAGGGCCTGGTGGCCCGCTTCCTGCAGGATCAGCTCCTGCATGGCAGGGCTCACGGGCATGACCTGAAAAATGCCGATCCGGCCTTTGAAGCCCTTGTGGCAGTGCATGCAGCCTACGGGCTGATACACCGCGAGCGATGTTCCTTCATCGCATTCGCCATTCCAGCCGGCCTGACGAAAGGCTTCTCTGCTCAGCGTGCCGGGCAGTCGGCAGTGCTCGCACAAACGGCGCACCAACCGCTGTGCCGTGACCAACGACACACTGGCCGCGATGTTGTAAGGGGCCACGCCCATGTTGCGCAGCCGCACCAGAGTGCCAGTGGCGTCATTGGTGTGCAGTGTTGACAGTACCAGATGTCCCGTCTGTGAGGCCTGGATGGCGATCTGTGCTGTTTCAAGATCACGTATTTCGCCGACCATCAAAATGTCAGGGTCCTGCCGCAAGAAGGCGCGCAGGGCCACTGCAAAGGTCAGCCCGGGCTTGTCCTGCACATTGACTTGGTTGATGCCTGGCAATTGAATTTCACAAGGGTCTTCGACCGTGGCGATGTTGACTTCGGCAGTGTTGAGCAGGTTGAGGCAGGCGTACAACGATTGCGTTTTGCCTGAGCCTGTGGGTCCCGTGACAAGCACCATGCCGTGCGGCTTCTGAATGGCCTGAGTGAGCTGCTGTAAGTCGTGTGCTTCGTAGCCAAGCGCAGCAAGTTCCAGCTGCACTTGCTGCGAGTCCAACACCCGCACCACGAGCTTTTCACCAAACAGGGTAGGCAAGGTGCTCACGCGCAGGTCCAGCTCCCGCCCACTGGTCAGTTGTAACTTTATCCGGCCGTCCTGGGGCAGGCGTTTTTCGGCAATGTCCAGCCGCGACATGACCTTGATGCGCGAAGCCAGTCGATCCTTGAATGCCATCGGCGGCTGGTCAACCTCCCTCAACTCGCCGTCCACACGCATGCGGACGCGGTAGTGGTGCTCGTAAGGTTCAAAGTGCAGGTCTGATGCCTTGATCGTGACGGCCTGCTCTAGCAGCTGCTGGACATAAACCACGATGGGCGCATCTTCTACTGCCCCTGTGCGGGGCACGCTGCCAAGACTGTCTCGCATGAATTCTCCCTGTGAATTATGAGTTTTTTTGTACTCATATGATCCAAGGGTTTGGCTAACTTGTCTAGCGCTCGATCTGGCGAAACAGAGGCAGATGTACTGAGCAGGGGAGTGATCTATGTCCCAAATGGCCTGTTGGTGCGGATTTTCCCCGAGCCAATCCAGTAACAGTCGCATGAAGCCATTTCCAGCTTGGCACGATCGACGACATTGAACTCGCCACGGTATTTTTCGATCACGCCCATGTCTGAAAATTTGTTCATGGTCAGCGAAACGGCTTCACGGCGAAATCCCAAAAGATCTGACAATTCCTGATGGGTGATGGCGATGCTCGATGAAAGCGAGTTGTCCAGGGTCAGCAATATCCAGCGAATGAGCTGCTGATCAATGCTGTGCTTTTTGCTGCAAATCACCGACATGGACAATTGCATCAAGATGCGGTGTATGGCATCTCGAGAATGTTGGGCGTAGACGGGGCATTCGGTCATGGCTTTTTGCCAAAGCGGAGTGTCCATGCGGTATGCCAGACCACTGTGGCGGACTTTGGCTTGGTAAAAGCTCGGGATGCCCTTTTCGTATGTGCCCACCATGCTGCATCTGCCGAGCAGATGCGTTTCAACCATGCACCCGCTGGGCAGGTCGGCGATCATCGAAACAATGGCACCAACAGGATAGTAAATGTGTGAAGAGAGTTGATGCGTATCGAAAAGTATTTGATTCTTAGAAATAGATACCAGTTTTAAATTCTTCTCAAAAAATTCATACTCATTCTTTGGGGTGCGCTCAATGAGTTGATTGCAGCCCGGATTCATTTTTTCAAAATGCACAAATTCATGAGATCCATATTGGGTCAAGGTCATTCAGTTATCAATGAAAAGTGCATGTACAAAGTGCATGCTATTTCAGTGGGAATTTTTCTTCTATGGGAATAGGCTCTCGCTCACTTGAGCAATGACCTTCCCAGACAAAAACAAGCAAGAACTCCTTCCAATCACTGAAAGCGCATTGAAAGTTCGGGACTGGGAAAAAGCGAATCTGCCGATTGAGCAGAGCGCATTGGCTATGGATCTGTTCCTGGTTATTGCATACAACAGCTTGCGTGGTAAACCTCTCACATTGAAACGGCTTTTCCACAGCATCGATTTCAGTGAAGCTGGCGTCCGCAAGCATTTGCGTCGAATGCTTCAAGAAGGTTGGTGTGCATTGGAGGGGGCTGAGCACGACCGGCGGCTCAGGCATGTGGTTGCACAACCCAAAATGCTGTCCGCATTGACAGACTACATCCAGGTGCTGCAAGAGGCGTTTGGGCAGCCTGAGCCTTATTTCTGACACCTTGCGATGGTGTTTGGGCATTGCGGACCATTTCGGAGACAATGAGCGAATGTCCGAAACAGAGCAGTTGATTGAAACCGTTACCGCAGCCCTTTACCGATGGGCAGCCTACGCGACACACAATCTCATGGACGATGCTGCGATGCTGGCATTCATCTTTTCCTGAACCCGGTCAGCAAGGTCTCGTTTGCCACATGCGCAGACAGTTCATCTTTCCAGCGGTGGCGCATCATCATGAATTTGGCCCACTCGTGTTTATACGCTGCTCAAAGGACTCTAGCGATATTTGCCGCCGCCGATATAATCAGACCCTTCTGATGCAAGGTCAGACGGGGTGTGGCTTAGTCTGGTAAAGCGCTACGTTCGGGACGTAGAGACCGGAGGTTCGAATCCTCTCACCCCGACCAGTTTTCCATGCTCCCGATTGTTTTAAACCATCGCCAAAGATGCATGAAGTGAAGTTTGCCGTCCTGCCGTCTGAGTTCAGGTTCGGCGGCTGAGCAGCTGTGAAGCCAGTGTGATCATTGCTGCACGGTAGCGGTTATCGGGCAGTTGCATGGCCGCATCAATGGCGCGTTGTGCTTCCGCAGCCGCCGCCTCCCTTGTGCCATCCAGTGCCCCTGTTTCGCGAACAATGGCCACGATTTCGGTCAGTTTGTCCACGCTGCCGCTTTCGATGGCTTCGCGCACCGTTTTGCTTTGTGTAGCGCTACCGCGTTGCATGGCCAAAATCAAAGGCAGTGTGGCCTTGCCTTCGCGCAGGTCATCACCCAGGTTCTTGCCCATTTCGGTGGCGTTGCCGTCGTAGTCCAGCACATCGTCAATGACCTGGAAGGCCGTGCCCAGCGCCTGCCCGTAATCGGCGCAAGCCGTCTCTGTGCTGGCATCGCTGCCCGCCAGAATCGCACCCAGGCGTGCACTGGCTTCAAAGAGTTTGGCTGTCTTGGAGCGGATGACGCGCAGATAACCTTCTTCATCCAGCGAGGCATCGTGCATGTTCATCAGCTGCAGGACTTCGCCTTCGGCGATCACGTTGGTGGCATCTGACAGCACCTGCATCACGCGCATGCTGTTGGCGTCCACCATCATCTGGAAGGCGCGTGAATACAGGAAGTCGCCCACCAGCACGCTGGCAGGGTTGCCAAAGCTTTCGTTGGCAGTGGGGCGGCCACGACGCAAGGTGGATTCGTCCACCACATCGTCGTGCAGCAGCGTCGCGGTGTGGATGAACTCGACCACGGCCGCCAGGTTGTGTCGTTGTGAACCCGTGTAGTTCAGGGCGCCGCAGGTGAGCAGCAGCAGCACAGGGCGCAGGCGCTTACCGCCTGCCGAGATGATGTAGCGGGCCACCTCGCCCACCAGGGGTACGCCCGAATCCAGGCGCTGGGCGATCACTTGATCGACTTCGGCCATATCCTGGGCCACCAGGGCCAGGACAGTGGCGGTGCTGTTTTCGGGGGCAGACAACTTGTAAATCCTGCTGGAAGCACCTTTGAGGTGCACGAATGGGGGCGAACCCTCCGGAAATTGGCTTGAATTATAGGTCTGTCACTTCTTGCCGCGGGCCTTTCCCATCGTTGGGTGGCCTGCAGGCGTAAGGCGTGCTACAATTGCCGGTTCCTTGGGATGAGCTCAAGGAAACTTCCATTCAAGAGGTCATTTATGTACGCGGTCATAAAAACCGGTGGCAAACAGTATCGTGTTGCTGCTGGCGAAAAAATTAAAGTAGAACAGATTGCTGCGGACGTTGGCCAGGAAATCGTGATTGATCAAGTTCTCGCAGTCGGCAACGGCGCAGACCTGAAGATCGGCACGCCCCTGGTGTCCGGCGCAACTGTCAAAGCCACTGTGGTGGCGCATGGCAAGCACGACAAAGTGCGCATCTTCAAGATGCGTCGTCGTAAGCACTACCAGAAGCGTCAAGGTCATCGTCAGCAATACACCGAACTGCAAATCGGTGCGATTGCTGCCTAAGGAGAACAGGCATGGCACAGAAAAAAGGCGGCGGCTCTACGCGCAACGGTCGTGACTCCAAGCCAAAGATGCTGGGTGTCAAGGCTTTCGGTGGTGAACTGATCAGCGCTGGCTCGATCATCGTTCGTCAACGTGGCACCAAGTTCCATGCTGGCAGCAATGTCGGCATTGGCAAGGACCACACGCTGTTTGCCCTGGTGGACGGCCACGTGTCGTTTGCTGTCAAAGGCGAGCTGAGCAAGCACACCGTGAATGTGACCCCGGCCGTTTAAGCCAGGTTCCATTCCAGCGAATCAGCCCCGCCCGTCGGGGCTTTTCGCTTTCTGGCCTCGGGTGAGCCAGGCCTTTTGGTCCAATCGCCCTCAGATAAACTGGATATCTCATGAAGTTCGTTGACGAAGCCTATATTGATATCGCCGCAGGTGACGGCGGGAACGGCTGCGTCTCGTTCCGCCATGAGAAGTACAAGGAATTCGGTGGCCCCAATGGCGGGGATGGTGGGCGTGGCGGTCATGTGTTTGCGTTTGCAGACATCAACCTCAACACCCTGGTGGACTACCGCTATTCACGCCGCCATGAAGCTAAACGTGGCCAGCATGGCATGGGCTCTGACATGTTTGGCGCGGCCGGTGACGACATCACCCTGAAGATGCCGGTGGGCACGATCATCACCGACGCTGAAACCGGCGAGGTGTTGTTTGAGTTGCTGGTGCCTGGCGAGACCATCATGATCGCTAAAGGCGGGGATGGTGGTTTTGGCAACATGCGTTTCAAGAGCGCGATCAACCGCGCACCACGCCAGAAGACGCCTGGCCACGAAGGTGAGCGCAAGAGCCTCAAGCTGGAGCTGAAAGTGTTGGCCGATGTTGGCCTGCTGGGCATGCCCAATGCGGGTAAATCGACTTTCATCTCGGCGGTCTCCAATGCCCGTCCGAAGATCGCTGACTACCCCTTCACCACACTGCACCCGAACCTGGGCGTGGTGCGCGTGGGGCCGGAGCAGAGCTTTGTGGTGGCTGATGTGCCTGGCCTGATTGAAGGTGCATCCGAAGGCGCGGGGCTTGGGCATTTGTTTTTGCGTCACCTGCAGCGCACTCGCTTGCTGCTGCATGTGGTCGACATCGCGCCGTTTGATGAGGGTGTGGACCCGGTTGCACAAGCCAAAGCCATTGTGGCCGAGCTTAAGAAATACGATGTGGGTCTGTACAACAAACCCCGCTGGCTGGTGCTCAACAAGCTGGACATGGTGCCTGCCGATGAGCGCGAAGCCCGCGTCAAGGATTTCATTAAACGCTTGCGTTACAAAGGTCCAGTGTTTGAAATTTCCGCGTTGACCCGTGAAGGCTGCGAGCCTTTGATCAAAGAGATCTACAAGCACATCAAGGCCCAGCAGATTGAAGAGCAGGGCCCCATCGACATTGATCCACGCTTCAAAGAGCAAGAGCCTGAGATGGACGATCCGCGATTCAAGAAGCTTGATTGATCTGTCTGCACTATCTTGGCCTTTGATCGGGCCACAACCATTTCGAGCATGACTATTCCTGCCATCTCTTCCGTTTTGCGTGATGCCCGCCGCATCGTGGTCAAGGTCGGCTCCAGCCTGGTGACCAACGAAGGGCGGGGGCTGGACGAAGGGGCCATTGGCGAATGGTGTCGCCAGATGGCCTTGTTGGTGGGGCAGGGCAAAGAGGTGGTGATGGTCTCCAGCGGTGCGATTGCCGAAGGCATGAAGCGCCTGGGCTGGACCACCCGCCCCAGCGAAGTGCCCGCCCTGCAGGCCGCTGCTGCGGTGGGCCAGATGGGCCTGGCGCAGATGTACGAAACCAAGCTGCGCGAAAACGGCATGGGCAGCGCTCAGGTACTGCTCACGCACGCCGATCTGGCCGACCGCGAGCGTTACCTCAATGCACGCTCCACTTTGCTCACTTTGCTGCAGCACCGTGTGCTGCCCGTGATCAACGAAAACGACACAGTGGTCAACGACGAAATCAAGTTCGGTGACAACGACACATTGGGTGCATTGGTGGCCAACTTGGTCGAAGCCGATGTGCTGGTCATTCTGACCGATCAGAAGGGCCTGTATACCGCCGACCCCCGCAAGGATCCGTCGGCCACCTTTGTGCACGAGGCCCGTGCGGGTGATCCGGTGCTCGAAACCATGGCGGGTGGCGCAGGCTCCAGCATTGGCAAGGGTGGCATGATTACCAAAATTCTGGCAGCCAAGCGTGCTGCGGGCTCGGGCGCATCGACCGTCATCGCCTGGGGTCGTGAGCCTGATGCCTTGCTGCGCCTGTGCCAAGGCGACAACATGGGCACACTGCTGGTCGCGCAAACGGCCAAGCAACAAGCCCGAAAACAGTGGATGGCTGACCATTTGCAGCTGCGTGGCTCGGTCACAGTCGATGAGGGGGCGGCCCGCAAAGTGCTGACCGAAGGCAAAAGCCTGCTGCCCATTGGCATGACGGGCGTGGACGGTGATTTCTCCCGTGGTGATGTGATTGCCATTCGCGATGCCCAGGGCGCTGAAATCGCCCGGGGTCTGGCCAACTACGCCAGCGCCGAGGCCCGCCTGCTGTGCCGCAGGCCATCGCACGAATATGAAAACCAGCTCGGGTACACCGCCGAGCCTGAGATGGTGCACCGGGACAACCTGATTCTCAGCCGATGACATCCAACAAAAAACCCGCTGCTGCGGGTTTTTTGTTGGCTCAACCGGGCGGGTTGGGGTCGAAACTGGCCCCTGGCGGCAGTTCCATGTGCATGGGCGCTTGCATGGGCGATGGGTGTGTTGCCGCTTCTTGTTCTTCCCGTGGGGCACGGGTACCACCGCGCAGATAGCGGTTGTGCCGGTCCTGACGAGGCAGGAAGCGCGCCAACTCGGTCAACGCCATTTCGTAGACGCCACGCTTGAATTCCACCACCACATCGAGCGGTACCCAGTAGTCGTTCCAACGCCATGCGTCGAACTCCGGATGGTTCGTGGCACGCAGGTTCAGGTGATGGTCGTGAGTGACCAATTGCAGCAGGTACCAGATCTGTTTCTGGCCTTTGTAAAAGCCGCGAGCATCCCGACGGATGAAGCGGTCTGGCACTTCATAGCGCAACCAGTCACGGGTACGGGCCACGATGCGCACATGCTCCGGATGGAGACCCACTTCTTCGTGCAGTTCGCGGAACATGGCCTGCTCGGGACTCTCGCCCCGGTCAATGCCGCCCTGCGGAAACTGCCAGCTGTGGGTGCGGATGCGCTTGCCCCAGAACACCTGGTTTTTCTGGTTGAGCAGAATGATGCCGACGTTTGGCCTAAAGCCTTCACGGTCAAGCATAATCAACCCCAAATTTTTAAATTGCGTCCATTATGCACGCCGCACAAGCTTTGGCTCTTGGATGTTTCCCTGATTTCTCCCGTTTTATGGGTTCGTCGCGATGAAAGCTTCTCAATTCCTGATTTCCACCCTCAAAGAAGCCCCGGCCGATGCCGAAGTGGTCAGTCACAAGTTGATGACCCGCGCTGGCATGATCAAGAAGCTCGGCGCTGGCATTTACAACTATATGCCCATGGGCCTGCGTGTGATCCGCAAGGTCGAAGCCATTGTGCGCGAGGAGATGAACCGTGCGGGGGCCATCGAGATGACCATGCCCGTGGTGCAACCTGCCGAGCTGTGGCAAGAGACAGGGCGCTTCGACAAAATGGGCCCGGAGCTCCTGCGCATCAAGGACCGCCATGGCCGCGACTTCGTGATCCAGCCGACCAGCGAAGAAGTCGTGACCGATGTGGTGCGTCAGGAAGTGCGCAGCTATAAACAATTGCCGAAAAACTTCTACCAGATCCAGACCAAGTTCCGCGACGAGCGCCGCCCCCGCTTTGGCCTGATGCGTGGCCGCGAATTCATCATGAAGGACGCCTACAGCTTTGACCGCGACATGGTCAGCGCCAAAGCCAGTTACCAGGTCATGGCGGCAGCCTACCGCAAGATCTTTGACCGCTTTGGCCTGACCTACCGCGCCGTCGCTGCCGACAGCGGTGCCATTGGCGGTGATCTGTCCGAAGAATTCCAGGTGATCGCCGCCACGGGCGAAGACGCCATCGTTTACTGCCCGAACAGCGACTACGCCGCCAACATGGAAAAGGCCGAGGCTCTGGCCCCGAGTCAGCCCCGTGGCGCGGCATCGCAAGCCCTGACCAAGACGGCCACCCCAGGCAAGAGCACCTGTGCCGATGTGGCCACCTTGCTGAATGTGCCGCTGTCCACCACCGTCAAGTCGCTGGTGCTGGCCACCGATACGCTGAACGAGCAGGGCGAGATCGTGAAGTCGCAAGTCTGGTTGCTGTTGCTGCGCGGTGACCACGACATGAACGAAGTCAAGGTCGGCAAGCTGCCCGGCATGGAGGGCGGTTTTCGCTTTGCGACATTGTCCGAAATCGAGGACCACTTTGGCTGCAAACCTGGCTACCTGGGTCCGCTGAATCTGAAAAAGCCCGTGCATCTGGTGGCCGACCGCGATGTGGCCGTGATGGCCGACTGGATTTGCGGTGCCAACGAAGAGGATTTCCATATCACCGGCGTTAACTGGGGCCGTGACCTGCCTGAACCCGCCTTGGTGGCCGACATCCGCAATGTGGTGGCGGGCGACAAGTCACCCGACGGGCAGGGCGAGCTGGCCATCGAGCGTGGCATCGAAGTGGGCCATGTGTTTTACCTGGGCACCAAATACTCCAAGGCCATGAATGCCACCTTCCTGGGTGAAGACGGCAAGCCCCAGTTTCTGGAAATGGGTTGCTACGGCATCGGCGTGACGCGCCTGCCTGCTGCCGCCATTGAGCAAAACCACGACGAGCGCGGCATCATCTGGCCCGACGCCATTGCACCCTTCACCGTGGTCGTCTGCCCCATTGGCATGGACCGCAGCGAAGCCGTCAAGCTCGAAGCCGAGCGCATTTACACCGAGCTGCTGACGGCGGGTGTGGACGTGATCCTGGACGACCGTGGCGAGCGCCCTGGTGCCATGTTTGCCGACTGGGAACTGATCGGTGTGCCGCACCGCATCACGATCGGTGACAAAGGCCTGAAAGAAGGTCAGGTCGAGTACCAGCACCGCCGCGATACCGAAGCTTCCAAGGTGGCGGCTGTGGACGTGCTCCAGCACGTCACATCCCGTCTGAGCTAGGAGCAAGCGACTTGGCGCGACCAGCAGGGTGTACGCGCCGACAAGGCCTGCTGCTGATCGCCAGCGCAGGCCTGCCAGGCCTGTCCTGGGCCGGGCGTCAGATCGAAGAACCTTTGAGTGATGCCGTTCGCAGCGCCTTGAGCGCTGCGGTGGCGGGTGCCGCACCGCCCGAGCCCGTGTTGTCCACGGCCGCTCATCGGCAGGATTTTGAGCGCTGGCGACAGCATGTCGACCTGCGCCTGACGCGCCACCTGACGCATCCGGTAGACCGTGCGGAATTTCTCCAGACCCTGTGGTACGAAGCCCGCCGCGCGGGCCTGTCGCTGTCGCAAGTGTTGGGCTTGGTGCAGGTTGAAAGCGGCTTTCGCAAATACGCGGTCTCCAGCGCCGGGGCCATGGGCTACATGCAGGTCATGCCTTTCTGGGCCCAATTGATCGGGGATGGTGACCTGGCCCGGCTGTTTCACATGCAGACCAACCTGCGCTTTGGTTGTGTGATTCTGCGCCACCTGCTTGATCGTGAGAATGGTGATGCGTTCATGGGCCTGGGGCGCTACAACGGCTCACGCGGTCAGGCGGCTTACCCGAATGCAGTGATAGCCGCTCAGCGGCAATGGCGGCATGATGTGGACTGACATGAAAAAAGCCACCCGACGGTGGCTTTGAAACGAAGGCAGAGGCCGTTCAGGCTTTGCCTGCAATCACCTGCTGCAGCTCACCCGATTCGTACATGTCCATCATGATGTCCGAGCCACCGATGAACTCGCCCTTGATGTAGAGCTGTGGAATCGTGGGCCAGTTGCTGTACTCCTTGATGCCTTGGCGGATTTCAGCATCGTCCAGCACATTCACGGTTTTGACAGTCTTGGGGTCCACGCCGCAAGCTTTCAAGATCTGGATCGCCCGGCCTGAGAAGCCGCACATGGGGAAGCTGGCGCTGCCTTTCATGAACAGGGTGATGTCATTGCCTTTGACGAGTTCGTCGATGCGTTGCTGGGTGTCGCTCATGGTCTGTACTCCAAATGGGGCTGATGTCGAATGGGTTAATTATCCCCCCGATTGAAAGCCAGCAACGCCGTCAGGGCTCCTGGCTGGCTCAGTCGGCGTACACACCCGCAGAGCGGATCACCGGCCCCCATTTGTTGATTTCAGACTGCAGCCAGCCGCGCAAGCCCTCAGGCGACTGCTTGGACTCGGGCACGATCTCGGCACCCAGATCGGCCATGCGGGCCACAAATGCGGGGTCTTTCAGGCTGGCGCGCAAGGCGGATCCGAACTTGTCGATCACAGCCGCAGGCGTGCCCTTGGGGGCATAGACGCCGTGCCAGACGATGACCTCAAAGTCCTTCAAGCCACTTTCGTTCAAGGTCGGGGCATCTGGCAGAGCGCGGATGCGTTGCTTGGTGGTCACACCATACAGTTTCACGGTCCCGGCCTTGATGTGCTGCGTGGTCTGGGTGGTTTGGTCACACAGCAGGTCCACTTGGCCGCCCAGCAAGGCATTGAGCGCGGGGGCGGTGCCAGAGAAGGGTACCGTTGTCAGGTCCACTCCCATCGCCTGCTGGAACAGCATGCCGCACAGGTGGGACACGGCGCCCAGGCCCGCATTGGCCAGGTTGATTTTTTGTGCGTTGGCCTTGACGTAGGCGCTGAGCTCCTGCGTGTTCTTGGCGGGCAGGTCTTTGCGGCCCAGCAGCGTCATGGGCACATCCACCACTTGACTCACATATTCGAAGTCGGTCATGGGGTTGAAGGCCATCTTGCGGTACAGGGCCGGTGCAGTGGACATGCCGTTGTGGTGGATCAGGAAGGTGTAGCCGTCGGGCGCTGCTTTGGCCACGTACGCGGCGGCCAGGGTGCCGCCTGCGCCCACCTTGTTCTCTACCACCACCGTTTGACCCAAAGACTTGGCCATGGTGGCGGCCAGCGTGCGCGCCACGATGTCGGTGGGGCCACCGGCCGCAAAAGGCACCACCAGACTGATGGGCTTGCTGGGGTAACTTTGCGCGCTGGTCAGGCCGCAGGCCAGAACACAGCTGACAGACACAATGGCTTGAATGAAGCGGCGGGTTGCGGATGGCATGGTGTTGTTCCTTTGGGCCAACGGTGGCCTTAAAACCTCATGCTGGCGCAATTGCTGTCGTGGCGCAACGGGAAGAACACCCATGGCAGGCGATCTTTGTCGCCTGTGTGCCTGAAATGTCAGTGTGGTTTTTGTCCGCCCGTGCAGCGCCAGGTGCCGCTCAGGTCCTGGCGCGACTGCACCTGTTCAAAACCCGCCTCGCCCAGCAGCGCCTGCACTGCACTGGCCTGGTCCCAGCCATGCTCCAGCAGCAGCCAGCCCCCAGGGCTCAGGCGGCTCGGTGCCTGCTGGATGATTTTGCGGATGTCATCGAGCCCATCGGTACCGCTGGTGAGGGCTTGCAGGGGCTCGTGTGTCAGAGCCGCCAGATGGGGGTCGCCGTCGGCCACGTAAGGCGGGTTGGACACGATCAGCTCGAACGGGCCAGGCACCTCATCCATCCAGTGGCTGAGCACGCATTGCACAGGCAATTGCAGGCGCTGGGCATTGGCTCTGGCCACGGCCAGGGCATCGGCGCTGGCGTCCACGGCGGTCACACTGCAGTTGGGGCGCTGGTGTTGCAAAGCCAGGGCCACGGCCCCGCTGCCTGTGCCCAGGTCCAGCACGCGCAGGGGCTGATCCAGGGGCAGCAGCTCCAGCGCCCATTCGACCAGGGTTTCGGTATCGGGTCGCGGGTCGAGCACGCGTGTGTCTACCTGCAGGCGCAAGCCGAAGAACTCTTTGTGGCCCGTGATGTAGGCGATGGGCTCACCCGCCAGGCGGCGTTGCAACAGCTTCTCCAGCACTTGCCGCACCTCGGTGGGCAAGATGTCACTGTCGTGGGTCAGCAGCCAGGCGCGGTCATGCGGGGCGCGGCCCAGGGCATGCAGGTGCAGCAGTTGCGCATCAATGCGCGCCAGCCCCAGCGTCTGGGCGCGTTGCAGGCTTTGGGCGAGTGTGGTGTTCATGTGGCCCCGATCTCCAGTGCCGCCAGCTGTTGGGCGGCCTCGTAAGCCTGCAGTGCGCTGACCACGTCCTGCAAATCACCTTCCATGATGTTCAGCAGTTTGTACAGGGTCAGGTTGATGCGGTGGTCGGTCAGTCGCCCCTGTGGGAAGTTGTAGGTGCGGATGCGGTCCGAACGGTCGCCGCTGCCGATCAGGCTCTTGCGCTCGGCGGCGTCTTTGGCCGCACGCTCGGCGCGCTCTTTCTCGTGAATGCGCGCCATCAGCACTTTCAGGGCCTGGGCCTTGTTGCTGTGCTGGCTGCGGCCGTCCTGGCATTCGGCGACGATGCCTGTGGGCAGGTGGGTGATGCGCACGGCCGAATCGGTCTTGTTGATGTGCTGGCCGCCTGCGCCGCTGGCGCGGAAGGTGTCGATGCGCAAATCCGAGGGGTTGATCTTGATGGCTTCGGCCTCGTCCGGCTCGGGCAGCACGGCCACCGTGCAGGCGCTGGTGTGGATGCGGCCCTGGGTTTCGGTGGCGGGCACGCGCTGCACACGGTGGCCACCCGATTCGAACTTGAGCGCGCCATACACCTGATCGCCTTCGATGCGCAGCACCACCTCCTTGTAGCCGCCCAGCTCGCTGGGTGACTCGGAGACGGTCTCGCACCGCCAGCCCTGGCTTTGGGCATAGCGGGTGTACATGCGCAGCAGGTCGCCCGCAAACAGCGCAGATTCGTCACCCCCCGTGCCGGCGCGGATTTCGACAAAAGCCGGGCGCGCATCGTCGGGGTCCTTGGGCAGCAGCATGCGCTGCAGTTCGGTGTCGAGTTCTACCAGGTCTTTTTCTGCAGAGGTGATTTCTTCGCCCGCCATGGCGTGCATCTCGTCGCCTTCAGTCAGTTCGGCCTGCATCTGGCGGGCGTCCTGCAGGTCGTTGCTGCGCTGCCGGTAGCGGGCATAGCGATTGGCGACAGCAGCCACATCGGCGTGCTCGCGCGAGAGCTTCATGAACTGCGTCATGTCGGCCATGATGTCTTCGCGTGAGAGCAAAAAGTCCAGCTCGGTCAGGCGTTCGGCGTAGCGTTCGAGTTGCTGGATGAGAAAGGGTTTCATGCGGAAAAGAAGAGGTGTTTGGCAGAGCCTGTTGTTGTAGGAGCTTGCCCTGCAAGCGATGGCTCGGAGACCGCTTACATTCAATCGCCAGCGGGGCTGACTCCTACAGAGGCAGCAGGGCTAACGCTCTTTGCGCAGGAACAGCCGCTGCACCGTCTGAACGGTCTGCTCCCGGTGCTCGGGATCGGCGCTGCGCAGCTCGGCCATGGCGCCATGCAGCATTTTCTGCATCAAGCCCCGTGAGAGGGATTCCAGCACGGCTTGCGGGCTGTCGCCCTTGGCCAGCAGCTTGCGGGCGCGGACCAGCTCGGCCTCACGCCAGGCATCGGCCTGCTCCTGCAGTTGCTGGATCACGGGCACCGTGCCGCGCTGGTCCAGCCAGTGGTGGAAGCTTTGCACACCGGCATCGATGATGACTTCGGCTTCTGCCACAGCGGCCTGGCGCTGAGCCTGGCCGGCCTGCACCACGCTGGCCAGATCGTCCACGGTGTAGAGGTAGACATCGTCCAGCGACTTCACCTCTGGCTCGATGTCACGCGGTACGGCCAGGTCCACCATGAACATGGGACGGTGCTTGCGTTTTTTCAGGGCGCGTTCCACGGCACCCAGACCGATCAAGGGCAAGGTGCTGGCGGTGCAGCTGATGACGGCATCGAATTCGTGCAGGCGCTCCGGCAGGTCGGCCAGGCGCATGACTTCGCCGCCAAAGCGGCTGGCCAGTTTTTCGCCGCGCTCCATGGTGCGGTTGGCAATGGCGATCGATTTGGGGGTCTTCCCCGCAAAGTGGGTCACCACCAGCTCGATCATTTCACCCGCACCCACAAACAGCACCCGGATGTCTTGCAGGTCTTCAAACAGCTGACTGGCCAGACGCACCGAGGCGGCGGCCATGCTGATCGAGTGGGCACCGATTTCAGTGGCGCTGCGCACTTCCTTGGCCACGGCAAAACTGCGCTGGAACAGTTGGTTCAGAGTAGTGCCCAGGGCGCCCGCGTCTTCGGCAGCGCGCACGGCGTCCTTGAGTTGACCCAGGATCTGGGCTTCGCCCAGCACCATTGAGTCCAGGCCGCTGGCCACCCGAAAGGCGTGGCGTGCCACCTCGTCGCCTTCGAGCAGGTAGGTGTGGGACTGGAGCTCCTGAGGTGTGACGCCGCCAGCCTGGGCCAGCCAGCGCAGGGTGTCGGCGGCTGCGGCCCGGTCGGCAGCGCAGTAAATCTCGGTGCGGTTGCAGGTCGAGAGGATGGCCGCTTCCGGGGCTTGCGTGGTTTGGTCTGCCAGATCGCTGCGCAGGGCGTTCAGGGTGGGGGCCAGCTGGTCCACGGCAAAAGCAAAACGGCCGCGCAAATCCAGCGGCGCAGTCGTGTGATTCAAGCCCAAGGTCCAGACAGCCATGGGGGCGATTATAGAAAGCCTGCCAGACAAGCCAGGTCTCGGCTCAGGGCACAATGCCGTTCAAGACAAGCCGTTTCATTTTTTTTGTATGACCCTCTGGCAACTGGTTTTGCATTTGTTGAACTTTGCTCTGCCTGCGCTGGCCATGGCGGTGTTCATGCCTTTGGCGGGTCGCTGGGTCATGGGGCGCAGCGGCTGGCCCCTGGGCAGGCGGATCGCTGTGCATGCCGTCTGTGGCTTGCTGGTGCTGGTGCTGGGCCTGGTGCTGCAGGGACACGACGGCCAAATGGGCACCTACCTGGGCCTGATGCTGGTGGCCGCCAGTGCCGAATGGGCCATGCACCGGGGCTGGAACTGATCCTGACCTGGCCGCCGAGATGCCCCGCTGGGCCGATGTGGTTCAGAAGTCGGGCGCCAAGCTCGACGGATTCAGGCTGGGCTGAACAGGTCCACGCGGTCAGTGATGATGCCGTCGGTGCCAAGAGTCAGCAAGTGCTGGGCGGCCCATTCGTCGTTGACGGTGTAGCTCAGGCACTTCATGCCCGCGCCATGCACCTGCGCGACCAAGCCAAGGTCCCACAGCGCGTAGTTGGCGATCACGGCGCAGCAGTCCAGCGACTGCGCTTTGTCAAACCAACCCTCCCACAAGGTGTCGACCAGCAGGCCACGGGGCAGCTCGGGGGCAGTTTGCTGTGCCGCGGCCAGGGCCTCGGGTTTGAATGAGGTCAAGAGCGGCGGCACGGCCGCTTCTTGCCACAGGCGTGCGGCCAGCTGGGCCACCGCTTGACCGGTGGCCGCTTCGGTGCCGGGTGTCGGTTTGATCTCGATGTTGAGCAGATGGCCATTGCCCAGACAAAAGCGGGCCAGCTGCGCCAGCGTGGGCAGCGGCTCGCCCGCAAAAGTGCGGGAGTGCCAGCTGCCGGCATCCAGTTGGGACAAGGTATGCCAGGCTTGCTCGCCACCCACGCCCTGGCCGTTGGTGGTGCGCTCCAGCTTGGCGTCGTGCATCAAAAACACCACGCCATCGGCGCTGAGCTTGGCATCGCACTCGAACATGCGGTAGCCGTACGCTGCGCCCAGGCGGAACGCGGCGAGGGTGTTTTCGGGGGCGAGCTTGCCTGCGCCCCGGTGGGCGATCCAGCGCGGGTAGGGCCAGTGTCTGGAGGTATTCATCAGGCGATGCGTTTCTGGCTCTGGGCATCGAACCAGTGCAAGCGATCGGCGCGGGGCGTGGCGCGGAAGGTGCTGCCCGGTTGTGGCGCAGGCAGTGACTCGTCCAACCGCAGGGTGAGGGTTTCATCACCCAGGCGAGCATGCACCAGGCGCTCGGCACCCAGCAGCTCCACCGTGTCCACACTCAGCGTCCAGCCACCGTGCTCGGGTGTGGGCGTGATGTCCAGGTGTTCGGGCCGGATGCCCAGGATGCGGCCTTCGGGCGTGCCTGGCGCGTGTCGCAACAGGTTCATGGGTGGTGAGCCGATGAAGCTGGCCACAAAGGTGCTGGCCGGGCGGTTGTAGACCTCTTCGGGCGTACCGAACTGCTCCATGTGACCGCCGTTCATCACGATCATGCGTTGGGCCAGCGTCATGGCCTCCACTTGGTCGTGCGTGACGAACAGGCTGGTGATGCCCAATTCACGGTGCAACTTTTGAATCTCGAGTCGGGTCTGGGCGCGCAGCTTGGCGTCCAGGTTGGACAGGGGCTCGTCAAACAGAAACACCTGTGGCTGGCGCACGATGGCGCGGCCCATGGCCACGCGCTGGCGCTGGCCTCCGGACAGCTCGCGAGGCTTGCGCTGCAAGAGGTGCGAGAGTTCCAGAATGGCTGCAGCCTTGTCCACGCGGGCTTTGATTTCTTCAGTTGGGCGCTTGGCGATCTTCAAGCCGTAAGCCATGTTGTCGAACACGCTCATGTGCGGGTAGAGCGCGTAGTTCTGGAACACCATGGCGATGTCGCGCTCGGCGGGCTCCAGGTCGTTGACCACGCGCTCGCCAATCGAGATGGTGCCGCCCGAGATGTCTTCGAGGCCCGCCACCATGCGTAGCAAGGTGGATTTGCCGCAGCCCGAGGGCCCGACGATGACGACGAATTCGCCATCTTTGATCGTGGCGTTCAGGTCGTGGATGACGGTGTTGGCCTTGGCGCCTTGGCCATAGGTCTTGAGGATGTGGGAGAGGGTGATGGAGGCCATGTGTTTTTAATCAGACGGGGACAGAGCAACGCTTCGCATTGGTCTGTCCCCGGAGTTATTACTTTTCCGTATCAACCAGGCCCTTGACGAACCATTTTTGCATCAGCATGACCACCAGGGCGGGGGGCACCATGGCCAGCATCGCTGTGGCCATGACAATGTGCCACTCGGTTTGGGCATCGCCGCCCGAGATCATGCGCTTGATGCCGATGACCACCGGGTACATGTTTTCTTCGGTGGTCACCAGCAGTGGCCAGAGGTACTGGTTCCAGCCGTAGATGAACTGGATCACGAACAGGGCCGCCATGCTGGTGGCCGACAGCGGCACCAGCACGTCCTTGAAAAAGCGCATCGGTCCTGCACCATCGATGCGGGCGGCTTCCACCAGTTCATCGGGCACCGTCAAAAAGAACTGGCGAAACAGGAACGTGGCCGTGGCCGAGGCGATCAGAGGCACCGTCAGGCCCGCATAGCTGTTGAGCAGGCCCAGGTCCGACACGACCTTGTAGGTGGGGCCGATGCGCACCTCGACCGGCAGCATCAGGGTGACGAAGATGCCCCAGAAGATCGCCATGCGAAACGGAAAGCGGAAATACACGATGGCAAAGGCCGACAGCAGCGAGATGGCGATCTTGCCCAGCGAAATGATGAGGGCACAGACCAAGCTGACCAGCATCATCGGGCCCACCGCCGCGGTCGACCCCATGCCGATGCGGTCGCCCAGCAAGGCGGCTTTGTAGTTGTCGATCAGGTGCGTGCCGGGCCACAGTGACATGGGTGCCTTGACCACCTCTTCCATGGTGTGGGTGGAGGCGACAAAGGTGACATAGACCGGAAATGCCACCACCAGCACGCCCACGATGAGCACCGCATGGGACAGCACGTCAAGAAAACGGTTGCGCTCGATCATCAGTAGTTCACTTTTTTCTCGACGAAGCGGAACTGCACCACCGTGAGCGCCACCACGATGACCATCAGCACCACCGACTGCGCGGCCGAGCTGCCCAGGTCCAGGGCCTTGAAGCCGTCAAAGTAGACCTTGTAGACCAGGATGGCCGTGTCCTTGCCGGGGCCACCCTTGGTGGCCGCGTCCACGATGCCAAAGGTGTCGAAGAAGGCGTAGACCACGTTGATCACCAGCAGGAAAAAACTGGTGGGGGACAAGAGCGGAAACTGGATGGTCCAAAAGCGCCGCCAGGGGCCCGCGCCGTCGATGGCCGCCGCCTCAATCAGCGACTTGGGGATGCTCTGCAGCCCGGCCAGAAAGAACAGGAAGTTGTAGGACAGCTGTTTCCAGACCGCCGCCATGACCACCAGCGCCATGGCATGGCGGCTGTTGAGCAGGGCATTCCACTCAAAGCCCCACTGGTTGAGCGCATAAGAGACCACGCCGATGCTGGGCGAAAACAGGAACAGCCAGACCACACCCGCCACGGCTGGGGCCACGGCGTAGGGCCAGATCATCAGCGTGCGGTAGAAGGTCGAGCCGCGCACCACGCGGTCGGCAAAGTAGGCCAGCACCAGCGAAATCGAGATGCCCAGCCCGGCCACCAGCGCCGAGAAGGTGGCCGTGGTGCCGAACGAGGCCAGGTAGGTGTCGTCTCTCCAGAGGTTGACGAAATTCTCCAGCCCCACCCATTCGACCGAGGTGCCAAAGGGGTCAGACTGCTGGAACGATTGCAGTAATGCCTGGCCCGCAGGCCAGAAAAAGAAGACGCTGATGATGACCACCTGGGGGGCAATCAGCACCCAAGGCAGCCAGCTGGAGCGAAAGACGATGCGTTTTTCTGCAGCCAAAACCGTGCATCAGCCTTTGTTGGCTTTTTCAAAGCGTTCAAGCAGCTCGTTGCCGCGCTTGATGATGCTGTCCAGCGCTTCCTTGGCGGTTTTCTTGCCGGCCCAGACCTGTTCGAGTTCTTCGTCCTCGATGGTGCGGATCTGCACATAGTTGCCCAGACGGATGCCACGTGATTTCTCGGTGGTCTTGCGGATCATCTGGTTGACGGCTGTGTCGGTTCCGGGGTTCTGTTTGTAAAAACCCGATTGCTCGGTCAGCTTGAAGGCCGCCATGGTGATCGGCAGGTAGCCGGTGCGCTTGTGGCTGGCCGACTGCACTTCGGCATTCGACAGGTAGTTGAAGAATGTAGCGACGCCCTTGTACTCGGCTGGCTTCTTGCCCGACATCACCCACAGGCTGGCACCGCCAATCACGGTGTTCTGCGGTGCGCCGGCCACATCGGGGTAATAGGGCAGGGTGGACAGACCGTAGGCGAACTTGGCGTTCTTGGCCACGTTGCCGTAGAAGCCCGACGAGGTGGTGATCATGGCGCACTCGCCTGACACAAAGGATGCCTCGGGCACGTTCATGCGGCCTTTGTAGACAAACAGGCCCTGTTTGGCCATGTTGCCCAGGTTTTCGATGTGGCGCACATGCAGGGGGGAGTTGGCGACCAGGCGAGCGTTGGTGCCGCGCATGCCGTTGCCTTGGGTGGCCAGCTCGGTGTTGTGCCAGGTGGAGAAGCTCTCCAGCTGGGTCCAGCCTTGCCAGGCGATCGTCAGTGGGCACTTGTGGCCACTGGCCTTGAGCTTGGCCGCCGCCAGCGCCACTTCGGGCCAGGTGGTGGGAGGCGCGGAGGCATCAATGCCAGCCGCCTTGAAAGCGTCCTTGTTGTAATAAAACACCGTGGTCGAGCTGTTGAAGGGGAAGGACAGCATCTGGCCGTTGGGGGCGGTGTAGTAACCGGCCACGGCAGGCACGTAAGCGCTGGGGTCGAACTTGAAACCGGCATCCTGCATCACCTTGCCGACGGGGACGACGACGCCCTTGCTGGCCATCATGGTGGCGGTGCCAACTTCAAACACCTGCAGGATGTGAGGGGCGTTGCCCGCGCGGAAGGCGGCCACGGCGGCCGTCATCGATTCGTCGTAGGAGCCCTTGAACACCGGCACCACTTTGTAGTCCTTCTGGCTGGCATTGAAGTTTTTGGCCAGATCGTTCACCCATTCCCCGTTCACAGCGGTCATGGAGTGCCACCACTGGATTTCAGTCTGGGCCTGGGCCGCCAAGCTGGTCAAGCCCAGAGCCAGGGCGGAAAGGGTCAATCGGAGTTTCATGGGGATTCCTGCATTGGAGAGGGCTGGAGGCGTTGGGTTGCCTGAAAAACAGGCAAACGCAAGCCGCTACTGTGGCACCCGAAAATGTCAAAAGCATTACAACCAAGTGAAAGCAAGGGGACAACCCGGGGTTTCCATGAGCGCTGACCTCTGGGTGACAGGTGGCCCCACCCCGGGCGCGTGTTTGCTGCACTGCGGTAACATTCAGCCTCAGCCGGGTTGACGCCTCTGTCCGGGTCTGGCTGACTGCGCCTTATCCCCTATGAACGCCCCCACCACGCTCCAACATTTGATGCAGGCCGACGCCGATGCGCCGCGCCTGCGCGAGATTCCCTACAACTACACCAGCTTCTCCGATCGCGAAATCGTCATTCGCCTGCTCGGCGAGAAGGCATGGGATCTGCTGAACCAGTTGCGCCAGGAGCGCCGTACCGGCCGTTCGGCCCGCATGCTTTATGAAGTGCTGGGCGACATTTGGGTGGTTGAACGAAATCCGTATTTGCAGGACGACCTGCTGGACAACCCGGCTCGCCGCAAGATGCTGGTCGAAGCCCTGCAGCACCGCCTGGGCGAGGTGCAAAAGCGCCGTACGCCCGAGGCCGACGTGGCCCGTGACGCTCTGGTGGGCGAACTGCTGGTGCTGGCACGGGTGGCTGTGGGTGATTTCAACGACCGTTTTGCCCGCCGCAGCGAACTGCGCCGCAAGGTGCAACGCGTGCTGGGCCGACTCACAGCCAAGGACAACATCAAGTTTGACGGTCTCTCTCGGGTCAGCCATGTGACCGACGCGACCGACTGGCGGGTTGAATACCCGTTTGTCGTGCTCACCCCCGACACCGAGGCCGAGATGGCGCACCTGGTCAAGGGCTGTATTGAGCTGGGCCTGACCATCGTGCCGCGTGGCGGCGGCACCGGCTACACGGGTGGCGCGATTCCGCTGACCTGGAAGAGCGTGGTCATCAACACCGAAAAGCTCGAAGCCATGACCGAGGTCGAGCTGATCGACCTGCCTGGCATTGGCCACAAGGTGCCAACCATCTACACCGAAGCCGGGGTGGTGACCCAACGCGTGGCCGATGCGGCCGAGCGCGGCGGTTTTGTGTTTGCGGTGGACCCGACATCGGCCGAGGCCAGCTGCGTGGGCGGCAACATCGCCATGAACGCGGGCGGCAAGAAAGCCGTGCTCTGGGGCACGGCCCTGGACAACCTGGCCAGCTGGCGCATGGTCACGCCCGATGCCGAATGGCTGGACGTGGTCCGCATGGACCACAACCTGGGCAAAATTCACGACGCCGAGGTGGCGACCTTTGAACTGCGTTATTTCAAGGCCGACGGCAAGACGCCACTGCGCACCGAAACCTTGACCATTCCCGGCAAGACCTTCCGCAAAGAAGGTCTGGGCAAGGACGTGACCGACAAGTTTTTGAGTGGTCTGCCCGGCGTGCAAAAAGAAGGCTGTGACGGCCTGATCACCAGTGCCCGCTGGGTGGTGCACCGCATGCCCGAGCACACCCGCACCGTGTGTCTGGAGTTCTTTGGCCACGCCCGCGACGCCGTGCCGAGCATCGTCGAGATCAAAGACTTCATGTTTGCCGAGCAAAAACGCACCGGCACCGTGATGGCGGGCCTGGAACACCTGGACGACCGCTATTTGCGCGCCGTGGGCTACAGCACCAAGAGCAAACGCGGTGGCTTTCCCAAGATGGTGTTGATCGGCGACATCGCCGGTGACAACGCCGACGACGTGGCCAAGGCCACCAGTGAGGTGGTGCGCATTGCCAACTCGCGCAGTGGCGAGGGCTTCATCGCCATCAGCGCCGACGCCCGCAAGAAATTCTGGGCCGACCGCAAGAAGACGGCCGCCATCAGCCGCCACACCAACGCCTTCAAGGTCAACGAGGACGTGGTCATCCCGCTGCCGCGCATGGCCGAATACACCGACGGCATTGAGCGCATCAACATCGAACTGAGCCTGCGCAACAAGCTCAAACTCTGTGCCGAGCTTGACGCTTTCCTGTCCAAAGGCAATTTGCCGCTGGGCAAGTCCGACGAGACCAGCGACATTGCCCCCGCCGAGCTGCTGGAAGACCGTGTGGGCCAGGCCCTGACGGTGCTGCGCGAGGTGCAGTCGCTCTGGCAGGGTTGGCTGGACCAGCTGGACAGCCCCCTGAACAAGCCTGCGCTGCCCGCCGCCTTCCAGAGCCTTCTGGCGGCGGCCCAGCAAGAAGGCCAGACCACCGCAGGTGAAGAAGTCTGGCGCTACATCCAGGTGCATCTGCTGCGTTCGAGCTGGAAGATGCAGATCCGTGCCCCGTTCCAGGACATTTTTTCGGGCTCGGCCTTCCAGCCGATCCTTCAGGAAGTCAATGCCATCCACCAGCGCGTGCTCCGGGGTCGCGTCTGGGTCGCGCTGCACATGCACGCGGGTGACGGTAACGTCCACACCAACATCCCGGTCAACTCCGACAACTACGAGATGCTGCAGACCGCACACGAGGCTGTGGCCCGCATCATGGTGTTGGCACGTGGCCTGGATGGCGTGATCTCGGGCGAGCACGGCATTGGCATCACCAAGCTGGAGTTCTTGACCGACGACGAGCTGGCCAACTTCACCGCCTACAAGGCCAAGGTGGACCCCGAAGGCCGCTTCAACAAGGGCAAGCTGCTGCGCGGCGAGGCGCTGGCCAGGCTGGGTGACGATGTGCATGTGGCCGACCTGACGCACGCCTACACGCCCAGCTTTGGCCTGATGGGCCACGAGTCGCTGATCATGCAGCAGTCGGACATTGGTGACATTGCCGACAGCGTCAAGAACTGCCTGCGTTGCGGCAAGTGCAAGCCCCAATGCTCCACCCATGTGCCGCGCGCCAACCTGCTCTACAGCCCGCGCAACAAAATTCTGGCGACTTCGCTGCTGGTCGAAGCCTTCCTCTACGAAGAGCAGACGCGCCGGGGCATCTCGGTCAAGCACTGGCAAGAGTTTGAAGACGTGGCCGACCATTGCACCGTCTGCCACAAGTGCCTGTCGCCGTGCCCGGTCAAGATCGACTTTGGCGATGTGACCATGAACATGCGCAACCTGCTGCGCAAGATGGGCAAGAAGAGCTTCCGCCCCGGCAATGCCGCGGCCATGTTCATGCTCAACGCCACCAACCCCGAGACCATCAAGCTGGCCCGCTCGATCATGGTGGGCGTGGGCATGAAGGCGCAGCGCTGGGCGGCCGACCTGTTCAAGGTCGCGGCCCGCAAGCAAACGCGCCAACCCCCGGCCACGGTGGGCCCTGCACCCATCAAGGAGCAGGTGATCCACTTCGTCAACAAGAAGATGCCCGGCAACCTGCCCAAGAAGACGGCGCGTGCGCTGCTGGACATCGAAGACCGCGACTACGTGCCGATCATCCGCAACCCGCAGGCCACCACATCTGAAACCGAGGCGGTGTTTTACTTCCCCGGTTGCGGCTCCGAGCGCCTGTTCAGCCAGGTGGGGCTGGCCACGCAGGCCATGCTCTGGCATGCGGGCGTGCAGACGGTGTTGCCGCCGGGTTACCTGTGTTGCGGTTACCCGCAAAAGGGCTCGGGCCAGTTCGACAAGGCCGACAAGATCATCACCGACAACCGCGTGCTCTTCCACCGCGTGGCCAACACGCTCAACTACCTGGACATCAAGACCGTGGTGGTGAGCTGCGGCACCTGCTACGACCAGCTGCAGGGCTACAAATTCGAGGACATCTTCCCCGGCTGCCGTATCGTGGACATCCACGAGTACCTGTTGGAGAAGGGCATCAAGCTCGAAGGCCAGGGCGCTTACCTCTACCACGACCCTTGTCACACGCCCATGAAGCTGCAGGATCCGATGAAGACCGTCAAGGCGCTGCTGGGCCCCGAGGTGGTCAAAAGCGATCGCTGCTGCGGCGAGTCCGGCACGCTGGGTGTGACGCGCCCCGATGTGTCCACCCAGGTGCGTTTCCGCAAGGAAGAGGAAATCCGCAAAGCCGAAGCCCAGTTGCGTGCGAATACCGGTGAGCAGGGTGACCTGAAGATCCTGACCAGCTGCCCCAGCTGCTTCCAGGGCCTGTCGCGCTACGGCAATGACCTGAATAATGGCCTGCTCGAAGCCGACTACATCGTGGTCGAAATGGCCAAACACATCCTGGGTGAGGACTGGATGCCTGAATATGTGCAACGTGCAAATGCAGGTGGCATTGAACGGGTGCTGGTTTGATCATGGCTGGATTGAACAAAGACACCCCAACACCTGAGTCGTTGACCGTGCATGGCGCCTCGCGTGTGCTGGAAATTGGCTTCTCGGACGGCAAAACCTTCCGCATCCCCTTCGAGCTGATGCGCGTGTACTCGCCATCGGCCGAGGTGCAGGGCCACGGCCCTGGGCAAGAAGTGCTGCAGACCGGCAAGCGCGAAGTGACCTTGCTGGACATCGAGCCTGTGGGCAATTACGCGGTCAAGCCCACGTTTTCCGACGGGCACGACACGGGCTTGTTCACCTGGGAGTACCTGTACTTTCTGGGCGCACAAGAAACAGAACTCTGGGCCGAGTACACCCAGCGCCTGCAGGCTGCGGGCGTTCAGCGCGACGACCCTATGCCCGAAAAAGCCGGCAGCAGTTGCGGCCACCACCATTGAAGGTTTTGCCATGAGCACCACCCATTTCGGTTTCAAGACCGTCGACGAGAAAGACAAAGCCAAACACGTGCGCGGCGTGTTCGACTCTGTGGCGTCCAAGTACGACGTGATGAACGACCTCATGTCGATGGGCCTGCACCGCGTCTGGAAGGCCTACACCGTGCAGGTGGCCAACCTCAAAGAAGGCGACCAGGTGCTGGACATCGCGGGCGGCACGGGCGACTTGTCGATGGCGTTTGCCAAAAAGGTGGGCGCGACCGGTCGCGTGGTGCACACCGACATCAACGAGGCCATGCTCTCGACTGGGCGTGATCGCCTGCTGGACCATGGTTTGGCTTTGCCCACGCTGGTGTGCGATGCCGAAAAGCTGCCTTTCCCCGATCAGCACTTCCATCTGGTCAGCGTGGCCTTTGGTCTGCGCAACATGACCCACAAGGATGCGGCCCTGGCCGAGATGTGCCGCGTGCTCAAGCCGGGCGGTAAATTGCTGGTTTTGGAGTTTTCCAAAGTCGCCAAACCTCTGGAAAAAATCTACGACTGGTACAGCTTCAAGATCTTGCCGCACATGGGCAAGCTGGTGGCGGGCGATGCTGACAGTTACCGCTACCTGGCTGAATCCATTCGCATGCATCCGGACCAGGAATCGCTGAAAACCCTTATGAAAAAGGCCGGATTTGGCCATGTTGATTTTCATAATTTGTCGGCTGGGGTGGTAGCCTTGCATGTGGGTATCAAGTGTTGATGCCCGCTTTGTGAATTTTCCCCCACTGGAGACGCTGTGAACAAGTTCCTGACCCTGATGCTCGCTGCCGCACTGGCTTTGGGCAGCCTCAATGCCGAAGCCGCTCGCCGACTGGGTGGTGGCAAGTCCATGGGCCAGCAATCGAGTCAGGTGACACAGCGCGAGGCGATGCGCCCGCAAGCGCCTGTCGCCCCTGCACAACAAGCTGCCCCGATGGAGCCCAAACCAGCCACTGCTGCACCCGCTCCGGCCAAAAAACCTTGGGGTGCCATGCTGGGTGGCCTGGCTGCGGGATTGGGTCTGGCCTGGTTGGCCCATTCCTTGGGCATGGGCGAGGCGTTTGGCAACGTCCTGATGTTCATTCTGGTGGGTGTGGCCGTGATGGCCTTGATCGGCATGTTCATGCGCCGCCGCGAGGGGGTAGCCTCATCGGGTGGCTTGGCTTACCAAGGGGCCGGTGCGACAGCAGATCAACCTGCATCTCTGAAGCAGTACAACCCCGAGAAAGTGGGTAACGACGCTTCGGCACGCCCATGGGAGAGTCAGGACACCCGTTTTGATAGCGCTGCGTCCGTCCAGACCGGCTCCATGATCGGCGCGGGCTTGCGCGGCAACCAGGGTTGGGGCATCCCATCCGATTTCGATGTGGCCGGCTTCGTCGATGCGGCCAAGCGTAACTTCGTCACCTTGCAAGATGCGTGGGACCGCTCTGACATCACCGTCCTGCGCTCCATGATGACTGACACCATGGTGAGTGAAATCCGCACCCAGCTGGCTGAGCGTGAGTCACAGTTCCCGGGCCAACCCAACCGGACCGAAGTGGTCATGCTTGAAGCTCAGCTGCTGGGCATCGAGGAGCTGGCCGACGCCTACATGGCCAGCGTCGAGTTCAATGGCATGATCCGTGAAGACGCTTCGGCTGGTCCAAGCCCCTTCCGCGAAGTCTGGAACATGACCAAGCCCAAGCAGGGCGGCAGCGGCTGGTTGGTGGCCGGGGTGCAGGCTCTGCAATAAGGCCGTGGCGCCGGATTGGGCGCATCTTTCGGGAATAATCGGGGACTATGGCAACACAGTCCCCTTTTTCTTGGGCCGCGCAGGCGCTGCCCGACATGCTGACCCAAATGGCGGCCCGTTTTCAGCCACCCGACTGGGTGGTGGATGAAACACTCAATCGCTTGGTGCTGTTTCTCAACCACGTGCTCAGCAGCGAACCGCAGGCCTGCCAGCGCCTGGCCAGGCAAAAAGGTCAGCGCATCGAAATTGTTTGGCAGGCCATGAAACTGCAATTGCAGCCCACGGCGGCAGGTTTGCTGGAGCGGGCAGCTTTTGAAGGCTTTGACCTGCGCCTGACGGCCACGCAAGAGTCCCCCATCGACATCGCCAGCAGCCTGGCACGAGGTGATAAGCCCAAAGTGCACATCGAGGGCGATGTGCAGCTGGCCGCTGAAATCAACTGGTTGATTGACCATGTGCGCTGGGATGCCGAGGAAGACCTGGCGCGCCTGATCGGTGACGCACCCGCCCACACCCTGGCCCAGGCGGCCCGCAAGGCCATGGACGCGCTGCGCGGTTTTGTGGCGCAGCGTGCGCCGGGCACGGCCGTGGGTGCGGCCACATGAGCCGCCTTGGCCGCGGCGCATTCATCGTCTTCATCGTCCTGCGCTACGGGCTGGACGAGTTGGTGCTGTCCAGTTTCCAGAAACCCTGGATCCGCTTGTTGGCCCGCGTGCTGTCCGTGGGGCGCAATTTGCGCGCACCCCGTGCAGAGCGTTTGCGTGAAGCCCTGGAGCGCCTGGGTCCCATCTTTGTGAAATTCGGGCAGGTCCTGTCGACCCGCCGTGATCTTTTGCCTGCGGACATTGCCGAAGAATTGGCCAAGCTGCAGGACCGGGTGCCGCCGTTCAGCTCCGATGTGGCGGTGGCCACCATCGAGCGGGCCTTCCGCCGTCCGGTGGATGCGATTTTTGAAGACTTTGAACGTGAGCCCGTGGCCAGTGCGTCCATCGCACAGGTCCACTTTGCCACGCTGCGCACCAAGTCGGGTGAGCTGCGCGAGGTGGCGGTCAAGGTGCTGCGTCCGGGCATGTTGCCCGTGATCCAGAAAGACCTGAGCTTGATGCGCCTGATGGCCGCCTGGGTCGAGCGCCTGAGCGCCGATGGCAAGCGCCTCAAGCCCCGCGAGGTGGTGGCCGAGTTTGATAAGTACCTCAACGATGAACTCGACCTGGTGCGCGAAGCCGCCAATGCAGCCCAGTTGCGCCGCAACATGGACGGACTGGACCTGGTGCTGGTGCCTGAAATGTTCTGGGACTATTGCCAGCCCGAGGTCATCGTGATGGAGCGCATGAAAGGCGTGCCCATCAGCCAGGTGGACGTGCTGCGTGCCGCCGGGGTGGATATCCCCAAGCTGGCACGCGACGGTGTGACCATCTTCTTCACCCAGGTGTTTCGCGACGGTTTCTTTCATGCCGACATGCACCCGGGCAACATCCAGGTCAGTCTGGCCCCCGAAACCTTTGGTCGCTACATTTCTCTGGATTTCGGCATCGTGGGCACGCTGACCGAGTTCGACAAAGAGTACCTGGCGCAGAACTTCACGGCCTTCTTTCGCCGTGACTACAAGCGCGTGGCCGAGCTGCACATCGAGTCCGGCTGGGTGCCGGCCGACACCCGGGTGGACGAACTCGAAGCGGCTATCCGCGCTGTGTGCGAGCCCTACTTTGACCGGCCGCTCAAGGAAATTTCATTGGGCATGTTGCTGATGCGCCTGTTCCAGACCTCGCGGCGCTTCCATGTCGAAATCCAGCCGCAGCTGGTGCTGCTGCAAAAAACGCTGCTCAACATCGAAGGCCTGGGCCGTCAGCTCGACCCTGAACTGGACCTGTGGAGCACGGCCAAGCCTTTCCTGGAAAAGTGGATGCTCGACCAGATGGGCCCCAAAAAGCTGTGGGAGCAGCTGCGCGACCAGGCCCCGCAATACGCCAAATTGCTGCCCCAGCTGCCACGTCTGCTGCACGACTATCTGAAGCACCCGCACACCAGTGATCGCCAGCAGCTGGACCTGCTGCTGGCCGAGCAACGGCGCACCAACAGCCTGTTGCAGATTCTGCTGTACCTGGCCATGGGGTTCGTGATGAGCCTGCTCTTGTTGCAGGTCTGGGCCCACGTGCAGCTGTACCTTTGATTCGGGCTGGAGAATCCCCATGCTGCTCACCCTTGTGATTGCCTACTTGCTGGTGACCATCGCGATCGGGCTGGTCGCGGCCAAGCGGGTCAACAATGCGGCTGACTTTGCGATCGCCGGGCGACACCTGCCGATCAGCATGATCATCACCACCACCTTTGCGACCTGGTTTGGTTCAGAAACGGTGCTGGGCATCCCGGCCAAATTCGTCAACAACGGCTTGGGCAGCGTGGTCGAGGACCCGTTTGGCGCGGGCAGTTGCCTGATTCTGGTGGGCTTGTTCTTTGCAGCACGGCTGTACCGCATGAGCCTGCTGACCATCAGCGATTACTTCCGTGAGCGCTATGGCCGCAGTGTCGAGGTGATCTGCTCGCTCATCATCATGGTCAGCTACCTGGGCTGGGTGTCGGCGCAGGTCACGGCGCTGGGGCTGGTGTTCAACGTGCTGTCCGACGGTGCGGTCAGCATGCCCATGGGCATGGCCATTGGCGTTGTATCCATTCTGGCCTACACACTGTTTGGCGGCATGTGGTCGGTGGCCATCACCGACTTCATCCAGATGATCATCCTGGTGGCGGGCCTGGCTATCCTGGCGGTCTTTGCGGGGCACCAAGCGGGCGGGGCAGACAAGGTGATCGCCCTGGCCGTGAGCCAGGACATGTTCAAGTTCTGGCCCGAGCCGAATTTCCACGATATTGTTTTCTTCATCGCGGCAGGCATCACCATCATGCTCGGCTCGATCCCGCAGCAGGACGTGTTCCAGCGCGTGATGTCGGCCAACAGCGAATTCGCGGCCAGCCGTGGCCCGGTGATTGGCGGGGTGTTCTACATCCTGTTCGCCTTTGTGCCCATGTTCCTGGTGGTCAGCGCCCTGATCATCATGCCCGAGCAGGCTGCTGCGCTGATCAAGGAAGACCCCCAAAAGGTGCTACCCACGCTGGTGATGCAGCAAATGCCTTTCATCATGCAGGTGCTGTTTTTTGGTGCTCTGTTGTCGGCCATCAAATCCTGCGCCTCGGCCACCCTGCTGGCGCCCAGCGTGACGTTCACCGAGAACATCTGGCGTCAGTTTCACCCGCACCAGTCCGACCGGCAGGAGCTGCGGGCCATGCGGGTCACCGTGCTGGTGTTCAGTGGTCTGGTGCTGGCTTATGCCATCGCCATGCAGGGCACCTCGATTTACGAAATGGTCTCCGGCGCCTACCAGGTCACCCTGGTCGGGGCTTTTGTGCCACTGGCGTTTGGCCTGTACTGGCCCCGCGCCACCACCCAGGGGGCGCTGTTTGCCATCGTGCTGGGCCTGCTGACCTGGCTGCTGTTCATGCTGACCCCGGCGGGGGCGCAGTTCCCAGCCCAGCTGGCGGGGGTGCTGGCCAGCCTGTCGGGCATGGTGATGGGCTCCTTGGGCCCGCAGGCCATCCGCAACAAGCACGGATCGCACCACAAACTGGTGGGCGCAGGCTGAGTGCCTTGGCGGAGGGCTTGAACGGCTGGCCCCCGCCTATAATTGAGGGTTTTGTATTCCTGACACGCCAAGAGCTCTCATCATGCCCATTTACGCCTACAAGTGTGAGTCCTGCGGACATGCCAAGGATGTGCTGCAAAAAATCTCCGACGCCCCTTTGACCGATTGCCCGGCCTGCGGCGCATCCACGTTCCACAAACAACTGAGCGCCCCGGGTTTTCAGCTCAAGGGTTCTGGCTGGTACGCCACCGACTTCAAAGGCGGTGGTGGCGTGACGGGCGCTGCCGCGTCTTCGGCCCCCGCCGCTGAAACAAGTGCGCCAGCGGCAGAGGCTCCTGCCTCGCCTGCGGCCGCTGGTGGCTGTGGCGCGTCTTGCGCCTGCCATTGAGGCCTTGAGCCGCATTTCCTGATTGCTTCCATGAAACACCGCAGCTTCAAACAGTACTTCATCACCGGTTTGCTGGTGTGGCTGCCCATGGGCATCACGGTCTGGGTGCTGACCTGGCTGGTAGGCCTGCTCGACGGCATCTTCCTGGCGGTGCTGTACGCGGCAGACGCCTTGATCCCCGGCATGCACACCCTGGCCGAAGTGCTGCGGGGTGTGCCTGGACTGGGCGTGATCCTGGTGGCGATTGTGATCTTGGCCACGGGTGTCTTTGTTGCCAACATCTTTGGCCAGTGGTGGTTGCGCCAATGGGACACTCTGATGAACCGCATCCCCGTGGTGCGCTCCATCTACACCAGCGTCAAGCAGGTGGCCGATACCTTGTTTTCAGGCAGTGGCAATGCGTTTTCCAAGGCTCTGTTGGTGCAATACCCCCGTCAAGGTGCCTGGACCATCGCCTTCCTGACCGGCACGCCCGGTGGCGAAGTGGCCACGCATTTGCCGGATGCCATGGTCAGTGTCTATGTGCCCACGACCCCGAACCCCACATCGGGCTTCTTTTTGATGATGCCCAAAGCCGACGTGATCGAGCTCGACATGACGGTGGACGACGCGCTGAAATACATCATCTCCATGGGGGTGGTGGTGCCTGGCGGTCCCGATGCCCTGCCTGCAGCCAAGGCTGCACCTGACCATTTGTGAACCTGTCGGCCAGCACTGGTGCTGCCGATGCCCGAAAGAAGAAAGCGACAAACATGTCCTCCATGCGTACCCACTATTGCGGTCTGGTGACCGAAGCCCTGATGGGCCAAACCGTGACCCTGTGCGGCTGGGTCAACCGCCGCCGTGACCACGGTGGCGTGATCTTCGTTGACCTGCGTGACCGCGAGGGTTATGTGCAGGTGGTGTGCGACCCTGACCGTGCCGACACCTTCAAGGTGGCCGAAGACCTGCGCAACGAGTTCTGCGTGCAGATCACGGGCTTGGTGCGCGCCCGTCCTGAAGGCACGACCAACGAAGGCCTGAAAAGCGGCAAGATCGAGATCCTGTGCCACGCCATGACGGTGCTCAACCCGTCGGTGACGCCTCCCTTCCTGCTCGACGACGAGAACCTGTCGGAGACCACGCGTCTCACGCACCGTGTGCTGGACCTGCGTCGCCCCTACATGCAAAACAACCTGATGCTGCGCTACAAGGTGGCGATGGAAGTGCGCAAGTACCTCGACGAGAACGGCTTCATCGACATCGAAACCCCGATGCTCACCAAGAGCACGCCTGAAGGTGCCCGCGACTACCTGGTGCCCAGCCGTGTGCACGACGGCCAGTTCTTTGCGCTGCCGCAAAGCCCGCAGCTGTTCAAGCAGCTTTTGATGGTGGCGGGCTATGACCGCTATTACCAGATCACCAAGTGCTTCCGTGACGAAGACCTGCGTGCTGACCGTCAGCCCGAATTCACCCAGATCGATATCGAAACATCGTTCCTGACCGAAGAAGACATTCGCGCCATGTTCCAGGGCATGATCACGCGGGTCTTCAAGAACACAATTGGTGTGGATCTGGGCGAGTTCCCGATCATGACCTACCAGGACGCGATGCACATCTACGGTTCGGACAAGCCAGACCTGCGTGTCAAGCTGCAATTCACCGAAGTGACCGACGTCATGGCCGATGTGGACTTCAAGGTCTTCTCGGGTGCGGCCAACATGAAGGGTGGCCGCGTGGTGGCCCTGCGCGTGCCGGGTGGTTCGGCTGAAAACGGCGGCATCAGCCGTGGCGAAATCGATGCCTACACCGAGTTCGTCAAGATCTACGGTGCCAAAGGCCTGGCCTACATCCGTGTCAACGACCTGTCCAAAGGCCGTGACGGTCTGCAGTCGCCCATCGTCAAGAACATCCACGACACCGCCCTCAACGCCGTGCTGGAGCGCTCGGGTGCCCAAAACGGTGACCTGATCTTCTTTGGCGCAGACAAGGCCAAGGTGGTGAACGACGCCATTGGTGCGCTGCGCATCAAGATCGGCCACAGCGCCTTTGGCAAGGCCAATGGCCTGTTTGAAGACCGTTGGGCCCCGATGTGGGTGGTGGACTTCCCCATGTTCGAATACGACGAGGAAAGCCAGCGCTACACCGCTGTGCACCACCCCTTCACTGCGCCCAAGGCCGGACACGAAGACTGGATGGTCACGGCCCCCGAGAAGTGCATCTCGCAGGGCTACGACATGGTCTTGAACGGCTGGGAAATGGGCGGCGGCTCGGTCCGTATCCACCGCGCCGACGTCCAGCAGAAAGTGTTTGACGCGCTCAAGATCACGCCCGAAGAAGCCCAGCTCAAGTTCGGCTTTCTGTTGGATGCCCTGCAATATGGTGCGCCTCCGCACGGTGGCCTGGCCTTCGGTCTGGACCGCATCGTGACCTTGATGACCAAGGCCGAATCGATTCGCGACGTGATCGCCTTCCCCAAGACCCAGCGCGCCCAGTGTCTGCTGACCCAGGCCCCTTCGGTGGTGGACGAAAAGCAGCTGCGCGAACTGCACATCCGTCTGCGCAACCCGGACGCTGTCAAAGCAGCCTGACCGATTCAACGGCCCATGAAAAACGCCACCTTCGGGTGGCGTTTTTCATGGGCATTTCAAGTGAGTGTGATGGTGCTGTCCCATGGCACATGGGGGTCGGCTTCGTAGTCTGCCACCAGCCAGGCGCGCGATGGGTGCCTGGCCACATCGTTGAAGAAGTCACGCAGCACCTGGATCGAGGCCATGTCCAGAGATGCGTAGGGTTGGTCAACGCAGGTCAGGGTGGCACCGCAGGCCAGCAGGGCCACCAGTGCCACTTTGCGGCGGCTGCCGGTGGACAGCATGAACAGCTTTTTACCCAGATGGGGCACCAGATGCAAAGCCTCTATCAGCTCATGCTGCAGTTCGGTGCACCACGTCGGAAAGCGAGGCTGCAATGTAGCCCAGAAAACCTCGGGGGTGTCTTCGTCATGACCTGGCAGTGCCAGATCCAGCCACAAGGCATCGACCGCAGGTCGCTGCCCGGCCTGCATCGACAAATCACCCGTCAGCAGGCGCAACAGGGTGGTCTTGCCTGTGCCTTCGTCACCCACGACAGCCGTAGTGCCTGCTGGGATGCTCAGATCCAGACCTGAAAACAGGGGCGCAGGCCCTGGTCCGCCCGTCAGGCCGTTGACCTGCATGACGATGGCGGTGTTGTCGGTGCGGAAGGTGTGTTGATACATACGGGGGATGTTAGCGTGGGTCAGAACAGGTGCCCGCACTCTAGAATGAACTCATGGGCGACGCGTCACGCAACTACAAAATCCCGCAATCCGTGCTGGTGGTGATCCACACCCCGGCGCGTGATGTGCTGCTGATCCGCCGCACCGATGCGGGCACCTGGCAGTCGGTCACGGGCAGCAAGGACTTTGAGGCCGAAGACTGGCACGAGACGGCCCGGCGCGAAGTGCTGGAAGAAACCGGCATCGACGCATTGCACGCCGACTGCCAATTGCGGGACTGGCGGCTGGAAAACATTTACGACATCTATCCAGCCTGGCGCTGGCGATATGCGCCGGATGTGAGCCGCAACACCGAGCGGGTGTTTGGCCTGTGTGTGCCGCAGGGCATCCCGGTCACGCTCCATCCGGCAGAGCACACCGAGTGGCAATGGCTGCCCTGGCACGAAGCAGCCGATGTGTGCTTTTCAGCATCCAATGCCGAAGCCATTTTGATGTTGCCGCGATTTGCAGGATCTTCAACATGAACCACACGCCTGACACTTTGCGCGTGGTGACCTGGAACATCCACAAAGGCGTGCAGGGACTGGGGCTTGTTCGCCGCCTGGAAATCCACAACATCGGCCACGCCGTCGAGCAGCTTGATGCTGACCTGGTGTGTTTGCAGGAGGTGCGCTTGGTGAACCGGCGCGAGCAAAAGCGCTTTGCGCACTGGCCCGAGCAGCCTCAGGCGGAATTTCTGGCCCCTGAAGGCTACGAGTCGGTCTACCGCACCAATGCGGTCACCCGCCACGGCGAACATGGCAACGCCTTGCTTTCGCGCTGGCCTGTGCTGTCGCACCAGCACGAGGACATGTCCGACCACCGCTTTGAACAACGTGGCCTTTTGCACGTGCAGGTGCAGCTCATGGGGCGGCTGGTGCATGTGGTGGTGGTGCACCTGGGTTTGGTGCCCGCCAGCCGGGTGCGGCAGACCGAGCAGTTGCTGCGCTACATCGAACGCGAAATGCCCTTGGATGCCCCCGTTCTGGTGGCCGGCGATTTCAATGACTGGGGCACAGGCCTTGGCCAGCGCATGGCCCAGGCAGGTTTCACCGAGTGGCGTGAGCAGCCCACCCCCACTTACCCCTCGCGGCTGCCACTGAACCAGCTGGACCATGTGTATGTGCGCGGGCTGCGGCCGCTGGGGGCCATGGTGCCTGCAGGGCGCATCTGGCGGCGCATGTCGGACCACTTGCCGCTGGTGGCCGAGTTCGCGGTGGGCTGACCATGCGGCACACCACCCCTTTGCATGACGGGCACCAGATCCGCCTGATCGAGGGCGGTGAGGCGTATTTCCAGGCCGTGATTGCAGCCGTGGAGCGTGCCCGTTCGCAGGTGCAAATGGAAACCTACATCTTCGACTTTCACGGTGGCGCAGCCGCTGTGGCCGAAGCGCTGGAGCGTGCCGCATTGCGCGGCGTGCGGGTCTGGCTGGTGGTCGACGGTGTCGGCACAGGGCGCGTGCCCGCTGAGTGGGCGCAGCGTTTTGAACGTGCAGGGGTGAACTGCCGCATTTATTCCCCCTTGGGGGCGCTCGGCCTGCTGATCCCCAGCCGCTGGCGTCGCCTGCACCGCAAATTGTGCGTGGTGGATGGCCATCAGGCGTTTTGTGGCGGCATCAACATCCTGGACGACTGGTACGACCCGCACCACGGGACCTTGTCCCACCCGCGGCTGGATTTTGCGGTGCATGCCCGTGGCGCCCTGGTGCAGCAAGTGCAGGAAACCATGACCCAGCTGTGGTGGCGTCTGCAGGCGGTGCGCCATGTGCGTCAGCACAATTTCCCGGAGGCTTTCAGCTCCTTCCGGGCGGCCGGGCTGCATCTGCCCTGGACCCTGGACGACGAGGACATTGGCCCGGACCTCAGGGTGGCCAAGGCCGGTCTTTTGCTGCGCGACAACGTGTTGCACCGCAGCCAGATCGAACGGGCGTACCTGAAGGCCATTGGCATGGCACGCCATGAGATCGTGATCGCCAATGCCTACTTTCTGCCAGGGCGACGCATGCGAACGGCCTTGATCCATGCGGCCCGGCGCGGGGTGAGGGTACGGTTGCTGCTTCAGGGCCGTTACGAATACTTCATGCAATACCACGCGGTGCGTCCGGTGTACGGGGCGCTGCTGGCGGCGGGCATTGAAATCCACGAGTACACCACCAGTTTTTTGCATGCCAAGGTGGCCGTGATCGACCCGGACAATGAGCGCCCTTGGGCCACGGTGGGCTCGTCCAACCTGGACCCACTGAGCCTGTTGTTGGCCCGTGAGGCCAATGTGGTGGTGGCTGACCGCACCTTTGCCCTGCAGCTTCACCGCCGCCTGGTGCAGGCCATGGCCGAAGAAAGCACCCTGGTGGACGCGGCGGTTTACCTGCGCCGCCCTTGGCACCAGCGCCTGCGTGACCGAATGGCTTTTGGGCTGATGCGCTTGATGCTGTTTCTGAGTGGTCTGCGCTACTGAGCTGCCGGGAAAGCCGGACTTTCCAGGGGGAGGTCGGTTCGCTGGTAGGATGGCCGGATGTTAATGAAAGCCCCAGACGCCATGACTGCTTCTGCTGCCACGCCTGAAGACGAGGGCGTGCCCGTTTCCGTCAAGATCCGCGAGCGCATCCAGGCGGCCCGCAAACGCTTCAACGCCAACGACAACATCGCCGAATTCATTGAGCCCGGCGAGCTGGAAAAATTGCTGGACGAAGTGACGGCCAAGATGGAGGGTGTGCTCGACAGCCTGGTGATCGACACCGCGCGCGACCACAACACGGGCGACACCGCCCGCCGTGTGGCCAAGATGTATTTGAAGGAGGTGTTCAAAGGCCGTTATGTGGAAGGCCCGGAGATCACCGAGTTTCCGAACGCCGAGCACCTCAATGAGCTGATGATCGTCGGCCCCATCACCGTGCGAAGCGCCTGCAGCCACCACTTTTGTCCAGTGATCGGCAAGATCTGGATCGGTGTGCTGCCCAACGAACACACCAACGTGATCGGTCTGTCCAAATACGCCCGCCTGGCTGAATGGATCATGGGCCGTCCGCAGATCCAGGAAGAGGCCGTGGTGCAACTGGCTGACCTGATCCAGCGCAAGACCCAACCCGATGGCCTGGCCATCGTCATGGAGGCCAGCCACTACTGCATGGGCTGGCGCGGCGTGAAGGACATGGACAGCAAGATGATCAACTCGGTCATGCGCGGTGCTTTCCTCAAAGACGTCAATCTGCGTCGTGAATTCCTGTCGTTGATTCCCAAAAAGGACTGACCATGTTGGTACGCCTGCTCTACGCCAGCCGTGTGGTGGACTCACGCCCTGAAGCCCTGGAGGCCATCCTGACCCAATCCCGGCAGTTCAACCCGACTTGCGGCATCACCGGCATCCTGTGCTACGGCGGTGGCATCTTTTTGCAAGCCATCGAAGGCGGACGCAACGCCGTGAGCGATCTGTATGGCCACATCCAGAAAGACCCGCGCCACAAGGACGTGGTGTTGCTGCACTATGAAGAAATCACCGAGCGCCGTTTTGGCGGCTGGACCATGGGCCAGGTGGACGCTTCCCGCGTCAACACCAACATCTTGCTCAAATACTCCGAGCGTGCCGAACTCGACCCTTACAACGTGTCGGGCAAAGTGTCGCTGGCCCTGCTCGAAGAGCTGATGGCCACCGCGTCCATCATTGGGCGTGCCTGACCTTGTAGGAGCGGCGCCCTCGCCGCGATAAGCCCTCGCAAACCACCAACCATCGCCCCGAGGGCGGGGCTCCCACACGTTGCGAAGTGAACCATGAACCTGATTGGCTGCGACTTCTCCAGCAGCCCCAGTAAGCGCAAACCCATCGTGCTGGCGTTGGGCCAGGCCCGCCAGGGCAGGGTGCAACTGCAGGCGCTGCACACCTTTGACACCCTGAATGCGTTTGGCGATTGGCTGGCACAAGCTGCTGATTGGGTGGGGGGCTTTGATTTGCCCTTTGGCCTGCCGCGTGAATTGGTTGAGGCGATGGGCTGGCCCACCGACTGGGCCGCCTGCATGGACCATTACTGCGCATTGACGCGTCCCCAAATTCGAGAGCAGTTTGCGGCGTTTTGCAATGCCCGCCCTGTGGGTAGCAAGTTTGCCCACCGGGCGACCGACAAGCCTGCAGGCTCCAGCCCCTCCATGAAATGGGTCAACCCGCCCGTGGCCTACATGCTGCACGCAGGCGTGCCCTTGTTGCGCCAGGCGGGTGTGCATTTGCCCTGCTTGCACGCAGGCGACGCCCGCCGCGTCGCGTTGGAGGCCTATCCCGGCCTGCTGGCGCGTGAGGTGCTTGGCAACACCAGTTACAAAAGCGACGACAAGGCCAAACAAACGCCCGAGCGCCTGCTGGCCCGGCGTGAACTGCTGGGCGCCTTGGAGCGAGGCCAAACCCGCCTGGGCCTGCGCCTGGTAGCCAGCAACGCGCTGCTGGGCCAACTGGCCGATGACGCCAGCGGCGATGCACTCGATGCCACCCTGTGCCTGATCCAGGCCGCCTGGGCGCAGCTGCAGCACGAAGCCGGACACCCGCAATACGGCCTGCCGCCGTGCGACCCGCTCGAAGGCTGGATCGTCACCGCCTGATCCTCTGGGTACAACGCCCTCACGGCGAATGTGTACGCTGTCTGTGTGGGAATGGTGTTGTGTGGGAGCGGCGCCCTCGCCGCGAATGGACCTTGGCAGACCACCGCCATTCGCCCCGAGGGCGGGGCTCCCACACAGGGCAAGGCTCCCGCAGCCTCAACGCTCCGTCTCCAGATCAGGGATGCGATTGAACGCAATCCGCATGGGCGCGGCATCCAGCGCATGGTGCGCGCTGGCAAAGTAAACGGCGTTCTTGCCATGCGTTCGGTTGAGCTCGTCCATGGCCGCCATCAGCCGGGCCCGGTCACGCCGCACGGCGGGGTTCTGCAAGGTCCGTGCGGCGGTGGCGGGTGCTTCGTCCATGGCCTCAAACAGGTCAGGCGTGTGTTGCGAGGCGGGCACCAGTCCGCACATCTGCACGCCTACGGCCACCGGACGGCGCAGGTGCTGCAAGCCGCTGAACCAAAGTTGGTCGAGCGTGTGCAGCAAAAAGGCCGTGTCTTGCGTCTCGCCCACATGGACGTAGCGCTCGCCCCCTGACTCGCGCTGCCAGCGATGATCGCAGCGCACAAACACCTGGATGGCTGTGGCGTAAAAGCCCTGCTTGCGCAACCGCATGGCCGCCTTTTGTGTCAGGCGGTGCAGCACCTGGCGTGCGCCTTCGGGGTGACGCAAATCGGGCGGCAGCACATGCGAATGCCCGAGCGAGCGCGACGTGATGGCACGTGGCCCGTACCACCGACCGCGCAGCCTGTCGTACATGTCGTCGCCCGCCAGACCCCCCCATGCTGTGTGCAGCAGATCACGTGGTGCGGTATAGAGTTGCGCCATGGTGTCGATGCCGCAATGCTTCAGTCGCTTGAGCATGCGAGGTCCAATGCCCTGGATGGCCGACAAGGGCAGGTGCAGCAGCCGTTCAGGCAACTCGTGCTGCTCAATCACTGTCAGGCCATCGGGCTTGTGCATGTCGCTGGCCAGCTTGCCCAGCAGCGTGTTGGGCGCAATGCCAATGGACGTGCGCATGCATTCGCCCACCTCGGCCAGCAGCGCCGCCTTGATCTGCCGGGCCAGCGCCACAGCGCGGTCACGCTCACGCCAGCGGCCCGTCAGTTCGCACTCCATCTCGTCAATGCTCACCACCTGCCGCACCTGCGCCAACCGGTCCACCACGGCCACAGCTTGCTCGTGCACCTGCACGTACTTGGCGTGGTCGGCCAGCACCAGCGCAATGCCCGGGCACAGCCGTTTGGCGTCTGCCACCCGCGTGCCCGTCTTCACACCAAAAGCCTTGGCCTCGACACTGGCTGCAATGCAGCACGACGAATCCGCCATGACCGGTACCACCCCCACAGGCCGCCCACGCAAGGCCGGATCGAGCTGTTGCTCGACCGAGGCGAAGTAGCTGTTGAAGTCGATGAAGAGGGAGCGCAACATTATTTGTTACTGTACATGTGTACAGTATATTGTTTCCAGGCCATTTCATTGGGTGAACCCCAATCAAGCCAATCGGGTGTGGTCCGGAGATGTTCAAGCAGTCCATTTGTCAGCGCGTGCAGGTATCCGGCTATGCTTGTCACACGCCCAGGCGGTTGGTCCTGGTGTCCGGGGAGCTTCCTCGCCAATCAGGAGATGTGGATGCGTGGTTTTGTCTTTGTTTTCGTGATGTTTTTCGCCCAGGTGGCGGTTCATGCCCAGGGCAGTGCGGTTGGCGAGGTCAAGGGGCATGTGTGGTCGCACACCCCGGAGTCCCTGGCCGCATCTGTTCTGCAAGGCGATCTGTGCCTGCCCGCTGCGGTCACCGGGGCAGGTGTGGTTTGCGGCAAATTCAAGGATGTCGCTGTGGGTGCGTCCGGATCGCGGGTGCAAGTGCCAGCGATCTTGTTTTTGCATGGGTCATCCGGTCTGGGGCTCAAGGCCATTGGTGAGTGGCAGCGCTGGCTGGCAGGACTCGGGTATGCCAGCCTCGCGCCCGATTCGTTTGCTTTGCCGGGGCGCATCACCTACACGTCACCCATCAGCAAGACCGACTACGAGCGCCTGCACGCGATGCGTGCTGCCGAAATCGCGCCAGCCTTGATCGCCTTGCAGGCGCAGCCTTGGGTCGATGCACGGCGGCTGGTGCTGGCCGGAGCCAGTGAAGGTGCCGTGCCTGTGGCGCGCCACAATGGCGCAGGTTTCAGCGCCCGGCTTGTCTACGCCTGGAGCTGCGAGGACAATTATTTTGTCCAGTCTGCACAGAGTGCGTTTTCTGCCAACCAGCCCGTGCTCAACGTCATCAGCGCTGTTGATCCGTACTTTTCTGCAGCCAACAGCTGGCTGGGCCTGGCTTCGCCCAAAGGCCACTGTGGTGCCGCTTTGGCCGGGCATCCCCGATCGGCGGTGGTGCTGGTGCCCGATGCGCCCCATACCCTGCTGAATCTGCCAGCAGCCCAAAGCGCCACCGCCGGGTTCTTGCAACTGGTGCTGGGCACGCCTGGCCGTTGACAACTCTGTGGCACAAGGACACCTGTGACATGACCACCACCGACAAACCCAAAGGCCCTGCCTCGTATTTCCCGTCCATCGAGAAGAAATACGGTCAGCCCATCGCGCACTGGCTGGGCTTGCTCCAGTCATGCCAAGGCATGAAGCACATGGAAATGGTCGCTTGGCTCAAGACCGAGCACGGCATGGGCCACGGGCATGCCAATGCCATCGTGGCGCATTGGATGACTGGCAAAAAATAAGCACCCACGAGGCGTGCTTCGGTATGGCCCGACCTGCCCTGAACCTGGACCAGCTGCGCCGCTATGCCATAGCACGCAGCCTGTTTGCGCCGACGACCTTGCCCAAGGCTTTGCAACGCCTGGGCTTTGTGCAGGCAGACCCTTTGCGTGCGCCAGCCCGCGCACAAGACCTGACGCTGCGCCATCGTGTGGCGGGCTATCGGGTCGGGGATCTGGAATCGCGCTACCCCAGGCTGCCGATCGAGGAAGATTTTTTCGTCAACTACGGTTTTGTGCGGCGTGACCTGCATCACCTGATGCACCCGCGCACGGCCCGCACCGTGTGGTCGGCGGCGCGCATGAAGCAGGCGAGTGAGGTGTTGGCTTTTGTGCGTGAGGCAGGCGTGGTGAGGCCTGCACAGGTGGACGCCCACTTTGACCATGGGCGGGTGGTCAACTGGTTTGGGGGCAACAGCAAGGCCAGCACGCAGCTGCTCGAAGGCATGCACTACCGGGGGCTGCTGCGCGTGGTGCGGCGTGAGGGCGGTCAGCGCCTGTATGCCGTTCGTGAGCACGAACCGAGCGGGCTGGACCCTGAGGCCACCAGGGACGCGCTGGTTGACGTGATCGTGGCCAAGTACGCCCCTTTGCCTGCAGCCAGTCTGGCTCAGCTGGTCGGGCTGCTGGCGGGCGGTGTGCCGCAGTGGCGGCAGCACCGCCAGGCCATGCTGCTCCGTGCCCGGCAACGCTTGCCCAGTGCCGTGGTGGACGGCACGACCTGGCTCTGGCCCGAGGGCGAAAATCCCGCTTCGCGTCGCCATGGGGTGGAGGGTCGGGTGCGCCTGCTCGCACCTTTTGACCCGGTGGTCTGGGACCGCCGCCGCTTTGAGCAGCTGTGGGGTTGGGCCTACCGCTTTGAGGCTTACACGCCTGCCGCCAAGCGGGTGCGCGGTCACTACGCCATGCCTTTGCTCTGGCGCGAGCAGGTCATTGGCTGGGCCAACCTCAGTGCCAGGTCAGGGGTACTCACGCCTGACGTTGGCTTTGTGAATGTCGCACCCCAAGACAAAGCCTTTGCTGTGGCCCTGGACGAGGAGTTGCACCGCATGTCTGTTTTCTTGAGGCTGAACGAAGCCTGACCTTTCACTTGGGCGGATTGGATTTTGGGATGCTGGCCCCAACCTCTGGCCCCCCTTGTGACGCCGTCATCTTCACCAGCATGGCACCCCAAAGAGATCACAATGGAGCATTTTCTTGAACAAAGGATTCAGCATGCCCAACACTGTCCGTTTTCAGCGCGTTTTTCGCGCCCCCGCTGAGCGGGTTTTTCGCGCGTTCATTGACCCCGATGCCATGGCCAAGTGGTTGCCACCGCACGGCTTCACCGGGCGTGTGCACGAGATGGATGCACGTGTGGGGGGCCGTTACCGCATGTCCTTCACCAATCTCGGCAATGGGCAGAGCCACAGCTTTGGGGGCACGTTTTTGGAGCTGTTGCCCGCTGAGCGCTTGAGCCACACCGACACTTTCGATGACCCCAATCTGCCGGGGGAGATGGTGACGACCGTGACCTTCAAGCCTGTGCTGGTGGGTACCGAGGTCAACATCGAGCAGTCAGGCATCCCGGACATGATTCCACCTGAGGCGTGTTGCCTGGGCTGGCAGGAGTCCCTGCAGTTGCTGGCATTGCTGGTGGAACCTGAAATTTCCGGTTGATTTCTTCAAGGAGTCTCAGATGAGCAATCCTGTTGGCTGGTTTGAAATCTATGTGCACGACATGCCTCGCGCCAGGGCGTTTTACGAAGCGGTATTTGGACAGCCTTTGTTTCCTTTGCCGCAGCAGGCCGGGGGTGGCCCCGAGATGCTGGTCTTTGACATGAACAACGAAGGCTATGGCGCAGCAGGTGCATTGGTCCGCATGCCCGGCTTTGAGCCTGGAGGCAACAGTGTGCTGGTGTATTTTTCATGCGTGGATTGCGCGGTCGAAGCGGGCAAGGCAACGGCCGCTGGTGGGCAGTTGGTCAAACCCAAAACATCCATCGGACCATACGGCCACATCGCCCTGGTCAACGATACCGAGGGCAACATGATTGGCCTGCATTCGGCGCCCTGAGATACCTCAGATGGATGCCGCCCCGATGTCGTCCGGCAGTGGGGCCAGTTGTCGCAAGGCCTGCAAGGCATCGGCGTCAGTGCGGTAAAGCAGCAAGCCGGGGAGGAGTTCACCGGCCTGCTGCAAGACCTTTTCCACCGGCAGCTTGATGCCGCTGATGTGCAGTGTGATGCCGCGGCCGATCAGTTGTTTTTGCAATTGCGCAAACGCTTCGACTCCGGTGGCATCGATTCGGTTGATGGGTTGTGCAAACAGGCACACATGGCGTGTGTCAGGGTGTTGTGCCAGGTGGTCGGTGATGGTGCGCTCAAAGTTGCTGGCTGCAGCAAAGTCGAGTTCTGCGTCCATGCGCAGGGCATAGAGGTGCGGTGCCAGCGGGGGCAGCTGCCACAGATGGCGGTCGCGCAAGCTGCCGTCGGGGTGCAGACCCACTTCGATGATGCGAGGGTGCAAGCGGGTGTGCAGGAAGTGACTGAGCCCCATGACCACGCCCGCCAGCACACCCCAGTACAGGCGCGGTGCCGAAGCCAGTGTGATGCCAAAGGTCAGCAATGAGATGCCGCCTTCCACGCGGTTGATCTTGAGCAGGCGCACAAAGGCCTGTGGTTTGAGCAAGCCCAGCACCGCTGCCACCACAATGGCCGACAGCACCGATTGCGGCACATGGTGCAGCACCGGGGTGAAAAGCAGCAGCGACAGCAGGATCACGAACACCGAAAAAACAGTGGCCCAAGCGGTTTGGGCGCCGGCATACAGGTTCAGTGCCGAACGCGAAAACGATGAGCTTGTCGGAAAGGCTCCGCACAGCGCCGAGGCGAGCTTGCCCAGGCCTTGACCAATCAGGTCCTGGTTCTGGTCCCAGTGCTGGCCTTTGCGTTCGTTGTCGACCTTGGCGCTGGACGCGGTTTCCAGAAAACTCACAAGCGTGATGACCAGTGCGGGTAAGACCAGTTGCTTGAGGGTTTCCCAATCCAGGCCTTGCGGCAGGTACAACGCAGGCAGACCTTGCGGCAGCTCGCCCACAAGGGGAATGCCTTGGGCTTCAAGTCCCAGCGTCCAGCTCAGCGCAGCAGAGCCGACCACCACCAGCAGTACGGTGGGGAAAGTGGGCTTGAGTCGTTTGGCAATCAACAGCACGGCCAGGGTGGCCAATCCAAACAGCAGACTGGGCAGGTTCCAGCTGGCCGGATCAAGCCCGCTTGACCAGCCTTGCGTCAGACCCAGCAGGGCTGGCAACTGCGACGACAGGATCAGCACCGCCGCGCCCTGCGTGAAGGCCATCAACACGGGAGAACTCACCAGATTGAGCAGCCAGCCAAAACCGGCAAAGCCCAGCACGATTTGCAGCAGGCCACTGAGCAAGGACAGCCAGACGGCCAGGTTCACCCACCCGGCACTGCCGGGCGTGGCCATGCCATTGAGGGAGGCCGACACCAGCATGGCCGTCAGGGCCGTAGGGCCCACCGACAGCCGCGAAGATGCGCTGAACAACACCGCCACCAGGGCAGGCAGCAGCGAGGCGTAAATGCCGGTGATCAGAGGCATGCCCGCCAACGTGGCATAAGCGACACCTTGCGGAATGACCATCAGGCCCACACTCAGGCCTGCAAAAATTTCGCTGTGCAGCAGCTGCCCTGTGGGGCGAGGCCATTTCAGAAAAGGCAGTCTTCGGGAGAGGTGGGCGTTTGCAGGCATGGGTGCATCTTACGGGCAGGGTGCCCGCATCACTCCAGCCGCAGGTGGATGCGCCGTGCCACCTCGCCCCAGCGCTGGGTGTCTTGCGCCAGCCGCGCGGCCGCTTCGGCCGGGGTGTCGGCCACCACGGTCTGGTCGGACTGGGCCAGCTTGTCGATCATCTCGGGGGCTTTGAGCGCGGTGGCCAGGGCATCGTGCATCTTCTGCACGATGGGGGCAGGCGTGGATTTGGGTGCAAACAGCACCAGCGAGAAGCTGGCGTCAAAGCCCGGGTAGCCGGATTCGGCCACGGTCGGCACTTCGGGCAAGATGGGCGAGCGTTTGGCACCCGATACCGCCAGCGCGACCAGGCGGCCCGCACGCACATGGGGCAGCACGGTGGGGCCTGCCAGGAAGCCGCAATCGACTTGGCCGCCCAGCATGTCCTGCACGGCCGGGGCCGGGCCCTTGTAGGGAACATGGGTCATCTGCACATTGGCCGCAGCGCTGAACAGCTCGGTCGTCAGGTGCCCGGGTGAGCCTGCGCCGCCCGAGGCATAGGTGAGGGGCGTGGTTTTGGCTTTCTTGACCAGATCGGCCATGGTCTTGAGGCCCGCCTTGGGGCTGCACACCAGCGTCTGGCTGAAGCTGCTGGCGCGGATCACGGGCTGGAGGTCCGAGGCCTTGAAGGCCATTTTTTCGTAGACATGCGGATTGACCGTGAGCGTGGTGTCTGTGGTCCACAGCCAGGTGTAGCCATCGCCTGCAGCGCGTGCGGCCTCAAAGGTGCCGATGTTGCCGTTGGCGCCAGGTTTGTTGTCCACCACCAGCGGATGCCCCAGCAGTTGCTGCACCTTGGGCGCCGCACCACGCAGCACGATGTCGCTCGGCCCGCCGGGCGGCAGCGGCACCACCACGCGCATGGGTTTGTCGGGCCAGTTCTGGGCCGAGGCGCTCAGGCTGAGCAGGCCAAAAAGTCCAGCCAGCAGCCAGTGGGCGGTAGGTGTGCGTTGGGGCAGGTTCATGTGGTTTCCTCGTTTTCTTTCAGCGCTGCGGCATGTCTTTGACCGAATAACCCAGGCTCACCGTGGCGTCTTCGGGGATGGGCGGCATGGTCGCGTGCCAGTCTTCCCAGGCGGCGCGCATGGCGTCCAGTCGCTCGGGCTGACGCTTGGCCAGGTTGGCGCGTTCGCGCTCATCGGCCGGGATGTTGAAGAGGTAGTCGTTGCCATCGACGCGCAGGTACTTGTAGTCGCCCAGACGCATGGCGCGCTGGCCACGGTGGTTCATGCGCCAGTGCAAAGGGCGCTCGAAAGTCTGCGTGGGTTGGTGCAGCACGCCTGTGAGCGAGATGCCGTCCAGTGGGTAATCGGCATGGGGCTTTGCGCCACCGAGCTCGACCATGGTGGCCGACCAGTCCATGGTCAAGCAGTGTTGCTCGCTCACACCGCCGGGGGCAATGGCGGCGGGCCAGTGGGCGATCCAGGGCACCCGGATGCCGCCTTCGGTCAAGTCCATCTTGCCGCCCACCAGGGGCCAGTTGTCGCTGAAGCGTTCGCCGCCGTTGTCGCTGGTGAAGACGATCAGCGTGTTGTCGAGCTGGCCGGTTTTTTTCAAGGCGTCCACCACCCAGCCAATGCCTTCGTCCATGTGGTGGATCATGCGGTGGTAGGTGTGGATGTTGCCGCCGTCCAGGTGAAAGAGGTTGCTCTTGACCTCTTGCGCCAGCGCATGGTCTTCGCGGGTTTCCCACGGCCAGTGCGGCGCGGTGTAGTGCAGGCTCAAAAAGAAAGGCGTGCCCTGGGCTGCGCCCGGAGCCATGCGCTGCACATAGTCCACCGCACGCTGCGACAGCAAGTCGGTCAGGTAGCCTTCCTCATGCTTTTCTTCCTCACCGTTGTACAGGTCGTGCGTGCCGTTGTTGCTGGCGTGGGTGAAGTAGTCCACCCCGCCCGACATGGGGCCAAAGAACTCTTCGTAGCCCGACTTGAGTGGGCCGAACGCCGGGGGGTAGCCCAGATGCCACTTGCCGATCAGGGCCGTGCGGTAACCCGCTTCGCGCAGCAGCGAGGGCACGGTGGGGTGTTCGGGTGGCAGGCCCAGGGTGGTGCTGCCTTTGCTCTTGCTGTTGATGGGTTCTTCGGCTGCACCGCGCAGGCGGTACTGGTAGCGCGCCGTCATCAGCGCAAAGCGCGTGGGCGAGCACACGGGCGAGTTGGAATAGCCTTGGGTGAACTTGAGACCATTGGCCGCCAGCTGGTCGAGCACGGGCGAGACCTTGCCGAATTGGGCGTCACGGCCGCCGTAGCAGCCCAGGTCGGCAAAGCCGAGGTCGTCGGCCACGATGAAGATGATGTTGGGGCGTTGCATAGGAGGGGTCATTCGACTTTCATGCCGGTGGACTGCACCACGCGGCCATAACGTTGGGATTGGTCGCTCAGACGCTTGGCCGCGGCCGGGCCGGTCAGGCCTTCATAAAACAGGTCCATGCCCGCGAGCTGGGCCTGGGTGTCGCTGCGCTTGAAGGCTTCGGTGAACGCTTTTTGCAAGGCCTGCACCACCGGCTCGGGCGTGGCGGCGGGCACCATGGCAATGTAGAGCACTTCCAGCTCCAGATCTTTCAAGCCCACTTCGGCCACAGTGGGAATGTCGGGCGCCGAGCGTGAGCGCTGGCGGCTGGTCACGGCCAGCGCGGTGATCTTGCCGCTCTTCACATGCGGCAGCATGCCGGGCGTGGCCAACACGCCTGCGTCCACCTCACCCGCCAACACCGCGGTCACGGCCGGGGTGTTGCCCTTGTAGGGCACATGCTGGATCTTGATGCCCGCAGCGTCCATGAAGATCTCTGCGGCCAGGTGTCCCGGGCTGCCGCTGCCAGCGCTGCTGAAGTTCAGGCTTTTGCCTTTGCCCTGGGCGATCAGATCTTTCAGTGTCTTGAAGCCTGTGCTGGGGTGTGCGCCCACCAGCAGACCCGACGAGACCATGACCATGATGGGCTTGAGGTCGGCGGCCTTGAAGGCCATGTTTTTGTAGATGTAGGGATTGACGGTGAAGGTGGTGTCAATACCGAACAGCACGGTGTAGCCATCGGCCGGGCTTTTGGCCACAAAGTCGGCCCCGATGTTGCCACCTGCGCCGGGTTTGTTCTCCACCACCACGGGTTGTTTGAACTGGGTGGTGATGTATTCACCCGTGGTGCGGGCCAGGTAGTCTGCCGGGCCACCCGCCGGAAAGTTGGTGATGAACTTGATGGGCTTGCTGGGGTAGCTTTGTGCCCATGCCGGTGCGAGCGCTGTGCAGGCAGTCAGTGCCAGGCAGAGCGAAGCACACCAGGATTGTCTGGAGAGTTTCATGGTGAGAGCAATGTGGAAAAGGGTGGCTGGCAGGTTCAGTCGAGTTGCACGCCCGTGGCCTTGATGGGCTTTTCCCAGCGGGCCAGATCGGCTTTTTGTGCAGCAGCCAGATCGGCCGAGCTGGAGCCGATGGGTTCCAGACCGAGTTTGATCATCTTGTCTTTGATGGCCGGATCGCGGGCCAGCTTCATCATGGCTTTTTCGAGGCGGGTCAGGGCCTCGCCCTTGAGGCCGGCCGGGCCGTACATGGCAAACCAGGCGGTGGCTTCCATGTTCACGCCCGATTCCTTGAGCGTAGGCACTTCGGGCACTTGCGGGTCGCGCTGGCTGCCGGTCACGGCAATGATGCGGGCCTTGCCTGTGCGGTGGAACTCGGCCGTCTCGGAAACCACATCGAATTTGTAGCCAATGTGCCCACCCAGCAAGGCGTTGTTGGCAGGGGCGCCGCCCTGAAAAGGCACATGGTTGAGGCTGATACCCGCAGACTGCTCCATCAGTACGCCCATGAAGTGGGGCAGGGTGCCTGCACCGGGCGTGCCGTAACTGGCGTTGCCTGGGTCGCTTTTGGCTTTGGCAATCATCTCGGCCACGTTTTTCGCATTGCTGGCCGGGCCCGACACCACTCCGAACTGGAAGCGGGCGATCTGCGAAACCGGGGTGAAGTCTTTGACCGCGTCGTAGTCCAGCTTTTTGTAGACGTGCGGGAACAGCACCATCGGGCCGCTGGGCAGCACGATCATGGTCTGGCCATCGGGCTTGGCGACCTTGACCATGTTGAGGGCGATGCGGCCACCCGCGCCGGGTTTGTTGTCCACCACCACGGTGCTGAAGTCCTCGCGCAGCGCATCGGCCACGATGCGGGCGATCACGTCGGCCGAGCCACCAGGAGGAAAGCCCACCAGGATCTTCAGGGACGGTTTGTCCTGGGCGGGTGTGCTGATCGCCGTCAGTGCCAGCAAAGCGGCAGTCAGGGTGCGTCGGGTCAGTTCGATCATGGCTGGCAGTTCCTTGGGTTGAATAGGGCCGTTGCAGGGGGCTGCAGAACCTTCACAATGTAGGGCAAGACCCCTTGATTGATCTAATCAACCATCCTCCCTGAAAACCCTGATGTCTTTGTCGCCTTCCCAACGCTTGGCCAGCGTCGACGATTTGCTCCTTTACCGGATGGGCCATCTGTACTCCACAGCCGGGGCCATGGTGGTGCGCCTGTGCGAAGGCGGTTACGGTGTGACGCGGCGCGAGTGGGGGGTGATTGCCAAGCTCTATGACCAGCAGGGTTTGCTGCCCTCGGAACTGGCCGAGCAGATGCACCGCGACCGTGCCCGCACATCCCGCACGGTGACGGCCTTGCTGGGCAAGGGCTTGATCGAGCGGGTGACCTTGCCCAGCGACCGCCGCCGTGTGTGTATCAGCCTCACGGCAGCAGGGCAGCGCTTGTATGAAGCCTTGATGCCGCAGGTACAGGCCATCAATGTCCATATCCTGAGCGCCTTGAGCTCTGAGGAAGCGGCCCAGTTCGATGGCATGCTCGACCGTTTGCAGGCGCAGGTGCGGGTGTTGCAGGATCGGCTGCATCCGGTATTACCCAAAACCAACCGTCACCTGGGCCGGGCCGCTTCGGACAAGCCATGAGGTGCCGTGCATGGATGGCGCTGTTGTGCGCCTGGTTTTTGTACGTCCCTGCCATGGCCGAGGTGCAGCCTGGCTGGGTCAGCTGGGTCATGGATGGAGACACCTTGCTGGTGGTGCTGGACGACCAGCCCGAGCCGGTCAAGGTCCGCATCAAGGACATTGATGCCCCGGAAAGCTGCCAGCCTGGCGGCGAAGCATCACGCGACGCCCTGATCGCGCTGGCCATGCGCCAGCGTGTCGGGGTTGAACGGGTGGCCGAAGATGTGTACGGGCGGCAAGTGGCCCGCGTCTGGCGCGGTGATCTGGACCTGGGGGCAGAGATGGTGCGCACGGGCATGGCCTGGGCCTACCACTTCAAGACGGGCAAGGGCCCTTATGCCCGTTGGCAAAGGCAGGCGCAGCAAGCGCGTGTGGGTTTGTTTTCCGCGCGAGAGACGGCCATGTCTCCTCCGGTGTTTCGCCAGTTTCATGGCAGCTGCCACGGCAGCTGAGTGTGCGTTCAGGCTGCGCGGTGTGCCGCGCAGACGGGGCAGTCGGCGTTGCGGCCAATGCGGATGTCGGTCCAGGACAGCTCGCGTCCATCCAGCATCAAAAGGCGCCCGGCCATGTGGCTGTCCATGCCACTGAGCAGCTTCAGTGCTTCGGCGGCCTGCACTGTGCCGATGATGCCCACCAACGGTGCAAACACCCCCATGGTGGCGCAGCGGGTTTCTTCGGGTGCAGCGTCTGGCGGGAACACGCAGGCGTAGCAGGGCGTTTCGGGCCGGGTGCTGTCAAACACCGAGACCTGACCATCCATGCGGATGGCCGCACCCGACACCAATGGCTTGTGGTGCTGCACACAGGCGAGGTTGACCGCCTGGCGGGTTTCAAAGTTGTCGCAGCAGTCGATCACCACATCGGCCTGGGGCACCAACTCGGCCAGCAGTGCGGCATCGGCGCGGCGGGTGATGCATTGCACCTGAGGGTCGGGGTTGATCTGTGCGATCGCAGTGCGGGCAGACTCTGCCTTGGGCAGACCCACACGGTCCAGGGTGTGGGCAATCTGGCGCTGCAGGTTGGTGGCGTCCACCGTGTCGTGGTCAACCACGGTGATGCGGCCCACGCCTGCGCTGCCCAGGTAAAGCGCCACTGGCGAGCCGAGACCGCCTGCGCCAATCACCACCGCGTGCGAGGCGAGCAGTTTTTCCTGGCCTTCGATGCCCAGCTCATTGAGCAGGATGTGCCGCGAGTACCGCAGCAGCTGGGCGTCATCCATGGGGGGGCTCAGTCTTCTTTCTTTTCGACCTTGCGCTCGACCAGCGTGGTGCTGGCCTTGACGGGCTGGCCCTTGAGCTGGTTGAGGGCTTGCTGAAGCTGGAAGTCCTTGTCAGAGCCGAACTCGGGCAGACGGCGCTCGGAGACGGGTTTTTTCGCTTCTTCTTCGAGCTTTTTCAGGGCTTCTTCGCGGGCCTTTTCGCGCTCGGGGTCTTTCTTTTCGGCTTCCTTGCCGTTGGACAGGTGTTTCTCAAGATCTGCCTCACGTGTGCGCAAGGCGGCAAACACGTTGCCGTTTTCAGTCTCATCCAGCATCACATCGGGCACGATGCCTTTGGCCTGGATGCTGCGGCCACTGGGCGTGTAGTAGCGTGCCGTGGTGATCTTGAGGGCTGTCTCGGGGCCGAGCTGACGCACGGTTTGCACTGAACCCTTGCCAAAGGTCTGGCTGCCCATCAGCGTGGCACGTTTGTGGTCCTGCAAGGCACCCGCCACGATTTCGCTGGCAGAGGCCGAGCCTTCGTTGACCAGCACGATCAGGGGGACTTTTTTCAGGGCGCCACCTGTGGTCTGGGTCAGCTTGGCGATCGGGTCGTTGCTGCTGCTTCGGCGCCAGAACTGGGGCGACGCTTTGTAGACGAATTTGCTTTCTTCAAGCTGGCCGTTGGTCGAAACCACGGTCACATTTTCGGGCAGGAAAGCGGCCGACAGCGCGACGGCCGCATCCAGCAGACCCCCGGGGTCATTGCGCAGGTCCAGCACCAGGCCCTTGAGGGTTTTTTCCTGCTGGAGCATTTCTTCGAGCTTGCGGGCAAAGTCATCGACCGTGCGTTCCTGGAACTGGGTCACACGGATCCAGCCGTAGCCGGGCTCGATCACCTTCGCCTTGACCGATTGGGTCTTGATTTCCTCGCGGACGATGGTGACCGGGAAGGTCCGGCTTTCGTCTTTGCGGAAGACGGTCAGCAAGACCTTGGTTTTGGGCTCGCCACGCATGCGCTTGACGGCTTCGTTCAGGCTCAAACCCTTGACGGCGGTGTCGTCGATCTTGGTGATGAGGTCGTTGGTCTTGAGCCCCGCGCGGTCTGCGGGCGAACCTTCGATCGGCGAGACGATCTTGATCAGGCCGTCTTCCTGGCTGATCTCGATGCCGACGCCGACAAACTTGCCCGAGGTGCCTTCAGAGAACTCCTTGAAACTCTTTTTGTCAAAGTACTGCGAGTGCGGGTCCAGGCTGGAGACCATGCCCGAGATGGCTTCGGTGATCAGCTTTTTCTCGTCGACCGGCTCAACGTAGTCGCTTTTGACCATGCTGAAGACCGCGGCCAGTTGCTGCAGTTCTTCGAGTGGCAGCGGGGCCATGTTGGCGCGTGCCACAGTCTGCAGCGAAACGGTGGTCAGTGCGCCCGCCAGGGCTCCTACGCCCACCCAGCCAATGATCTTCAGTTGTTGTCTCATGAACTCAGGATGTTCCTATTGCCAATGCGGGCCAATATACACCGCTCCGGTGCGAAGGCTCGCACTGTGGGAGCGACGCCCTCGTCGCGAAAAGGCGATTGCGCATGGCGAGCCATCGCCGCGAGGGTGCGGCTCCTACAGCCGAGGCTGACCTCAGGCCTTGCCCTGGCTGGCCACGGCCGCTGCAGCCTTGGCCGCAGCCTCCGCATCGCCCAGGTAGTAGTGGCGGATCGGCTTGAGGTCGGCATCCAGTTCGTAGACCAGTGGGATACCGTTGGGGATGTTCAGGCCCACGATGTCGCTGTCGGAGATGCCGTCCAGGTACTTGACCAAAGCGCGGATCGAGTTGCCGTGTGCCGCGATCAGCACGCGCTTGCCGCTCTTGATGCTGGGGGCAATGGTGTCGTTCCAGGCCGGCAGCACGCGGGCCACGGTGTCTTTCAGGCACTCGGTCAGCGGCACCACATCGGCATGGGGGTAGCGGCGATCGCTCTTTTCGCAACGGGGGTCGGCCGCTTCCAGGGCGGGCGGCGGTGTGTCGTAGCTGCGGCGCCAGATCAGCACCTGCTCGTCACCGAACTGCTTGGCCATGTCGGCCTTGTTCAGTCCTTGCAGGGCGCCGTAGTGGCGTTCGTTCAGGCGGTAATCCTTGACGACGGGCAGCCAGGTGCGGTCCATTTCGTCCAGGGTCAGCCACAGGGTACGGATGGCGCGCTTGAGCACCGAGGTGTAGCACAGGTCAAAGTCCCAGCCTTCGGCCTTGAGCAGTTGACCGGCCGACATGGCCTGCTGCACCCCCACGGGGGTGAGATCGACATCGGTCCAACCGGTGAAGCGGTTTTCGAGGTTCCAGGTGGATTCGCCGTGGCGGATCAGGACAAGTTTGTACATGGCAGGGTTTTCTGAGGACGTGTCAAAACAGGGTCAAGTCCCGCATTTTAGAATTGAGGCCATGGCGGTCCGCTGGCGGGCCGGTTTTTTTATTGAAATAAAGGTTGGATCTGTGAAATTCTTGCTCGACAACTGGATGTTGGTGGCGGTGGCCCTGGCTTCGGGCCTGGCCCTGCTGTTACCCGTGCTCACCCAGGGCAATGGCCTGAGCCTGGCCCAGGCCGTGATGCTGATGAACCGCGACAAGGCGGTGGTGGTTGATGTGTGCGAGCCCAATGAGTTCGCCCGTGCCTACATTCTGGGAGCCAAGAATGTGCCGCTCGCTCAGCTGGAAGCCCAGCTGCCTCAGGTGGCCAAAAACAAGTCGGCTCCGCTGATCTTGGTGTGCCAAAGCGGTGCACGCTCGGCCCGTGCCACGGCGCTGGCCCGCAAGATGGGCTATGAAAATGCCCAGAACCTGTCGGGCGGCATGAAGGCCTGGATTGCGGCCAGCCTGCCTGTGCAAAACGCCTGACCTGTACAAGGAAGAAAACATGACCCCCACGTTCGTCACTTCGTGTCCTCACTGCCCCCCGGGAGGGCTGTGCCCTCCTTGGGGCGGCTCGGCGGAGGGCCTATGACACCCGTCAAGATGTACACCACCGCAGTTTGTCCGTACTGCGTGCGGGCCAAGCAAATTCTCAAGGCCAAAGGCGTGGCGCAGATCGAGGAAATCCGTGTCGACACCGCCCCCGAGCTGCGTGAGCACATGATGCAGATCACGGGTCGCCGCACGGTGCCGCAGATCTTCATTGGCGAGACCCATGTGGGTGGCTGTGACGACCTGATGGCACTCGATGCCAAAGGCGGCTTGGTGCCTTTGCTGCAGGCCCATTGAGTGTTCAGGGTTTCCTCCGGTTCGCTGGCGATGCCGACAGCCCGGAAACCTTGGCAAGATCGCTGATAATCCCCTCGTTTACATCTGCGGGCAGTCCATCCCGGGCTGCCCGCGTTTTTTCAAGCATCCACCATGTCCGACAACCAAACCACCCCCGAAGTCACCTCTACAGACGTGCAGGCCCCCGTTTTCCAGATCCAGCGCGTGTACCTGAAAGAAGCTTCGCTGGAGCAACCCAACTCGCCCGCGATCCTGCTGGAGCAACAGCAGCCCAGCGTGGACATCCAGCTGGGTGTGGAAAGCCTGCCCGTGGCCGAAGGCGTGTTTGAAGTCAGCGTCACCGCCACCGTGCACACCAAGATCGGCGACAAAACCGTGTTCCTGGCCGAATGCAAGCAAGGTGGTATTTTTGAAGTGCGCAACATCCCTGAAGACCAGATGGGTGCGCTGATCGGCATTGCCTGCCCACAGATCATTTATCCCTACCTGCGCGGCAACGTGGCCGATCTGATCACCCGTGGCGGCTTCCCGCCTGTGCATCTGGCCGAAATCAACTTCCAGGCCATGTACGAGCAGCAAGCTGCCCAAGCGGCTGCCACCCAACAGTAAAAAACGCACGCACCCGGCATGCAGATCACCGTCATTGGTGCAGGGGCCTGGGGCACCGCACTGGCGATTGCCGCCAGCCGACAGGCTGCGGCCCACAGGGTGGTTTTGCATGCGCGTGACGCTGCGCAGGCGCAGGCCATGCAGCAGCAGCGCCGCAACGAGCGCTACCTGCCGGGCATCGACCTGCCTGCGGCGCTGACCATCACGTCAGGCCCATTGGATGCGCTGTTGACGTCCGCCCGGGCCGAAGACCTGTTCATCATCGCCACCCCCATGGCGGGCTTGCGCAGCACTTTGCAGATTTTGCAAGGCGTCCCCGCATCGGTCGCCTGGCTGTGCAAGGGCTTTGAAGCGGGCACCGGCCTGATGCCCCACGAAGTGCAGGCCCAGGTGGCCCCGCAACTGCATGCAGGGGCATTGAATGGCCCCAGCTTCGCCCAAGAAGTGGCCCGCACCCAACCCACTGCACTGGTGGCTGCCAGTGCACATGCCTCGGTGCGCGAGGCGCTGGTCAAGGCCTTCCACGGCGGTTCCCTGCGTGTCTATGCCAACGAGGACATCGTCGGCGTGGAGGTGGGCGGGGCCGTCAAGAACGTGCTGGCGATTGCCACAGGCCTGTGCGATGGCTTGGACTTGGGGCTGAACGCCCGTGCCGCCCTCATCACCCGTGGTCTGGCCGAAATGACCCGCCTGGGCGTGGCACTGGGTGCCAAGCCCGAGACCTTCATGGGCTTGTCGGGCTTGGGCGATCTGGTGCTCACGGCGACCGGCGATTTGAGCCGCAACCGCAAAGTGGGCCTCCTGCTGGCCAAGGGTCTGAGCCTGGAGCAGGCCGTGACCTCGCTGGGCCACGTGGCCGAAGGCGTGTACAGCGCCCGCACCGTGCACCAGCGCGCCCGCCAACTGGGTGTGGACATGCCCATCACCGAAGCGGTGGTGGCCTTGCTCGATGGCCGCCTGAAGGCGTTTGAGGCCGTGCAGGTGCTGATGGGCCGTGGGCCTCGGGGCGAGGCGGTTTAAGACGGCTTTGTCTGCCCGGCTCGGCCCAGGCAGGGGTCTTAAATTTCGAAGTTGTCGATCAGGCGTGTGGTGCCCAGTTTGGCCGCGCCCAGCACCACCAGCGCGTCGCCTGCCTGCGGCGCTTGCAGGTCGTGGCGGCGGCGCACCGTAAGGTAGTCGGGTTGCCAGCCGCGTTGGCTCAAGGCCGCCATGGCTTTGGCTTCGAGGGCCGGCAGGTGTGTGGTCAGTGCATCGGCGGCGGCCAGCGCGTCGCGGCCCAGCGCGCGCAGGGCCAGGGACAGTTCCAGCGCCTCGGCACGTTCACTTTCACTCAAATAACCGTTGCGTGAGCTCAGCGCCAGGCCGTCTTCGGCGCGGCAGGTGTCCACGCCCATCACGGTGATGGGCAGGGCGAACTGGCGCACCATCTGGCGGATCACCATGAGTTGTTGGTAGTCCTTTTTGCCGAACATGGCCACGCCCTGGGCCTTGCCCGCGAAAACGCTCATGAACAGCTTCATGACCACGGTGGATACGCCCGTGAAAAAGCCGGGACGGAATTCGCCTTCCAGGATGTTGGCCAGTGCCGGGTCGGCGTGCACCTTGACGGTCTGGGCTTCGGGATAGAGGTCGGTCTCGCGCGGTGCAAACACGACATCGCAGCCGGCGGCTTCGAGCTTGGCGCAGTCGGCCTCCCAGGTGCGGGGGTAGCTGTCAAAGTCCTCGTGGGGCAGGAACTGCAGGCGGTTCACGAAGATGCTGACCACGGTGCAGTCACCCTGGGGCTTGGCCAGCTCGACCAGCTTGATGTGGCCTGCATGCAGGTTGCCCATGGTGGGCACAAAGGCAGGGCGCTCACAGGCGCTCAGGGCCTGGCGAAGTTCGTCGATGGAACGGGCAATGATCATGGGTTAAATCTTGAAAAAAGCGACGCCTCACCAGGCGTGTAATGCGTTGTCAGGGAAGCTGCCGTCCTTGACGGCACGCACATAAGCGCTCATGGCGTCCAGCACGCTGCTTTGGCCCGTCATGAAGTTGCGTACGAATTTGGGGTTCTTGCCCAGGTTGATGCCCAGCATGTCGTGCATCACCAGCACCTGGCCTGCGGTGTCCTTGCCCGCGCCAATGCCGATGGTGTGGCAGCGCGGCAGGGCTTCGGTCAGCTCAGTCGACAGGGCTGCGGGCACCATCTCCAGCACCAGCATGGCGGCGCCTGCGTCCTGCAGGGCCAGGGCGTCCTGGCGCAGCTTGGCAGCCGAGTCACCACGGCCTTGCACCCGGTAGCCGCCCAGGGCGTGCACGGTTTGCGGGGTCAGCCCCAGGTGGGCACAGACCGGGATGCCGCGCTCGACCAGAAAGCGCACGGTTTCGGTGGTCCAGCCACCGCCTTCGAGCTTGACCATGTGGGCCCCGGCCTGCATCAGCACGGTGGCGCTGCGCAAGGCTTGCTCGCGTGACTCGTGGTAGGTGCCAAAGGGCAAGTCGCCAATGATCCAGGCGGTGCCTTGCACGCGCTGCACGCCACGCACCACGCTCTCGACGTGGTAGCGCATGGTTTCCAGGCTCACGCCCACAGTGCTGGGCAGGCCTTGGCAGACCATGCCCAGCGAGTCGCCCACCAGAATGCAGTCGATGCCTGCGGCGTCGGCCACGGCGGCAAAGGTGGCGTCGTAGGCGGTGAGCATGGTGATTTTTTCACCGCGCTCGCGCATGTCCTGAAGGCGAGGCAGGCTCACGGGTTTGCGGGCCGCCACGGGCGATGCCGGGGGCAGGGTGCCGTAAGGCGTTGCGTTGGAAGTGTTCATGACAAGCGGGTGGGCCTCGGGGGAGCCCGATTCTGTCAGCAGATCAGGAAGTTTTCAGTTGGGCGTGAAAGCCAACCGGACATAGATGGGGGCAAAGGCTTCGGCCTGGGTGATCTCGATCAAGGTTTCCTTGGCGAGTTCCAGCAGGGCGATGAAGGTCACCACCAGCACGGGCGTGCCGCGGCTGGGGTCGAACAGGTGCTCAAATTCGACGAACTTGCGGCCCTGCAGGGTGCGCAGCACGATGCTCATGTGCTCACGCACGCTGAGCTCTTCGCGGCTGATCTTGTGGTGCTGCACCAGCTGTGCCCGCTTCAGGATGTCGCGCCAGGCGGCCTGCAGCTCGTCCAGGCTCACGTCCGGAAAGCGCGGTTGCAGACTTTGCTCGATGTAGACCTGTGCCTTGAGGAAATCGCGGCCAAATTGCGGAATTTCATTGAGCTGCATTGAGGCCAGCTTCATCTGCTCGTATTCGAGCAGACGGCGTACCAGCTCAGCGCGAGGGTCTTCCACCTCTTCACCGTCGGCCACCTTCTTGGGGGGCAGCAGCATGCGCGACTTGATCTCGATGAGCATCGCGGCCATCAGCAGGTATTCGGCGGCCAGTTCCAGGTTGTGCTGGCGGATCTCGTCCACATAGCTCAGGTATTGGCGGGTCACGCCGGCCATCGGAATGTCAAGGATATTGAAGTTCTGCTTGCGGATCAGGTAGAGCAGCAAGTCCAGCGGGCCCTCGAAGGCCTCCAGGAACACTTCCAGCGCATCAGGCGGAATGTACAGATCGTTGGGCAGCGAAAACAGCGGTTCACCGTACAGCCGCGCCACCGCCACATGGTCCACCACTTCGGGCATGGACGTGGTCGTGGTTTCCAGCGGCTGGGGCAGCTCGGTCGGCTCTGCCGGTGTGCTCATGAGAAAAATACTTCAGGCCAGGGTCTGGTAAACGTAAGGCTTTTGGGCCACGCGGGCGGCCTTGAAGGCCTGTTGTTCGTCGCGGTTGAGCTGTTTGTCCCACAGCAGGGCACGGCCTTCGCGTTGCTGGGCATCGAGTTCGGGGCGCTGGCTCTTGAGCGCGTCGATGAATTGGGTGGCGTCAGAGCGGTAGTCGGGGCGGCGGAAGATGGACAGCATGTGAGGCTCGGATCTTTGAAAACCGTGTCCAGGAGGAGTCCGGGACACGCAGGGGCTTATTTTACCGGCCCCCAGCAGGGGCGGCCATGGGCATGGCCTGTGAAGTGGCTTGCAGGCTGATGGCCCGGGCGATGCCAGCGGCCAGATCGGCTTCGAGCTTGCCCTCCAGGTGGTTCAGCAGCCCGGTGCGCAGGGCAATGTCCATGGGCTGGTGGATCAAGCCGCAGACGATCAGTTGCACATGGCGCTTGTGGCAGGTGTGGATCAGGTTCATCAGGGCGTCAGCGCCCGACGAGTCGACATAGATGACGTTTTTCAGGTCGATGACCAGCACCTGGGTGTCCAGCTGGTCTTCGATCTCCTCGATCAGCTTGACCGCACCAAAGAACAGGGCACCGTAAAGACGCCAAGCCTGAACGGTGTTTTCCAGACCAGCCAGGCTGGGGTGGTCGAGCCGGTTGACGGCTTCGCTTCGGCTCAGGCTGGAGATGCGGTAGATGAAGGTCAGGCAGGCGGCCACCAGACCCACCTGCACCGCCACCGTGAGGTCAAACACCACTGTGAGGAAAAACACCGCCAGCAGGGTCAGCCGGTAGGGCAGTCGGTACTGCCGCAGGTGCATGAATTCGCGCCATTCGCCCATGTTCCAGGCGACGAACAGCAAGATGGCGGCGAGGGCCGACAGGGGCACATAGGACGCCAGGGGCGCAGCCACCAGCACAATGAACAGCAGCGTCAAGGCATGCACCATGCCCGCTATGGGGCTGCCGCCACCGCTTTTGACATTGGTCACCGTGCGGGCGATGGTGCCCGTGGCAGGCATGCCGCCAAAGAAGGGGGTGACGAAATTGGCCACGCCTTGGGCCATGAGTTCCTGGTTGGGGTTGTGCCGGTCGTCGATCAGGCCGTCGGCAACGCGGGCGCACAGCAGCGACTCGATGGCACCCAGCAGGGTCAGTGTCAGAGTGGGCATGAACAGGAAGCGGGCACTGCCCCAGCTGAATTCGGGCCACTGCAAGGAGGGCAGGTGGGCCGGAATGCCGCCAAACTTGCTGCCGATGGTCTCGACCGGCAGTGACAGCCCTATGCAGGCCAGGGTGGCGAACAGCAGCGCAATGATGGAGCCCGGCACGGCGCTGATGCTTTTGTAGCGGGTGTTTTCCAGGCGTCGACCCAGGCGCATCCAGCCGATCAAAAGCGACAGCGAGCCCAGCGCCACCAGCACCGAAGGCAACTCGGCGGTGTGCATGTTTTGACCCAGGGTGTTCAGGATGCCGAAAAAGTCGGCTGGCATGGCCGCCACTTTGAGGCCCAGGAAGTCCTTGATCTGGGACAGCATGATGAGCACCGCAATGCCGTTGGTGAAACCGATCACCACCGACACCGGGATGAAGCGCACCAGCGTGCCCAGGCGGAACAGGCCCATCATGAACAACAGCACGCCCGACATGGCCGTGGCCAGGATCAGGTTGGCCAGACCGTAATGCTCCAGGATGCCGTAGACGATAACGATGAAAGCCCCGGCCGGGCCGCCAATCTGCACCCGGCTGCCGCCCAGTGCCGAGATCAGGAAACCTGCAATGATGGCGGTGAACAGGCCGGATTCGGGCTTGAGCCCGGAAGCGATGGCGAAGGCCATGGCCAGCGGCAGGGCCACGATGCCCACGGTCATGCCCGCGCCGACATCCCGGATCAGCTGCTGGCGGTCATAGCCAGGCAGGCAATCGAGCAGCTTGGGGTGAAACAGGTTCAGATCAAGTTTCATGGCCAGGACAGTATGCCCCAGCTCCCCTACAGCCAACTGAATTCGCGGACGGTCAGTGGATCCGCATGCCCGGCTTGGCACCTGGCCAGGGGTGCAGCACGTGGATGCCGGGCTCGGCTTTCTCGTCAGCGTGGCTGGCGGCCAGCACCATGCCTTCGGACACGCCGAACTTCATCTTGCGTGGCGCCAGGTTGGCCACCATCACCGTCAGTTTGCCGATCAGGTCTTCCGGCTTGTACATGCTGGCGATGCCACTGAACACGTTGCGCATGCGGCCTTCGCCCACATCCAGTGTCAGGCGCAGCAGCTTGGTCGAGCCTTCCACGGCCTCGCAGTTCACGATCTGGGCAATGCGCAGGTCGATCTTGGCGAAGTCGTCGATGGAGATGTCCGGGGCAATTGCTTCACCGCCGGGAATCACTTTCTCGGGCTCAGGCGCGGCGGGCGGCTCGAACAAGGCGTCGAGTTGCTCGGGGGTGACGCGTTGCATGAGGTGCTGGTAGGCGTTGATGGTGTGGCCCGCACCCAGCAGGCTTTGCGCCTGGTCAAAGGTGAAGGGGGCCACGTTCAGGAATGCTTCAACCTGCGCGGCCAAGGCCGGCAGCACGGGTTTGAGCTGCAGACTCAGCAGGCGGAAGGCTTCGATGCAGGTGGTGCACACATCGTGCAGGCGGGCGTCCATGCCTTCTTGCTTGGCCAGTTCCCAGGGTTTGTTCTGGTCGACATAGGCGTTGACCTTGTCGGTCAGCAGCATGACTTCGCGCAGGGCTTTGGCGTATTCGCGCTCTTCGTAAAAAGTTGCCACCGTGGGGGCCACGCTTTGCAGCGCAGCCAGCAGGGCCTGACCGTCATCGCTCACGCTGCCCAGCTTGCCTTCAAAACGCTTGGCAATGAAGCCAGCTGAACGCGAGGCGATGTTGACGAATTTGCCAATCAGATCGCTGTTCACGCGGGCCATGAAGTCTTCGGCGTTGAAGTCGATGTCTTCATTGCGGCCCGACAGCTTGGCGGCCAGGTAGTAGCGAAGCCACTCGGGGTTCATGCCCAGGCTCAGGTACTTGAGCGGGTCCAGACCCGTGCCACGGCTTTTGCTCATCTTCTCGCCGTTGTTCACCGTCAGGAAGCCGTGCACGTTCACCTTGTTGGGCGTCTTGCGGCCTGAAAAGTGCAGCATGGCTGGCCAGAACAGGGTGTGGAAAGTGACAATGTCCTTGCCGATGAAGTGGACCTGCTCCAGATTCGGGTTGGCCATGTAGGCGTCGTAGTTTTCGCCGCGCTTGTCCAACAGGTTTTTGAGGGACGCGAGGTAACCGACAGGTGCGTCCAGCCACACGTAGAAATATTTGCCCGGTGCGTCAGGGATCTCGATGCCGAAGTAAGGCGCATCGCGCGAGATGTCCCAATCGCCCAGGCCTTCGCTGGTGCTGCCATCGGGGTTGGTGCGCACGCTGAACCACTCCTTGACCTTGTTGGCCACCTCGGGCTGCAGCTTGCCGTCTTGTGTCCATTGCGAGAGGAAGTCCACGCAGCGCGGGTCGGACAGCTTGAAGAAAAAGTGCTCCGAGGTTTTCAGCTCAGGCTTGGCACCCGACAGCGCCGAGAAGGGGTTGATCAGGTCGGTAGGGGCGTAGACCGCGCCGCAGACCTCGCAGTTGTCACCGTACTGGTCCTTGGCGTGGCACTTGGGGCACTCGCCCTTGATGAAGCGGTCGGGCAGGAACATGTTCTTTTCAGGGTCAAAGAACTGCTCCACGGCGCGCACTTCGATCAGCGAGCCGCCATCGGCAGCGCTGATGTCGCGCAGGTCGCGGTAAATCTGGCGGGCCAGCTCGTGGTTCTCGGGCGCGTCGGTGCTGTGCCAGTTGTCAAAGGCGATGTGAAAGCCGTCCAGGTAGGGTTTGCGGCCCGCCGCGATGTCGGCCACGAACTGCTGGGGCGTCTTGCCCGCCTTTTCGGCAGCGATCATGATGGGCGCGCCGTGCGTGTCGTCTGCGCCCACAAAGTTGACCTGGCTGCCCTGCATGCGCTGGAACCGCACCCAGATGTCGGCCTGGATGTACTCCATGATGTGGCCGATGTGGAAGTTGCCGTTGGCATACGGCAGGGCGGTGGTGACAAACAGTTGGCGGGGTTGTGCGGGGGCGGACATGGCGAGGGGTCTTTTTCTGGGGGAATCCCTGATTTTATGAGTTGTCGCTACACTGCCCGCCAGTTACCGAAAGAATCCTGCCCATGGCCAGCCCAGAACAACTCCTCCAAGCCCTGCAAACCGTCATCGATCCAAACACTGGCAAAGACTTTGTTTCCACCAAACAGCTGAAGAACCTCGCGGTGCACGGCGGCGACGTCTCCTTCGACGTGGAGTTGGGCTACCCCGCCAAGAGTCAGATCCCGGCGCTGCGCCAGGCCCTGATTGCCGCCGCCAAGGGCGTGGCCGGGGTCAGCAATGTGTCGGCCAATGTGGGTGTCCAGATCATTGCTCACGCGGCCCAGCGCGGTGTGGCGCTGCTGCCGCAGGTCAAAAACATTGTGGCCGTGGCCTCAGGCAAGGGCGGCGTGGGCAAAAGCACCACTGCGGTCAACCTGGCGCTGGCGCTGGCTGCTGAAGGGGCCAAGGTCGGGCTGTTGGACGCTGACATCTATGGCCCCAGCCAGCCCATGATGATGGGCATCCAGGGTCGCCCCGAGAGCCTGGACGGCCAGAACATGGAGCCTTTGGAAAACTACGGCGTGCAGGTCATGTCCATCGGTTTTCTGGTCGACCCCGACGAGGCCATGATTTGGCGCGGCCCGATGGCCACCCAGGCGCTCGAACAACTGCTGCGCCAGACCAACTGGAAAGACCTGGACTATCTGATCGTCGACATGCCGCCAGGCACAGGTGACATCCAGCTGACCTTGTCCCAGCGCGTGCCCATGACGGGCGCGGTGATCGTGACCACGCCGCAGGACATTGCCCTGCTCGACGCCCGCAAGGGTGTGGCCATGTTCGACAAGGTGGGCGTGCCGATCCTGGGGGTGGTTGAGAACATGGCGGTGCATGTCTGCACGCATTGCGGCCATGTGGAACACATTTTTGGTGAGGACGGTGGCAAGCGCTACGCCGCAGAAAAAGGCATTGACTACCTGGGCGCGCTGCCGCTGAACATGCAGATCCGCCTGCAGGCCGACAACGGCAAACCCACCGTGGTGTCAGACCCTGAGGGTGAAGTGGCCCAAATCTACAAGGCGGTGGCCCGCCAGGTGGCGGTCAAGATCGCGGCCAAGGCCAAAGACTTTTCCAGCAAGTTCCCCAGCATCAAGATCAGCAAAGACACCTGATTCAGGCGCGGGCCGACCGCCACGCTGGCTTGAAATTGACCAGCAAGGCGAGCAGGGTCAAAGCAATGCCTGCCCACTGCCAGGCGCTGATGACCTCGTGCAGGACCAGCGCGCCTGCCGTCAGGCCCACCACTGGCACGCCCAGACTCAAAGGGGCCACCTGGTTGGCCGGGTGGCGTTTGAGCAGCCCGGTCCACAAGGCGTAGCCGATCACTGTGGCGAACCAGCCCAGGTAAAGCACCGAACCCCAGCCGATCGCGCTCACCTCGCTCAGCTGAGCCCAATGCCATGCCGGATCAAAGGCCCAGCTCAGCAGCATGAAGGGAACAATCGGGATGGCCGAACTCCACACCACAAACGCGACCGGGTCGTAGCCCGGCCCACCCAGGCTGGCTTGTTGCGCTTTGCGGGCCACGATGTTGGATGCCGCCCACATCGATGCACCGGCCAGGTTCAAAAGCAGGCCAGCCCAAGTCACGCCAGTGGATGTGCCCGCCTGAACGCCCAGGCCAAAACAGCTCAGGGCCAGCGCGCCCAGAGCCAGGCTGGATTTTTGCTGCTGTGCCAGCGGTTCATGCAAGAAAACAAAGCCAAACACCGCTGTGAAAAACACCTGGGTCTGCATCAACACCGAGGCCAGCGAGGCCGTCATGCCCACCTTCAGGGCGATGAACACCAAACCGAATTGACCGAGACCCTGGCACAGGCCGTACAACACGATCCAGCGCGCTGCGATGGCTGGACGTCGCAGCACCAGCAGCAAGGGCAAGGCCGCGGCCAAATAGCGGGCTGCGCCGAGCTGAAAGGGGGTGAAATCCTGCAGCCCGAATTTCATGGCCACGAAATTGGTCCCCCAGATCACGATCACGCACAGGGCGGCCAGGTAGTCTTTGGCGGTGAAGGGCGAGGCAGAGGTCATGCAGTGAGATGAAAAAAAGCCACGGCAGTCGACTGCCGTGGCTCGCCATCATAGGGACAGCCCTGCGGGTGGCCTGTGCCTTGTGTGACCGCTCAGGTGCCTGCTTTTTCCAGATCGCGCAGACGGAAGCGCTGGATCTTGCCGGTGGCGGTCTTGGGCAGCTCGGCCACAAACTCGATGAAGCGCGGGTATTTGTAGGGGGCCAGACGCTCTTTCACAAAGGCTTTGACTTCGGCTTCAGTCAGGTTCTGGCCTGCTTTGAGCACGATGAAGGCTTTGGTCTTGGTCAGACCGTCGGTGTCTTCCTTGCCGATCACGGCTGCTTCCAAAATGGCGGGGTGCTGCACCAGCGTGGCCTCGACCTCGAAGGGCGAGACATAGATGCCGCTGACCTTGAGCATGTCGTCGTTGCGGCCTGCGTAGGTGTAGTAACCATCGGGATCGCGGGTGTATTTGTCGCCGCTCTTGGTCCACACGCCTTGGAAGGTGTCGCGCGATTTCTCGCGGTTGTTCCAGTACATCAGTGCGGCGCTGGGGCCCTGGATGTAGAGGTCGCCGATCTCGTTGTGGCCAGTGATCACGTTGCCGTCTTCGCCCCGCAACTGCACTTCGTAGCCGGGCACGGCCTTGCCGGTGGTGCCGTAGCGCACATCGCCAGGACGGTTGGACAAGAAGACGTGCAGCATTTCGGTGGAGCCGATGCCGTCGATGATTTCGCAGCCGAAGTGGGCTGTCCAGCGTTCACCAATGTCACGTGGCAGCGCTTCACCTGCCGACGAGCACAGGCGCAGTGCAACCTGATTTTTGGCGGGTAGGTCGGGGCTGGCCAGCATGCCGCCGTAGCCGGTGGGTGCACCGTAGAACACGGTGGGCTGGTGGTCGACCATGCGTTTGAAGGTGGCTTGCGGTGTGGGGCGCTCGGCCATCAGCACCACGCTGGCCCCCACTGCCAGAGGGAAGGTCAGGGCATTGCCCAGGCCATAGGCAAAGAACAGCTTGGCCGCCGAGAACACGACATCGCTTTCACGCAGTTCCAGCACGCCTTTGCCATACAGCTCGGCCGTCCAGTAGAGGTTGCCCTGGCTGTGCACAGTGCCTTTGGGCTTGCCGGTGGAGCCAGAGGAGTACAGCCAGAAAGCCGGTTCATCGGCCAGGGTCTGGGCGGGCAGCACGGGGCTGCTTTGTGCCACGAATGCTGTCATGTCGGTTTGATCCGCTGTCAGTGCCGCTGTGGGGCGTGAGACGACCATGTGCTGGACCTCGGTCTTGCCCAAAGCCAGGGCGCTTTGCAGCGTGGGCAGCAGGGCTCCGGAGACGAGTGCCGCCTGGGCGCGGCTGTTGCTCAGCATGAAGGCGTAGTCTTCAGCGGTGAGCAGCGTGTTGACCGCCACGGGCACCACGCCCGCGTAGAGCGAACCCAGAAAGGCCACCACCCAGTCGCTGCTGTCTTGCATGAGCAGCAGCACGCGCTCTTCGCGCTTGAGGCCCAGGGCTTTCAGACCCCCAGCAAAGCGGCGAACTTGCTCGGTCAGCTCGCCATACGTCAAGCTGCCCACGTCGTCGATCAGGGCCGTTTTTCCAGAACGTGCGGCGTTGGTCGCGATCAGGTGCTGGGCGAAGTTGAACTCGGTGCTTGGGGCATTCACGGGCTGCGTCATGCTTGTCTCCTTGGGGCTCAGTGTTTTCCAAATGGTTTTTTTGCAAGTCTTCTGTGGGAGCCGCGCTCTCGCGGCGATGCGCCTGCTGAAGCGTTTTCGCCGCGAGGGCGCGGCTCCTACAAGAGTGTTCAGAGGGCCAACTGGCCGCCTTGTGCCGCCAATGCGTCCAGGGCCAATGAGCTGCCTTGCACGGCGCTGCGGCGGTGGTAGAAGTTGAGCGCGCGCAAGCCCCCCAGCTCTTCGCCACCACCGGCGCGGCCAGGGCCGCCGTGCAGGCTCATGGGCATCACGTTGCCGTGGCCACTGTGCAGCGCCGCCACATCGGGCGAAATGGCATGCACACGGCCGTGGCTGCTGGCCAGCGCCACCGAGGCCTGGGCGGTGAAGGCTGGGTCTTCGCTGTAGACCGAGCACACCAGCGAGCCCTCGCCCCGGCGGATCATGGCGTAGGCCTCGTCGATGCTGTCGTAGGGCATCAGGGTGGACACGGGGCCAAACACTTCGACCGCGTGCAGCACCTGGGCCGTCATGGGCGACTCGGTGCCCAGCAGCACCGGGGCCACGCAGGCGCTGCTGGCATCGGCATCGACCAAGGCGGCGCTGTTGCCGTCAAACAGCACCGTGGCTTCGGTTTTGAGCTGGGCCAGGCCCGCGAGCACGCTGGCTTTTTGTTCCTGGCTGACCAGGGCGCCCATGCGCACGGTCTCGCTCCTTGGGTTGCCCACGGTGGTTTTGGCCAGGCGTGCACCGATCGCTTCGGCAGCGGCTTTGTACAGCGCGCGCGGCACGAAGATGCGGCGGATCGCGGTGCATTTTTGGCCCGATTTGACGGTCATCTCGCGGGCGACCTCGGCCACCAGCAGTTTGAAGGCTTCGCTGTCGGCCGTGGCGGCAGGCGAGAGCAGGGCCGAGTTCAGACTGTCGGCCTCGATGTTGCAGCGCACCGACAGCTCGGTGACGGCGCGGTGGCTGCGGATGATCTTGCCAGTCTCGGCCGAGCCGGTGAAGCTGACCACGTCAAAGGCCTGCAACTGGTCCATCAGGCCGGCGGACGAGCCGCAGATGACCGACAAAGCGCCCACGGGCAGCACGCCCGCATCGACCACGTCTTTGACCATGCGCTGGGTCAGCCAGGCGGTGGCCGTGGCGGGCTTGATGATGACAGGCACGCCCGAGAGCAGGGCGGGGGCTGCTTTTTCCCACAGGCCCCAGCTCGGGAAATTGAAAGCATTGATGAACAGCGCCACGCCTTGCGTGGGCACCTGGATGTGCTGGGTCTGGAAGGCCGGGTCCTTGGCCATGCGGATGCGCTCGCCGTCGAGCAGCAGCGTGGCGTCGCCCAGGGCTGCGCCCTGCTTGGCGTAGTAGCCCAGGGTGAAGATCGCACCGTCGATGTCCACGCCCGAGTCCTTGGCCACGGTGCCGCTGTTGGCGGTGGCGATCTCATAGTACGCGTCACGGTTG
>Ga0228703_1000106_pt1 | contig 74514 bp, 80 predicted proteins | sample McNCre217_Aug_MG_3_FD_178020 | JGI IMG/M metagenome (GOLD analysis project Ga0228703, IMG submission 178020) | Freshwater microbial communities from McNutts Creek, Athens, Georgia, United States - 29-17_Aug_MG | ecosystem: Environmental > Aquatic > Freshwater > Creek | place: USA: Georgia...
GCAGACTAAAAACCAGATAGTCAGACCGCGAGATTGAGATGAGCTTAGAACAATACCTTCCCGTCCTCTTATTCATCCTTGTGGGCCTTGGCGTGGGGGTTGCTCCCCAAGCGATCGGCTTTTTCTTGGGTCCACGCCGCCCAGATCCGGCCAAAAACTCCCCTTACGAATGCGGCTTCGAAGCGTTTGAAGACGCGCGCATGAAGTTCGATGTGCGTTACTACTTGATCGCCATTCTCTTCATTTTGTTCGATTTGGAAATCGCATTTTTGTTCCCTTGGGCCGTGGCGCTCAAGGAAATTGGTTTCATTGGCTTCATCGACATGATGATCTTCCTTGCCATCCTCGTTGCGGGCTTTGCCTACATGTGGATCAAGGGTGCCATCGATTGGGAATAACCCAAAAGGAATAACTATGTCACTTGAAGGCGTTTTCAAAGAAGGCTTCATCACCACGTCGTATGACTCGGTGGTGAATTGGGCCAAAACGGGCTCGTTGTGGCCCATGACATTTGGCTTGGCTTGCTGTGCGGTGGAGATGATGCATGCGGGTGCCGCCCGTTATGACATTGACCGTTTCGGCATGCTGTTTCGTCCAAGTCCCCGTCAGTCTGATTTGATGATTGTGGCTGGTACCTTGTGCAACAAGATGGCTCCCGCTTTGCGTAAGGTCTACGACCAAATGTCTGAGCCACGCTGGGTGTTGTCCATGGGTTCATGCGCCAATGGTGGCGGTTATTACCATTACAGCTACTCGGTGGTGCGCGGTTGTGACCGTGTGGTGCCTGTGGATGTGTATGTGCCAGGCTGCCCACCCACGGCTGAGGCTTTGTTGTATGGCATCTTGCAGCTGCAAAGCAAGATTCGCCGCGAAAACACCATCGCTCGCTGATTAGGAAAAACAGATGAGTCATTCCATTCAAACGCTTGAAGCGGCCTTGCACGACGTGCTGGGCAGCAAAGTCAAGCTCCTCGAATCCGCTTTGGGCGAATTGACCTTGACGGTCTCTGCAGCCGATTACCACGATGTGTGTCAAACCTTGCGCGACGATTCGCGTCTGGGTTTTGAGCAGTTGATGGACCTGTGTGGTCTTGATTACTCCAGCTACAAAGACGGTGCCCATTCCAAATTCACTGATGGCTTGCGCTTCGCCGTGGTGAGTCATTTGTTGTCGGTCAGCCATAACTGGCGTCTGCGTGTGCGTGTGTTTGCTGTGAGCGAAGACGTGCCAGTGGTCGCTTCGGTCAATGACTTGTGGAACTCTGCCAATTGGTTCGAGCGCGAAGCGTTTGACTTGTTTGGCATCGTGTTTGAAGGTCACCTCGACTTGCGTCGTTTGTTGACCGATTACGGGTTTGTGGGGCACCCCTTCCGTAAAGATTTTCCAACCTCGGGTCACGTGGAAATGCGTTACGACGCCGAGCAAAAACGTGTGGTGTACCAACCCGTCACCATCGAGCCGCGCGAAATCACGCCGCGCATCATTCGTGAAGACAACTACGGCGGTACGCACTGACCATGGCTGATATCAAGAACTACACCCTGAACTTGGGCCCTCAACATCCTGCAGCACACGGCGTGCTGCGTTTGGTGTTGGAACTCGACGGCGAAGTGGTCCAACGCGCTGACCCCCATATCGGCTTGTTGCACCGTGCTACTGAAAAGTTGGCCGAGAGCAAAACCTATATCCAATCCTTGCCCTACATGGACCGTCTCGACTACGTGTCCATGATGTGTAACGAGCACGCTTACTGCTTGGCCATCGAAAAAATGATGGGCATTGAAGTGCCAGAGCGTGCGCAGTACATCCGCGTGATGTATTCCGAAATCACCCGTTTGCTCAACCACTTGTTGTGGTTGGGTTGCCATGGTTTCGACTGCGGCGCGATGAACATCTTGATTTATTGCTTCCGCGAACGTGAAGACTTGTTCGACATGTACGAAGCAGTCTCGGGTGCGCGCATGCACGCGGCTTACTTCCGTCCAGGCGGCGTGTACCGCGATCTGCCAGACAGCATGCCTCAGTACAAGGCCAGCAAAGTGCGTAACGCCAAGTCAGTGGCGCGTTTGAACGAAGGCCGTTCAGGTTCTTTGCTTGACTTCATTGACGATTTCACTAAGCGCTTCCCCAAGTTGGTGGACGAGTACGAAACGCTCCTGACCGACAACCGCATTTGGAAACAACGTACCGTCGGCATCGGCGTGGTCACACCAGAGCGTGCGAAAAACCTCGGTTTCTCAGGCGCGATGTTGCGTGGCTCAGGCATCGCTTGGGACTTGCGCAAGCACCAGCCTTATGACGTGTATGACCGCATGGACTTCGACATCCCCGTGGGCAAAACCGGTGACTGCTACGACCGCTATTTGGTGCGCGTTGAAGAGTTGCGTCAATCCAACCGCATCATCAAGCAGTGCGTGGACTGGTTGCGCGCCAACCCTGGTCCTGTTATCACGGACAACCACAAAGTGGCCGCGCCTAGCCGTGAAGGCATGAAGTCCAACATGGAAGAGCTGATTCACCACTTCAAGCTTTTCACCGAAGGCTTTCACGTGCCCGAAGGCGAAGCGTATGCCGCCGTTGAGCATCCCAAAGGTGAGTTTGGTATCTACCTCGTGAGCGATGGTGCCAACAAGCCCTACCGTATGAAGATTCGCGCTCCTGGTTTTGCCCATTTGGCAGCCATGGATGAAATGGCGCGTGGCCACATGATCGCTGACACCGTGGCGGTGATTGGCACCATGGACATTGTGTTCGGGGAAATTGACCGATGAGTTCTGTAAACACCCACCACAGCGCACCGCTGTCGGCCGAGGCGCACGCGCGTTTTGCGCGTGAAGTCGCTAAATACCCAGACGACCAGAAGCAATCTGCCGTCATGGCTTGCTTGTCCATCGCGCAGCAAGAGCAGGGCTTTGTCAGCGCCGAGAGCGAACGCGTGATTGCTGAGTTGCTCGGCATGGCCCCTATGGCTGTGCACGAAGTGACCACCTTCTACAACATGTACAACCAACAACCCGTTGGCAAGTTCAAGATCAACGTGTGTACCAACCTGCCATGCCAATTGCGCAACGGGCAGGGCGCTTTGATGCACTTGGTGAAGACCTTGGGTATTGAAGTGGGTGAAACCACAGCGGATGGCATGTTCACGGTGCAGCCCGGTGAATGCATGGGCGCTTGCGCTGATGCGCCTGTGTTGTTGGTGAACGACCGCACCATGTGCAGCTACATGAGCGACGACAAGATCGACCAAATGGTCGCAGGCTTGCGCGCGGTGAAGGAATAAGCATGACTACCTCTAGCCAAGCTTTGCAAGTACTCTCTCAATTCCAAACGACCGCAGTGGAAACTTGTTTCCACGATCGTCACATCGGCCCACAAATTCTGGCGGGTTTGAACGGTAAAAACTGGTCGTTGCAAGACTACGTGGCACGCGGCGGCTACCAAGCCCTGCGCAAGATCTTGACCACGGGCATGACACAAGACGAAGTCATTGCCGTCGTCAAAGAATCCGGTTTGCGTGGCCGTGGCGGTGCAGGCTTCCCCACGGGTTTGAAGTGGAGTTTCATGCCTCGCCAGTTCCCCGGTCAAAAGTATTTGGTGTGTAACTCCGACGAGGGCGAGCCCGGTACGTGCAAAGACCGCGAGATCTTGCAACACAACCCCCACATCGTGATTGAAGGGATGGCCATTGCCGCTTTTGCCATGGGCATCAGCGTGGGCTACAACTACATCCACGGCGAAATTTTCCAAACCTACGAACGTTTCGAAGCCGCCCTCGAAGAAGCCCGCGCCGCTGGTTTCTTGGGTGACAACATCTTGGGTTCTACATTCAGCTTCCAGCTGCACGCCGCCCACGGTTTTGGTGCCTACATCTGCGGCGAAGAAACCGCATTGCTCGAATCGCTCGAAGGTAAAAAAGGCCAGCCCCGTTTCAAGCCACCGTTCCCTGCGAGCTTTGGTTTGTACGGCAAGCCCACCACCATCAACAACACCGAAACATTCGCAGCGGTGCCTTGGATCATCAACAACGGTGGTCAGGCTTACCTCGAATGCGGCAAGCCCAACAACGGCGGCACCAAGATCTTCTCGGTCAGCGGTGACGTCGAGCGTCCTGGCAACTACGAAATCCCCATGGGCACACCGTTCTCCAAGCTGTTGGAGTTGGCCGGTGGCGTTCGCAAAGGTCGCAAGCTCAAGGCTGTGATTCCTGGTGGTTCGTCTTCGCCCGTGTTGCCTGCCGACATCATCATGGACTGCACCATGGACTACGACAGCATTGCCAAAGCGGGCTCGATGTTGGGTTCAGGCGCGGTGATCGTGTTGGACGACTCACGCTGCATGGTCAAGAGCCTGCAACGTTTGAGCTACTTCTACATGCACGAGTCATGCGGCCAATGCACACCTTGCCGTGAAGGCACAGGTTGGTTGTGGCGCATGGTCGACCGCATTGAGCGTGGTGAAGGCCGCGAAAGCGACTTGGCTTTGCTCGACAACGTGGCAGAAAACATCATGGGTCGCACGATTTGCGCCCTCGGCGACGCAGCAGCCATGCCCGTGCGCGGCATGATCAAGCACTTCCGCCATGAGTTTGTTCACCACATCACGCACAAGACCTGCTCGGTCTCTGCCTACGTTTGACACGGATAAGTGCCATGATTGAAATTGAACTCGACGGTAAAAAGGTAGAGGTCCAAGAAGGCTGCATGGTCATGCACGCAGCTGAAAAGGCCGGTACCTACATCCCGCACTTTTGCTATCACAAGAAACTCAGCATCGCGGCCAACTGCCGCATGTGCTTGGTGGATGTGGAAAAAGCACCTAAACCTATGCCTGCCTGCGCCACCCCCGTGACGCAAGGCATGATTGTTCGTACCAAGAGCGACAAAGCCATCAAGGCCCAACAGTCGGTGATGGAGTTCTTGCTCATCAATCACCCACTGGATTGCCCAATCTGTGACCAAGGCGGTGAGTGCCAGTTGCAAGATTTGGCCGTGGGCTACGGTGGTACCACTTCGCGTTACGAAGAAGAAAAACGTGTGGTGACGCCCAAGGATGTGGGTCCTTTGGTGAGCATGCAAGAGATGAGCCGCTGTATCCAATGCACACGCTGCGTGCGCTTTGGTCAAGAAGTGGCCGGCATCATGGAATTGGGCATGTCCCACCGTGGTGAGCACGCTGAAATCGAAACCTTCGTGGGTCAATCGGTTGATTCCGAGTTGTCAGGCAACATGATCGACATCTGCCCCGTGGGTGCGTTGACCAGCAAGCCATTCCGTTATAGCGCACGTACCTGGGAATTGAGCCGTCGCAAGTCGGTCAGCCCACACGATGCCACCGGTGCTAACCTGATCGTTCAAGTCAAGAACAACAAAGTCATGCGCGTCGTGCCTTTGGAAAACGAAGACGTCAACGAATGCTGGATTGCTGACCGCGACCGTTTCAGTTACGAAGCGTTGGAAAGCACAGACCGCTTGACCAAGCCCATGCTCAAGCAAGGCGGCGAGTGGAAAGAAGTCGATTGGCAAACCGCGCTCGAGTACGTGGCTAACGGCTTGCAAGGTGTCAAAGCCCAGCACGGCCCTCAAGCCATCGGCACTTTGGCCAGCCCACACAGCACCGCTGAAGAGTTGTACTTGGCCGCTGCACTGACACGCGGCTTGGGTAGCCAAAACATCGACACACGTTTGCGCGCCGCAGACTTCCAAACTGATGGCAAAGCCCGTTGGTTGGGTACTTCTGTGGCTTCTCTCACCACGCTGCAACGTGCCTTGGTGATTGGCTCAAACATCCGCAAAGACCAACCTCTGTTGGCCCAACGTCTGCGCCAAGCTGTGCGCAACGGTGGCAAGGTCAACGCCTTGAACGCACAAGCCTACGACTGGGCCATGCCTGTGGCCAACACCTGGGTGGCAGATGCCGCTAACTGGGTGCAAGCCTTGGCTGACATCGCAGCTGCCGTCGGCGCTATCACGGGTGCGGCTGCACCGGTGGCGGGCAATGCCAACAGCGCTGAAGCACAAGCCATCGCCAAGTCCTTGACAGGCGGTGAGCGCAAAGCCATTTTGTTGGGTAACGCAGCGGCGCATCACGCCAAAGCATCGAGCTTGCTCAGCTTGGCCAACTGGATTGGTGCACAAACTGGCGCGACCGTGGGTTACCTCGGCGAAGCCGCTAACACCGTGGGTGCCCAAGTGGTGGGTGCCTTGCCAAAAGCGGGTGGTCAAAACGCTGGCCAAATGTTGGCAGGTGGTTTGAAGGCTGTCGTGTTGCTCAACACCGAGCCAGCCTTTGACGCTGCCAACGGTGTTGCTGCAGCACAAGCCATCGGCCAAGCCGAAATGGTGGTCACCTTGTCACCCTTCAAGGCCAATATGGACATCAGCGATGTGCTGTTGCCCATCTCACCCTTCACTGAGACTGCTGGTACGTTCATCAACACCGAAGGTCGCGCACAAAGCTTCCACGGTGTGGTCAAGCCTTTGGGCGAGACACGCCCCGCATGGAAAGTCTTGCGCGTGTTGGGCTCCATGCTCCACGTGCCTGGTTTTGAATTCGAGACCATCGAAGAAGTCCGCGCTCAAGCCGTCTCCGCCAATGTGCAAGCTTTGTTGTCCAACGCCTGCACGGCGCAAGTGGATGTGAGCCCAGCAGCAGGTCAGCCTGCCACTGCGGCGATTTACCAACTCGACAGCTTGGTGCGTCGCGCACCATCGCTGCAACTCACGGCTGATGCGAAGCAACCTGCGGTTGCGGCCAAGTCGCAAGGAGGCCTGTGATGGTTGACAACATTTACAACGCAGGCTTCGGCTTGTTGCCCGACGTGTGGTGGACTACCCTGGCTTGGCCCGTGCTGTGGGCTTTGCTCAAAATCGTGGCGGTGCTGTTGCCTTTGCTCGGTTGCGTGGCTTACCTGACTTTGTGGGAACGCAAAGCCATTGGTTACACCCAAATCCGTAAAGGCCCTAACCGCACGGGCCCTGGTGGTTTGTTGCAACCCATCGCTGACGCGCTGAAGTTGCTCACCAAAGAAATCATCATCCCAACCCAAGCGACCACCAGTTTGTTCTTCTTGGGGCCGATCATGACCATCATGCCAGCCTTGGCTGCATGGGCCGTCGTGCCGTTTGGTCCTGATGTGGCTTTGGCCAACGTCAATGCAGGCTTGCTGTTCTTGATGGCCATCACGTCACTCGAGGTGTACGGCGTCATCATCGCGGGCTGGGCGTCTAACTCCAAGTACGCTTTCATTGGTGCCATGCGCGCATCGGCTCAAATGGTGAGCTACGAAATTGCCATGGGTTTTTGCTTTGTGATCGTCTTGATGATCTCGAACAGTTTGAACATGACCGACATCGTCATGGGCCAAGCCAAAGGCATGATGGCTGACAAGGGCTTGGGCTTCTTGTCTTGGAACTGGTTGCCTTTGTTCCCTGTGTTCATCATCTACTTCATCTCCGGTTTGGCTGAAACCAACCGCCACCCGTTCGACGTGGTGGAAGGTGAATCCGAAATCGTGGCTGGCCACATGATCGAATACTCGGGCATGTCTTTCGCCATGTTCTTCTTGGCTGAATATGCCAACATGATCTTGGTCTCGGTCTTGACCGTGGTGATGTTCTTGGGCGGCTGGTTGTCACCCTTCGACAACGCCCTGTTCAACATGATCCCCGGCTGGATTTGGCTTGGCATCAAGACCTTTGTGGTCGTGACCATGTTCTTGTGGGTGCGCGCCACGTTCCCACGCTATCGCTATGACCAAATCATGCGTTTGGGTTGGAAGATCTTCATTCCACTCACCCTGATCTGGTTGTTGGTGGTGGGTGTTTGGATTCAAACACCTTGGAATATCTGGAACTAAGGCCGGAACTACACCATGACAACGACTACACATTCCGCTCCTTTCTCGTTGCGCGACTTTTTGTCGAGCTTCCTCTTGATCGAGCTGTTCAAAGGCATGGCCCTCACCGGCAAGTACATGTTCTCGCGCAGCATCACCATTCAGTTCCCGGAAGAGAAGACACCTTTGTCTCCACGCTTTCGCGGCCTGCATGCTTTGCGTCGTTATGACAACGGCGAAGAGCGTTGCATTGCTTGCAAACTCTGCGAAGCCGTGTGCCCAGCGATGGCGATCACCATCGAATCAGACCAGCGCGCAGACGGCAGCCGCCGTACCACACGCTACGACATCGACTTGACCAAGTGCATCTTCTGCGGTTTCTGCGAAGAAAGTTGCCCCGTTGATTCGATCGTTGAAACACACATCTTTGAGTACCACGGCGAAAAACGCGGTGACTTGTACTTCACCAAAGAAATGTTGTTGGCAGTGGGCGACCGCTACGAACCCGAAATCGCTGCCAACAAAGCAGCTGACGCCAAATACCGTTGAAAGATTTCATGATGGACGTTCAATCGGCTCTTTTTTACGCGTTCTCAGCAGTCATGCTGTTTGCGTCATTCCGCGTCATCACGGCGCGTAACCCTGTGCACGCCGCGCTGTACCTGGTCTTGGCTTTCTTCCAAGCCTCGGGCATCTGGATGTTGCTCAAAGCAGAATTCCTCTCTATCGCTCTCGTGCTCGTGTACGTGGGCGCAGTGATGGTCTTGTTCTTGTTCGTGGTGATGATGTTAGACATCAACATCGACAGCATTCGCCAAGGCTTCTGGAAGCACTTCCCACTCGCAGCCACTGTGGGTGCAGTCATCGCTCTGGAATTGGCCGCTGTGTTGTTGGGTGGCTTTCGCATCAGCGAACCACAAAAACAACTGGCTGCACAAGTCATTTCACCTGCTGCGGTCACGGCTGTGGCCCCTGTTGATGTGGCCTCGGCAGCCGTGGATGCCGCTTCTGCTGCATTGACCACAGCGTCTGCTGCTGATGTGGGCCACGTGGTGGTTGCGCAAGCTTCTAACACCAAGGCCTTGGGCGTGTTGCTCTACACCGAGTACCTGTATCCCGTGCAAGTGGCAGCGTTGATTTTGTTGGTGGGCTTGATTGCTGCCATCGCTTTGACCTTGCGTGCACGCAAAGACAGCAAATTCCAAAATGCGGGCGACCAAGTGCGTGTCAAGGCCCGTGACCGTGTGGAACTGGTGAAGATGGATGCGGTCAAGCCCGCACCTGCAGCACCTGCCGCAGAGGAGACAAAAGCATGAGCATCACCTTAGGCCATTACCTCACGCTGGGTGCGATTCTGTTCGCACTTTCTGTGATCGGCATCTTCTTGAACCGTAAAAACTTGATCGTCTTGTTGATGGCGATTGAATTGATGTTGCTCGCGGTCAACATGAACTTCGTGGCGTTCTCACACTACTTGGGTGACTTGAACGGCCAAATCTTTGTTTTCTTCATCTTGACCGTGGCGGCTGCTGAATCTGCCATCGGCTTGGCGATTCTGGTGCAGTTGTTCCGCAACAAGTCCAGCATCAACGTGGATGAACTCAACACGCTCAAGGGTTAATTCATCATGTCACAAACCCTGCAAGCTTCTACATTGTTGGCCGTGCCGATGGCACCGCTGGTGGGTTCAGCCTTGGCTGGTATTTTTGGTACGCGCTTTGGCGGTAACAAAATCGGTCGCGGCTTGACCCATTCACTCACCATCTTGGGCGTGTTCATCGCCTTTGTGTTTTCTGCCATGACGCTGCAAAGCGTGGCCTTGGACGGCGCACGTTTCAACGAAACCCTCTACACCTGGATGGTGGTCGGTGACCTCAAAATGGAAATCGGCTTCATGGTCGATGGCCTGACCGCCATGATGATGTGCGTCGTGACCTTTGTGTCATTGATGGTCCACCTCTACACCATTGGCTACATGCAAGAGGACGAGGGCTACAACCGCTTTTTCTCGTACATCTCTTTGTTCACCTTCTCCATGTTGATGCTCGTCATGAGCAACAACATGCTCCAACTGTTCTTCGGTTGGGAAGCGGTGGGCCTGGTGTCATACCTGTTGATCGGTTTTTGGTTCAACAAACCGACCGCAATCTTCGCGAACATGAAAGCCTTCTTGGTCAACCGTGTGGGTGACTTCGGCTTCATCTTGGGTATTGGTTTGATCGCGGCCTACGGCGGTACTTTGAACTACACCGAAGCCTTCGCTAAGGCTGGTGAATTGGGCGCTCTCACATTCCCAGGCACAGACTGGATGTTGGTGACGGTGATCTGTATCTGCTTGTTCATCGGCGCGATGGGCAAGTCGGCTCAGTTCCCACTGCATGTGTGGTTGCCCGACTCGATGGAAGGCCCAACACCTATCTCTGCTTTGATTCACGCAGCGACCATGGTGACGGCCGGCATCTTCATGGTCACCCGTATGTCGCCTTTCTTTGAGTTGTCAGACACTGCGCTGAACTTCATTTTGGTGATCGGTGCCATCACAGCCTTGTTCATGGGTTTCTTGGGTCTGATCCAAAACGACATCAAGCGCGTTGTGGCTTATTCCACACTGTCGCAACTCGGTTACATGACCGTGGCCTTGGGTGCATCGGCTTACTCTGTGGCCGTGTTCCACTTGATGACCCACGCGTTTTTCAAAGCTTTGCTGTTCTTGGGTGCCGGTTCCGTCATCATGGGAATGCACCACAACCAAGACATCCGTTGGATGGGTGGCGTGCGCAAGTACATGCCCATCACGTGGATCACTTCCTTGTTGGGTTCGCTGGCTTTGATCGGTACACCGTTCTTCTCTGGCTTCTATTCCAAAGACAGCATCATCGAAGCTGTGGCTGAAAGCACCTTGCCTGGTGCTGGCTTTGCCCACTTCGCGGTGTTAGCCGGTGTGTTCGTCACAGCGTTCTACTCGTTCCGCATGTACTTCCTCGTGTTCCACGGTGAAGAGCGTTACGATCAAAACCCTGACGCACACCATGATGACCACCACGCGCATGACGACCATCATGGCGATCACGGCCATGACCACGGCCCACACGAGTCCCCATGGGTGGTGACCGTGCCTTTGGTCTTGCTCGCCATTCCTTCTGTGCTGATTGGCTTCTACACCATCGACCCCCTGTTGTACGGTGAGTTCTTCAGCGATGCCATCTTCATCAACGCCGATAAGCATCCTGTGATGCACGAGTTGGCCCATGAATACCACGGCGCTGTTGCCATGGCCTTGCATGCGCTCAGCACAGCACCGTTCTGGTTGGCTGTCGCAGGCGTGGCTAGCTCTTACTACATGTACATGATCAACCCAGCTGTGCCTGCGGCGATCAAACGTGTGTTCCACCCCATCTATGTCTTGTTCGAGAACAAGTACTACTTGGATTGGTTCAACGAAAACGTCTTGGCCCGTGGCGCACGCGCTTTGGGTACCGGTCTGTGGAAGGGCGGCGACCAAGCCATCATCGAAGGTGGTGTGGTGAACGCTTCTTGGAAGTTGGTGGGTTGTGTGTCTTCATGGACACGTCAGTTGCAAACTGGCTACCTGTACCACTATGCCTTGGTCATGATCCTTGGCGTGTTCTTGCTCATGACGTGGTTCGTCTGGCTCAAATAAGGAGAATAAAAAATGGGTTTATTGAGCCTTGCCATTTGGACGCCAATTCTGTTTGGCGTCATCTTGCTCGCCTTCGGGCGTGACGAACATGCAAAGGTGGTGCGTTGGATCGCGTTGATTGGTTCTGTGGTCAGTTTGGCTGTCACCTTGCCTTTGTTCAACCACTTCGATGTCTCTACGTCAGCACTGCAATTTGTTGAAAAATCGATGTGGATCGAGCGCTTCAACGTGTTCTACCACCTCGGTGTGGACGGCTTGTCCTTGTGGTTCGTGTTGCTGACCGCTTTCATCACCGTGATCGTTGTGATCGCGGGTTGGGAAGTGATCACCGAGCGCGTGAACCAATACATGGGCGCGTTCTTGATCTTGAGCGGTTTGATGATTGGCGTGTTCTGCGCGGTCGATGGCATGCTGTTCTATGTGTTCTTCGAAGCCACGCTGATTCCGATGTACTTGATCATCGGTGTTTGGGGCGGCCCCAACAAAATCTATGCCGCGTTCAAGTTCTTCTTGTACACCTTGTTGGGTTCTTTGTTGATGTTGATTGCTTTGATCTACCTCTACACCCAATCGGGTGGCAGTTTTGACTTGGCTGTTTGGCACAAATTGCCATTGCCAATGTCTGCACAAACCTTGTTGTTCTTTGCCTTCTTTGCAGCCTTTGCAGTGAAGGTGCCGATGTGGCCTGTGCACACGTGGTTGCCCGACGTGCACGTGGAAGCGCCTACCGGTGGCTCTGCTGTGCTGGCCGCGATCATGTTGAAACTCGGTGCTTACGGCTTCTTGCGCTTCTCGATGCCCATCGCGCCTGATGCCGCACACGAATACGCATGGCTCATGATTGCTTTGTCACTCGTGGCTGTGGTCTACGTGGGCTTGGTGGCCATGGTGCAAGAAGACATGAAAAAGCTGGTGGCTTATTCATCCGTCGCACACATGGGCTTCGTGACCTTGGGTTTCTTCATCTTCAACGACATCGGTGTGTCCGGCGCGTTGGTGCAAATGATTGCCCATGGTTTTGTGTCTGCTGCGATGTTCTTGTCGATTGGCGTCTTGTATGACCGCATGCACTCGCGTGAAATTGCTGCTTACGGTGGTGTGGTCAACACCATGCCCAAGTTCGCTGCATTCGCTTTGTTGTTTGGTATGGCCAACTGCGGCTTGCCAGGCACGGCAGGTTTTGTGGGCGAGTGGATGGTCATCTTGGGTGCCATCAAATACAACTTCTGGGTGGGCTTTGCTGCTGCCTCAGCCTTGATCTTCGGCGCGGCTTACACCTTGTGGATGATCAAGCGCGTGTATCTGGGCCCTGTGGGCAATGACCATGTCAAAGAATTGACCGACATCAACAGCCGAGAGTTCTTGATGATGGCTTTGCTGGCTATCGCTGTGTTGGCCATGGGTATCTTCCCCAAGCCATTCACCGATGTGATGGATGTGTCCGTGGCTGACTTGCTCAAGCACGTGGCCATTTCCAAGTTGCCCCAATAAAGAGGGATTGAAAAATGTTTGAAAAACTGAGCATCGCTGCGGTTTATCCCGAAATGCTGCTGGCTGTCATGGCCATCGTCATTGCATTGGTGGACTTGTTCGTCAAGTGCCCACGTCGCGCCACCACTTACGCCTTGTCGCTGATCACCATGGGTGTGGTCGCGTACTTGGAAGCCGTTGCCGCCACACAAGGCCAAACGGTCTATAGCTTCGGCAACATGGTGGTTTCTGACCCCATGGGCAGCTGGCTCAAGTGCTTTGCAGCCTTGGCTGTGATGGTCACTTTGGTCTATGGCCGTCCTTATGCGGCTGAGCGCGACATGTTGCGCGGTGGCGAGTTGTTCACCTTGGGTCTGTTTGCTTTGCTGGGCATGTTCGTCATGATCTCGGGCAACAACTTCCTCGTGCTGTACCTCGGCTTGGAATTGCTGACTTTGTCTAGCTACGCCATGGTGGCCTTGCGCCGCGACAGCGCGGTGGCCAGCGAAGCTGCCATGAAATACTTTGTGTTGGGCGCGATGGCCAGCGGCTTCTTGCTCTATGGCTTGTCCATGTTGTACGGCGCGACAGGTTCGCTCGACATCAGCACCGTGTTCAAGGCTGTGGCCTCAGGTCAAATCAAGCACCAAGTGTTGGTGTTGGGCTTGGTCTTTGTCGTCTGCGGTTTGGCATTCAAATTTGGTGTCGTGCCTTTCCACATGTGGATCCCTGACGTCTACCAAGGCGCACCGACTGCTATCACGCTGATGATTGGTGGCGCGCCTAAGTTGGCCGCATTTGCCATGACCATCCGTTTGTTGGTGGAGGGCTTGTTACCCTTGGCCGTGGACTGGCAGCAAATGTTGATGGTCTTGGCCATCTCATCTTTGTTGATTGGTAACTTGGCTGCGGTGGCACAGACCAACCTCAAGCGCATGCTGGCGTTCTCGACCATTGCCCAAATGGGTTTTGTGTTGATCGGTTTGCTCTCGGGTGTGGTCAATGGCAACACCGCTGCCGCTGCCAATGCTTACAGCTCTTCGATGTTCTACGTCATCACCTATGTGCTGACCACCTTGGCCACCTTCGGCATCATCTTGTTGTTGGCACGCGAAGGCTTTGAAAGCGAAGAAATCGCTGACCTCGCAGGCTTGAACCAACGCAGCCCCCTGTACGCAGGTGTGATGGCCGCTTGTATGTTCTCGTTGGCAGGCGTGCCACCCCTGGTTGGTTTCTATGCCAAGCTGTCGGTGTTGCAAGCCTTGATCGCTTCAGGCCAAGCCGGTGCGATTGCCTTGGCTGTGTTTGCTGTGATGATGTCGCTGATTGGCGCGTTCTACTACTTGCGCATCGTCAAGGTCATGTACTTTGATGCACCCATCACGGCCACCACCGTGTCTGCTGGCAACGACGTGCGTGTGGTCTTGAGCCTCAACGGCGTCTTGATCTTGATTTTGGGTATCTTGCCCGGTGGTTTGATGGCCGTGTGTGCTAAAGCCATCGTGTCCACGCTGGGTACCTAAGCCCTTGCGATCTTTACAAAGCCAGCTTTCGAGCTGGCTTTTTTCATGATGACTCAAAAAAACACAACGGATAGCCACTTGGTCGAACACACGCTAGACCACGTCGAGTTGCTCAAAGGCCATTTCTTGCACGCCTTTCGCGATACCGTGCGCTTGCCCAGCGGCGACACAGCGACGCGCGAGTTTGTAATCCACCCCGGTGCGGTGATGATCATCGCCCTGCGCGACGATGGCCGTTTGGTGATGGAACGTCAATACCGCTATCCCGTGCAACAAGTGATGATTGAGTTCCCAGCGGGCAAGCTCGATCCAGGCGAAGACCGTTGGGTGTGTGCCCAGCGTGAGTTGCTAGAAGAAACTGGCTACCGCGCCACCGAGTGGGCCCATGCGGGCGTGTTGCATCCCGTCATCAGCTATTCCACCGAGTTCATCGACATTTGGTTTGCCCGCGGCCTGACCCAAGGCGAACGCCAGTTGGACGAAGGCGAGTTTCTCGATGTATTTGATGCCAGCGTGGACGAGCTGCTGGCATGGTCACGCGATGGCCAACTGACGGACGCCAAAACCCTCACAGGTTTGCTCTGGCTGCAAAACTACCTCAGCGGTGCATGGCCCCTGCAATGGCAGCGCATATGACTGTGGCAACGCGCGTGAGACCTGCTGCGAGATAATTGAGCCATGAAAGTGTTAGACCTTCAATGCGCCCAACACCATGTGTTTGAAGGCTGGTTTGGTTCCGAGGACGATTACCAAAGTCAACTCACACGTGGTTTGCTCACGTGCCCGATGTGCGGCGATGCCAGCGTGACCAAAAAGCTCAGCGCACCACGCTTGAATCTGAATGCGACGGAGGCTTCGTCGGCCAACGCAACGCCCGCATTGCCCAGCTTGCAAGCGGTGGCCAACCTAGAGCCCGCACAGATGCAAGCGGCCCTCCTGAAGATGGTGCGCCATGTGGTGGCCAACACCGAGGACGTGGGTGGCAGCTTCCCCGAAGAAGCGCGCAAGATGCACTACGGCGAGACCGAGGCACGCAACATTCGAGGCCATGCCACACCTGAAGAAACCGAAGAGCTGATGGACGAAGGCATTGCCGTCATGCCTTTGCCACTGCCCGACGCGCTCAAAGAGCCGTTGCAGTAAACCGCTGCACAGCGGCCAGTGTTTGCGCCAAAGCATCAGGCACATCACAGGGGATGACGAGGCGTTCGTCCATGCCACGCAGCCACGTGAGCTGGCGTTTCGCCAACTGACGCGTTGCAGCTACCCCCAATTCATGCAGTTGCGGCAAGATGCTTTCAGGTGGTGCGCCTGTGGCCTGCGCAACGTCGAGCAGCTCCCACGCTTGGCGATAGCCCACGCAGCGAATGCTGGGCAAGTCGATGTGCAAGTCACCCCGTGCACGCAGGGTTTGCACCTCGGCCAAGAAGCCGCTCGCCAACATCAGCTCAAAGCGTTGGGCGATGCGCGCATGCAGCCATGCACGGTCAACAGGCTCTAGCGAAAGCAAGGGCATGTTCAGCGCAGGATGTACCGCTCGCTTGGCTTCACCTTCCGCAAACCACTGCGACAACGCTTTGCCACTCACGCGCCACACTTCGAGCGCGCGTGAGATGCGTTGTGCATCGTGAGGTGCCAAGCGCGCAGCTGTGATGGCATCGACCTTGGCCAACTCGGCATGCATCGCTGGCCAGCCTGCTACGAGGGCTTGTTGCTCAATCTCAGCACGCAGCTCGGGCTGTGCGGTGGGTAAGTCGTCAATGCCATCGCGCAATGCTTTGAGGTAGAGCATGGTGCCGCCCACCAGCAGCGGCAGCTTGCCCCGTGCACGAATGTCCACCATCAGGGCGGTGGCGTCACGCGCAAACTCAGCTGCGCTGTAGGCGTTCAGCGGATCGCGAATGTCAATCAGGTGGTGTGGCACTTGGGCCAGTTCATCGGCATTGGGCTTGGCTGTGCCAATGTCCATGCCGCGATACACCAAGGCTGAATCGATGCTGATGATTTCAACGGGCCACGCTTGGGCAATCGCCAAAGCTGCCGCCGTTTTGCCGCTGGCCGTCGGGCCAACGAGGGCGATGGCGTCTACGTTAAACACGCGGACCTCCGCGTCGCAGCACCAGCAACCAAGCCGACAGGGCGGTCAACACCGACCAAAACGCAATGCTTTGTGCCATGGGCATGGCCGAACCGTCTTTGACCGCGCCTAGCCACAAACCGGTGGCAAAGGCTGCCACCATCATCAAGAAGCCCCCCAGCGCTGATGCTGCGCCAGCGGCTTTGGGGAAGGGCCCTACCGCACCGCTTTGGCCACACGGCTGGTGAATGGCATGCGCCAAGATGAACAAATAAAACGGCCCCATCAAACCCACCACACTTTGCCAGCCCAACCAAGCATTGAGCGCCATCCAGCAGCCACCGACCAAGCTAAAGCCGCCACCAATGGCGACGGTGCGTGGCACACCAAAGCGGATCAGCAGACGTCGGCACAGCAACGTGCCCAAGATGTAGGTGAAAGCCATGGAGAACAGCAGCAAACTGTATTGCCAACGTGCCAGTCCGACCAAACCAATGAACACAAACGATGAAGAGGCCAAGAAGGTGAACAGGCCGCCGTAAGACGCAATGGACACACAGGTGAACGCCACAAACGTGGGGTGGCGCACGATGTCCCACCAAGTCTTGGCCAAGACCTTGAAGTGCAAGGCATGTGGATTTTTACGGTGCACTGTTTCTTTGAAAGTCAAAACCACCAAGACCCAACTGATCGCGCCAAACCCCATCACCAAGCCCAAGGCCGCGTGCCAGCTCCACAAGTCGGTCAACAAGCCACCCAACGGCGCACTGGCACAGGCCAACATGCCTAAGCCCGTGAAGGCCTTGGACATCACACGTGCACCTGTTTCGGGGGTGTACAGGTCGCGCACGATGGCACGTGCACACATCACCACCGCGCCCATGGCTGCGCCTTGCAAGGCGCGCCACACGATCAACTCGTGCATGCTGCTGGCCATCACGCAGCCCAAGCCAGCGAGTGTGAACGTTGCAAGGCCCCACAACAAAATTGGGCGACGGCCAAAGCGGTCGGACAGCGGGCCCCACACCAGTTGCGATGTACCAAAAGCCAAGAGCAAAGCACTGAGTGTGAGCTGCACCTGCGACAGCTCTGCTCCAAACTCGGCCTTGATCGCGGGCAATGCGGGTAAGTACAAATCGGTGGCCACGGGCTGGATGCCCATGAGCATCGATAGCAACACAATGATGAGCGTAGGCGACATCAACGACCGCGCAAAAACAGCGCGTCGAGTTCACGCATGGACAGTTGTCGCCACGTGGGGCGGCCATGGTTGCATTGGTCCGAGCGTTCGGTCACTTCCATTTGACGCAGCAAACCATTCATCTCGTCCACCGTGAGTTTTCGATTGGCACGCACCGCGCCGTGACAGGCCATGGTGGCCAGCAGTTCGTTGCGTGCGCGTTGCACCACCGTGCTCGCATCGTGTTGACTCAATTCGGCCAACACGCTACGGGCCAAAGCGACTGCATCGCCTTGCGCCAAGCTGCTGGGCACGGCACGCACAGCCAAGGTTTTGCTCGACAGGGTGGAGATTTCTAAACCGAGTTCTTGTAGCGCCTCAGCGCACGCCTCAGCAGTCGCCACCTCTTGCGCCGTGGCGGGGAAAGTGGCGGGAATCAACAGCGGTTGGCTGCTGATGCGTTGTGCATCCATTTGTGTTTTGAGCTGCTCGTACACGATGCGCTCGTGTGCGGCGTGCATATCGACCAGCACCAAACCTTGGGCGTTCTCAGCCAAGATGTACACGCCATGCAGTTGCGCGATGGCTTTGCCCAAAGGCCAAGTTTCGGGGGCTGCTTCTTGCAACGACGGGGCGGGTGTGTTGGCCGTGCTGAAAGCGCTGGGTGCGAAGCTTTGTGCCGACTGTTCTTCAGCGGCCAGGCTGTTGCGTGGTGTTGTGGATTGCCACAGTGCACTCAAATCGGACACACGTGTGCCAGCCAAAGGCATGGGCGCTTGCTGCCAGTTGAAGGCGGAAGTGCCCGCCATCGGCAACTCATGGTTTTGCAAGGCAGTGGCCATGAGCATGTTGGCGCGTGGCACAGCCAAAGCGTTTTCTACCGCGTGGCGCACGGCTTGGTGCACCTCGCGGCCATCACGGAAACGCACTTCAATCTTGGTGGGGTGCACGTTGACGTCCACACGCGTGGGGTCAATCTCTACATACAGCGCATAGATGGGTTGGCGGTGGCCGTGCAACACATCTTCATAGGCGCTGCGTGCTGCATGGGTGATGACTTTGTCGCGCACATAGCGGCCATTCACGTAGGCAAACTGGTGATCAGCGCGTGAGCGGGCGGCGTCTGGAATGCCAGCGCGTCCCACCACGGTCACGTTGCCCGATTGGTAATGCACAGCGACAGAGTTTTCTAGAAAGTCGTCGCCCAACACATCGGCCAAGCGGCGGTCTAGCGCGGCTTGGTATTGCTTGTTCAGGTCTTCGCCCGAAGTAGCGTCAATGGTTTGCGCGCGCCATTGCTCGACCAACTTGCCTTCGTGCCAAATGGCAAAACCCACCTCGGGGCGGGTGAGGGCGTGACGGCGCACGGCTTCCACGCAGTGGGCCAGTTCGGTGTTGTCCGTCTTTAAAAATTTGCGGCGAGCGGGTGTGCTGTAAAACAGCTCTTTCACTTCAACTGTGGTGCCTTGGGTGCGTGCGGCGGGTTGAAGTTCGCCGCTGCGGCCATCCAGCAGCATGGCGCTGTCTTGGCTTGCGGTGCGCGAGAGCACGGAGAGTTCAGACACCGACTGAATCGCGGCCAACGCTTCGCCGCGAAAACCCATGGTGCCCACTGATTCGAGTTCGGTGAGGCTGGTGATTTTGCTGGTGGCGTGGCGCTTCAAGGCCACGGGTAACTCATGGGCAGGAATTCCCACGCCGTTGTCTTCCACGCTGATCAGGCGCACACCACCGGCGAGTAAGCGCAGGGTGATGTGTGTGGACCCCGCGTCTAACGCGTTGTCTACCAACTCGCGTACGACGGATGCAGGACGTTCGACCACCTCGCCAGCGGCGATTTGGCTGATGAGTTCATCTGGGAGTTCGCGGATGGCGCGTGGGGGTTGGGTAGCAGGGTGCACGGGCTCATTTTAGAGGCAGGGATAATGCACGCCATGGAACTTATTACCTTCTTGATTGACTTCATCCTCCACGTAGACCGCCACTTGGAAACCTTTGTGACAAACAACGGCACTTGGGTCTATGCCTTGCTGTTTCTCATCATCTTTGTAGAGACCGGTTTGGTGGTCATGCCTTTCTTGCCCGGTGACTCGCTGCTGTTTGTGGTGGGCGCCATGTGTGGCGTGGGTTTGATGGACTATGGCTTGTCCGTGGCCTTGCTGCTCACGGCGGCGGTGGCGGGCAACCAAACCAATTACACGATTGGCCGCTTCTTTGGCCCCAAGGTGTTTGCGTGGGAAGACTCCAAGTTTTTCAACCGCCGTGCCTTTGACCAAGCCCATGCGTTTTACGAGCGCTACGGCGGTGTGACCTTGATAGCTGCGCGTTTCATGCCTTTTGTGCGCACCTTCGCGCCCTTTGTGGCAGGTGTAGCGCAGATGACGCGCCGCAAGTTCACCTTCTATGACGTTACCGGTGGTGCCTTGTGGGTGGGCGGCATCGTGACCGCGGGTTACTTCTTTGGCAATATCCCGTGGGTCAAAACCCATTTGGACAAAATCATCTGGGCGATGATTTTTATTCCTGGTGGTTTGGCTATTTACGGCTCGTGGAAAGCGTCACGCACCGCACACGTCAACGCTGATTAAACAGCGTTAAAAACCACGCTCTGCGCGACGCATGTCACGCAGCATGAACAAATACAAGCTCTCCACCTTGTCGCGTGCCCAAGGTGTTTTGCGCAAAAATTTCAGGCTAGAACCCACGCTTGGGTCCTGCGTGAAGCAGCGGATGTTGATGCGCTCACCCAACCCCTCCCAACCGTAATAGTCAGCCAGCTCGGTGACGATTTTTTCCAACGTCATGCCGTGCAGCGGGTTTTTGGGTTGTTCGGGTGCGTTGGTCATGGTGTGAATTCTGCAAGGTTTGAAACGGCGTCGAGCAAGCGTGCGATTTCCTCGTCCGTGCTGGTGGTGTGCGCTGAAATACGCACAACATCTGTTAACCCCCGTGCCCGCATGTCGAGTGGCGTGAAGGCCGTGCCGTTGACGGCAACCTCAATCCCTTGTTGGGCAAGGTGTGTTCGCACAGTGTCTGAGGTGAGGCCTTGTGCTGTGAAGGCAATCAAACCCGAAAGCTGAGTGCCCATGTCGTGGCTCTGGATATGAGGCATGTCTCGCAAGGCGTCGCGAATCTTGCTGGCTTTGCTTTGTACTTGGGTTTGAATCGTGTCTAAACCTTGTGCGAGCGCTTCTTGAATCGCTTGCCCTAAACCTAAGCGAGCAGCCATGTTGGCTTCGGATGTTTCAAAGCGCCTCGCATCGTCACGCAGTTGGTACTGACCGTTGGTCAGAGGTGCAGAAAAATGATCCAGCGCCGCAGGTTGAAGCGCTTGAAGAAAACCACGACGGACATACAACAAACCTGTGCCGCGTGGGCCGCGTAGCCACTTGCGTCCTGGTGTGGTGAGGACATCGCAATTCAGTGAACGCACGTCAACCGGCATTTGTCCCACGGCTTGTGCCGCATCCAAAAAGAAGGGAATCTTGGCCGCGTGTGCCAAAGCGCCTACTTCTGCAGCGGGCTGGATGATGCCGCCATTGGCTGGGAGCCATGTGAGTGAAATTAATCGTACGCGGTGGTCAAGCATGGCTGCCAATTGCGTCAAGCAAACTTCGCCGGTCGGTGTGCTGGGGATTGTTTCAACCATAGCGCCATCTCGCTGCGCGATGTGCGTCAAGGCTGCGAAGTTGCCACCCCATTCGCTGCGACCTACCAAGATGCGCTCGCCTGGGGCGAAGTGCAGACAATTCATCACTTCGCGCCAACCACGAGAGTGGCTGTCTGTCAGGGCAATTTCATCGGCATCACAACCCAGAAGTTTGGCTGCATGTGTGTAAACGGCGGCCAACGCCTTGTGTTGATGCATCGCTGCACCATACCCACCTAAACGGGTTTCTAGGTGCAAATGCGAGACCATGGCATCGACCGTGGATGTCGACATGAGCGATGCCCCTGCGTGATTGAAGTAGGCCAAGGGCTGTGCATTCATCTTAGGTGTTGCGGGTTTTGGCCAGCGGTGGGTTGCGTGAGAAGTAGCGTTCAATGCCTTTCATCAGCGCATCTGCCAAGTCGTTTTGGTATTGAGGGCTGACCAAACGTTTCTCTTCTTCGGGGTTGCTGATGAAGGCAGTTTCCACCAACACGCTGGGAATGTCGGGCGCTTTCAACACGGCAAAGCCTGCTTGCTCCACGCGGCCTTTGTGTAGTTTGCCAATGTTTTTGATTTGCCCCAGCATCGCGCTGCCGAGTTTGAGGCTGTCTTTGATTTGTGCGGTGGTGCTCATGTCCAGCAGCGCGCGTTGCACGGCGGCATCTTGGCTTTTGATGTTCAAACCACCAATCAAGTCGGCTCGGTTTTCTTGCTTGGCCATCCACTTTGCGGCGGCACTCGATGCGGCACCATCGCTCAGGGCAAACACGCTGGCGCCTTTGGCTTCAGGCGTTTGAAACGCGTCTGCATGGATGCTGATGAACAAATCGGCCTGCACGCGTCTGGCTTTTTCCACGCGTTGTTGCAGCGGCACAAAGTAGTCGGCATCGCGCGTGAGGTAAGCCCGCATGGGCAAGTTGCCGTGTTTGGTTTTGATGACGGTGTTGTTGATGCGGTCACGCAAGCGGTGCGCAATTTTCAGCACCACATCTTTTTCGCGTGTGCCACTGGGGCCTGACGCGCCAGGGTCTTCGCCGCCGTGGCCGGGGTCGAGTGCCACGATGATGAATCGTTCGCCGTCTTGTTGTTGGTTGACCGATGCAGCAGTGGTGATGGGCGCAGAAGCTGTGGATGCCGCAGGCGAGGGCAGCTCAGGTGCAGCGTTGGGCTTGGCCATCAAATCGCCCACAGGGTCGGCACGTGTGCCCAATTTAGATGCAGAGGGTGTGGGCGTCGCCGTCATCGACGGTGCGTTGTAGGCTGTGCCGCCCTTGAGCTTGTCCACAATCAAGGCTTCCAGCGGGTCGGCCACTTCAGACGGGTAGAGGTCCAGCACCAAGCGGTGTTGGTAGTGGGTGTTGCCAGTTTTCACGGGCTGCAAGTTGAACACCTGCGGCTTCACCATCTGGCGAAGGTCTAACACCAAGCGCACGGTTTTGTTGGCGTACTGGCCCACGCGCACACCAGTGATGTACGGATCGTCCGAGCGCACTTTGCCCACCAGTTCTTTGAGGGCAGGGTTGAGTTCAATGCCTTCAATGTCCACCGCCAAGCGCGGTGGGTTGGCTACAAAAATCGGCACAGTCTTCAGCGCTGTGTCGCTTTCAATCGTCACGCGTGTGTAGGCCGCAGCAGGCCACACGCGCACGGCCACGATGCTGGCGCCCCAAGCAATGTCGGCACTGCCCAACAACAGCGCGAGCGAGCCGCCCTGAAGCAGGCTGCGACGCTGAATGCCTTTGTGCTGCGTCATGCCAGCAGCTCCTGCCCACGTGGGGTGAGGGCACTGATGCGCACTTGGCGTTGTTCGGTGTCGTCGACTTGGATGTCGAGTTCAAGGTCTGGCGTGGGCATCACGCCAGCGGCGTTTTGCGGCCATTCGCACAGCTTCAAACCTGCGCTGGCGAAGATGTCACGAAAACCAGCGTCTTCCCATTCGCGTGGGTCGCTGAAGCGGTAAAAGTCAAAATGCCACACCTCGCCCGCATTCACGGTGTAGGGTTCAACCACGGCGTAGGTGGGGCTTTTGATGCGGCCCTCAACCCCCAAGGCGCGCAAGAGGTGGCGCACAAAGGTGGTTTTGCCTGCGCCCAAGTCGCCATGCAAGGCAATGCAAGCGTTCAGGCTGGCGCGTGTCAATGCGGCGGCCAGCTGCGTGGCAAACGCAGCGGTGGCGGCTTCATCGGGCCAAACCAGAGTTTTTACAATGGGCAGATTATTCAAAGGTGTCCGTTGTCTATCGATTACAAATTGTTGCTCACGCAAATTCAGGCCCTAGGGCAAACACTGGGATTTTCGCAAATTGCGGTGGCCCCTTTGGATTTGTCTTCGGTCGAGCCACATTTGCAACATTGGCTGGCCCAAAACTTCCACGGCAGCATGGACTATATGGCCCGCCATGGCATGAAGCGCGCGCGTCCTGCCGAGCTGGTGCCGGGCACTTTGAGTGTCTTGACCGCTCGCATGAACTACCTGCCACGCGACACCGCCGAGGGCTGGCAAGACGCCGAGTGGCAACGCTTGCGCAACCCGAACGAAGCCGTGGTGTCGGTCTACGCCAGAGGGCGCGACTATCACAAGGTCTTGCGCAACCGTTTGGACACACTGGCCCAGCAAGTGGACGCCTTGTTGGTCGAGACGCTCAAGCCCAATGGTTTTGACTACCGCGCCTTCACCGATTCAGCTCCCGTGCTGGAGGCCGAGCTGGCCGCGCGCAGCGGCCAAGGCTGGCGCGGTAAACACAGCTTGGTGCTGAACCGCGAAGCGGGTTCGATGTTTTTCTTAGGCGAGATTTTTCTGAATGTGGACTTGCCCGCGTCTGAGCCCACCAGCGCGCACTGTGGCCAATGCACGGCGTGCATGGATGTGTGCCCCACGCAGGCCATCGTGGCCGAAGGTTTGGTGGATGCACGCCGCTGCATTTCGTATTTGACGATTGAGCACGACGGATCCATCGACGAAGCCCTGCGCCCCTTGATGGGCAACCACATCTACGGCTGCGACGACTGCCAACTGATATGCCCTTGGAACAAATTTGCGCAAAGCTCGAGCTTGCCGGACTTCGATGTGCGTGCGGGCTTGGTGGGGCAGGGCATGGCGCGCTTGTTGGCGTGGACCGAAGAAGAGTTTTTGCGCTACACCGAAGGCAGCCCCATTCGACGCATAGGCCATGTGCGCTGGCTGCGCAATTTGGCCGTGGCGTCGGGCAATGCGCTGCGGCAGGTAGACGATGCGGCTTTGCGCCAAGCGCTACAAGCCCACCTCACGCACACCAGTGAGGTGGTGCGTGAGCATGTGCAGTGGGCGCTGGTGCAAGGTGTGCGCGAGTAATATCAAGTGATGGGATTTTTCACTCGTTTGATATTCACGCTGATTGGCATGGCATTCGCCGTTTTGTTTGCCATCGGTGTGTTGTGTTGGCTCGCCTTGTATGTGGTGTTTGCTTGTCTGCGTTGGTTGGCGACAGGCCAAAAGCCACAAGTGTTGATGATGTGGCAACAAATTCAAGCCATGCGCAAAGGCATGCAGTCAGGGCAGGGTGCAAGTTGGGCCAGTTGGTCTCGCACCAGCGATGGTCAATGGCATGAAGCGCACGGGCATGCCCCAGTCAGTGACCGCAACGCTGATGTCATAGAAGACGCGGTGGTGCGCGAAATCCGTGACAAGCCACGCCTGCCCAAAGACTGAGCGATTTCTGGTTAACGCGCGCTGGACTGCATAGACGTCAACGCACGATTCGCTTTCACCGCCTGTCCCAGCTCAATGACGGCCAAAGCATAGTAGCTGCTCCAGTTGTAGCGTGTCACCACATAGAAGTTGTCTGTGCCCGCCACATAGCTGGGGGGCTCGTCGCCATTGAACAACTCGACCAAAGCTAAAGGGCCGTTGTGCTTTTGCGCTTGTTCGTCCAGCACCGCGCCTTTGGCGGTGAAGTTGCTGATGCTGAACGAGGGCAAGATGTCGGGGGCGAGCAAGGTGGGTTTGTCCAAACGTGCTTCATCAAAGCTCACGGGGTAGTGCGTGGGCATGCCAGTTTGCCAGCCAAAGGCTTTGAAGTAATTGGCCACTGAGCCAATCGCGTCTACCGGGCTGTTGCGCAAATCAATGCGGCCATCGCCATCAAAGTCCACTGCAAACTTGGCCGCGCTGGAGGGCATGAACTGGGGCCAGCCCATGGCGCCCGCAAAGCTGCCGGTGATGCTGGCATCGCCTTGTTGGTGGGCTTGCGCCAAGAAGTAGCCCAGCTCTGATTTGAAAAACGCTTGGCGCTCAGCTGCGCGTGGGTGTGACGCAGGGAAGTTGAGGGTGAGCGTGGTCAGGGCATCAAGCACACGGTAGTTGCCCATGTTTTGACCGTAGAAGGTTTCCACACCGATGATGCCCACAATCATTTCGGCAGGCACGCCATAGGTTTGCTCCGCACGGGCGAGTTCACTTTGGTAGGTTTGCCAAAACTGGGTGCCTGCATCGATGCGGCGGCTTTCAACAAAGCGCTCGCGGTACGCACGCCAGTTTTTGGCGGTGGGTACGGTGGGTGGCAGCACCATCTTGGGCACGCCTTTTAAAAACTGAGCTTTGCTGATTTGGTCACGCACCCAAGCTTTGGGCAGCTTGTGCTGTTGCGCCAGTTCATCAGCCAGTGCGATGGCTTCTGTGGTTTTCCCGTAGACAGGTCCGCGTGTGGAGGCTTTGTGGGCCACGGTTTTGTGTGCTTTCGCATGCGACTTGGCTGTTGCATTGCTTGCAAATGCAGCCATTAGCAACAACGCGGCGGTGATTTGACGTAACGCAAGAGTTGGCTGCAAAGCCATATAAAACGGGGATGTATGTGTTTTCACGCAATGTTTGCAAGGTAAAAAGCAAGGTCACCATGGTAAGCTGACTTGAAGAAGAACCGAGGCAGACGAGATGAGTAAAACAGGCTATTACACACATCCCATGTGCATGAAGCACGAGATGGGTGAGGGGCATCCTGAGTGCCCAGAACGGCTCAGCGCCATCCAAGACCGCTTGCTCATCAGCGGCGTTGACCTAGGCCTCACGCAGATCGAAGCACCCGAAGCCCCGCTGGCCGACATCGAGCTGGCCCACGATCGCATGTACATCGCGTCCTTGCGCGGTTTGTCAGACCAGTTGGTGGAGGACATCGCCGCAGGCGGTCCTGCTTATGGACACTTGGATTCAGACACCAACATCAACAGCTACACATGGAAAGCTGCCTTGGCTTCGGCGGGCGCTGCGGTGGCCGCCACAGATGCGGTGATTGCCGGTGAGTTAGCGAACGCGTTTTGTGCCGTTCGTCCACCAGGCCACCATGCCGAGCGCAGCAAGGCGGGTGGTTTTTGCTTTTTCAACAATGTGGCGATCGCCGCCAAATACGCGCTAGAACGTCATGGCCTGAAGCGCGTGGCGGTGGTGGACTTTGATGTGCACCATGGCAACGGCACGGAAGACATCCTGAGTGGTGACGACCGCGTGCTGATGGTGAGTTTTTTTCAACACCCGTTCTACCCGCATACCGGCACCGAGAACCCAGCGGCCAACATGCTCAACATTCCTGTACCGGCCTACACCAAAGGCATGGAGGTGCGTGAGCTGATTGAGACGCATTGGGTGCCGCGCCTAGAAGCGTTCAAACCCGAGATGATTTTCATCAGCGCAGGTTTTGATGCGCACCGCGAAGACGACATGGGCCAAATGGGATTGGTCGAGCAAGACTACGCTTGGATCACCCACCGTTTGCGCGACATTGCCGCGCGTCATGCACAAGGGCGCATCGTGTCGTGCCTTGAAGGCGGCTACGATCTGAGCGCGCTGAGTCGCAGCGTGGAAGCGCATTTGCGCGTGTTGGCTGATATTTAAAACATGAACGAATTACAAGAATTGTTGCTGGACTTGCAAAGTCCAGCGATTGCGTTAGAGCTCGCCGGTTTGGCGTTGTGTTTGGCTTTGGCTTGGGGCTTGAGTTGGGCCTTGGGACGTGGCGCCACTGCGCATGGCTCGATTTTGTTTGGCCGTCGTTTGATTGATGGCGCGTTGTTTCCTGCTTTGGCTTTGGTGTTGGCCTATGGCTTGAAGTTGGTGTTGTTCAAAACGCAGCGTGTGTCTGTGCTCAAGGTGGCGCTGCCGGTGTTGGTGTCGCTGGTGCTCATCCGTTTGATTGCGCGGGTGCTGGCAGCGGTGTTCCCGCATTCGCGTGGTGCACGCATCTTGGAACAAGTGGTGTCGTGGCTGGCTTGGGGCTTGGCCGTGCTGTGGATCACGGGTTGGTGGGGCCCGATGATGGAAGAGCTGGACGGTTTGCAGTTCATGCTCGGTAAGACACGCATCAGCGTGACGCATGTGCTGGAAGTGGTGTTCACCTCGGGCTTTGTGTTGGTACTGGCGCTGTGGCTGTCGGCCACGCTCGAGCAACGTGTGCTCAACCGCGCGTTTGAAGACTTATCTATGCGCAAAGTGGCTGCTAATGCCATGCGTGTGTTGTTGTTGGTCATCGGTACTTTGTTTGCCTTGTCCTCGCTGGGTTTTGACCTGACTGCTTTGTCGGTCTTGGGTGGCGCCTTGGGTGTGGGTATTGGTTTTGGTTTGCAAAAGCTGGCGGCGAACTATGTGAGTGGTTTTGTTATCTTGCTAGAGCGCTCACTGCGTATTGGCGACTTTGTGCGTGTGGATGGCTTTGAGGGGCGCGTGACCGACATCAAAACCCGCTACACCTTGGTGCGTGCCAGCAATGGCAGCGAATCGGTGGTGCCCAATGAGTTGTTGCTGACCCAGCGCGTCGAGAACTTGTCGTTGGAAAGCCGTCACTTGCTGCAGACCTGTACGTTTTGGGTCGGGTTGGAAAGCGATGTGGCGCGCGTGCAAGACTTGCTGATTCAGGCGGCGCTCGGGGTCGAGTGGGTGTTGTCTGAACCTGCACCTCAAGCGCTGTTGAGTGAGGTGGCGCCGCAGGGCTTGCGGTTTAATTTGAATTTCTGGATGGAAGATCCAGTCAATGGCCAATCCTTGACGCGTTCTCGTGTCAACATTGCGGTGCTGAGTGCCTTGCGGACGGCTGGTGTGGTGCTGGTGCATTCCCCACAAGAAGTGGTTTTGCGCCATCCTGCTTAAGTTTTTCCTAGGGACTTCCCTAGAAAAGCACGGTCGTTCGATAAAAAGGCGGCTTTGATCTCTACAATGTTACGTTTACGTAAACGTCAATCTGTTTAATTCTAAAAATTGGAGCTTTTGCCATGAAAGTTTTGGTCGCTGTCAAACGCGTGGTGGACTACAACGTCAAGGTCCGCGTGAAGTCGGACAACTCGGGCGTTGACATTGCGAACGTCAAGATGAGCATGAACCCGTTTGATGAGATTGCGGTGGAAGAAGCCGTGCGCCTCAAAGAAAAAGGCGTGGTCACGGAAGTCATCGCCGTGTCTTGCGGCGTGGCGCAGTGCCAAGAAACCTTGCGCACCGCGATGGCCATTGGCGCTGACCGCGGCATCTTGGTGGAAACCGCTGAAGAGCTGCAACCTTTGGCTGTGGCCAAGTTGCTCAAAGCCTTGGTGGACAAAGAGCAGCCCGGCTTGGTGATCTTGGGCAAACAAGCGATTGACGACGACTGCAACCAAACTGGCCAAATGTTGGCCGCTTTGGCCGACATGCCCCAGGCCACCTTTGCCTCCAAAGTGGAAGTGGCAGGCGACAAAGCCAGCGTGACCCGTGAAGTCGATGGTGGTTTGGAAACCATTGCCATCAGCATGCCAGCCGTCATCACCACCGACTTGCGTTTGAACGAGCCACGCTACGTGACCTTGCCCAACATCATGAAGGCCAAGAAGAAGCAGCTCGACACCTTCAAGCCCGAAGACTTGGGCGTGAACGTGGCCCCCCGCATCAAGACCCTCAAAGTGGTCGAGCCTGCCAAGCGCAGCGCGGGCATCAAGGTGCCAGATGTGGCCACTTTGGTGGACAAGCTCAAGAACGTGGCCAAAGTTATCTAAGAATAAGAAGGAGCAAACAACATGACATCCCTCGTTATTGCAGAACACGACAACGCCAGCATCAAAGGCGCAACTTTGAACACCGTCACAGCCGCAGCAGCGATTGGTGCTGACGTGCATGTGCTGGTTGCAGGCCACAACGCAGGTGCAGCCGCAGCGGCTGCAGCGCAAATTGCTGGCGTGAGCAAAGTGATTCACGCCGACGGCGCCACACTGGAAGCTGGCTTGGCTGAGAACGTGGCAGCGCAAGTGCTGGCACTTATTTCCAATTCAGCAGGCAACTACACCCACATCTTGTTCCCCGCGACAGCCGCGGGCAAAAACGTGGCCCCGAGAGTTGCAGCCAAGCTGGACGTGGGCCAAATCAGCGACATCACCAAGGTGGACAGCCCCGACACGTTTGAGCGTCCGATCTATGCAGGCAACGCGATTGCGACTGTGCAATCCAGCGATGCGGTGAAAGTCATCACTGTGCGTACTACAGGTTTTGATGCAGCAGCTTCTACTGGTGGTTCCGCTGCCGTGGAAACCACAGCAGCAGCCACAGACTCAGGCAAGAGCAGCTTCGTGGGCCGTGAAGTCACCAAGAGTGACCGCCCAGAACTGACAGCAGCCAAGATCATCGTCTCCGGTGGTCGTGCTTTGGGTAGCTCAGAGAAGTTTGACGAAGTCATGACCCCGCTGGCCGACAAGCTCGGTGCTGCCATTGGTGCGAGCCGCGCGGCGGTGGATGCAGGCTATGCGGCCAACGATTTGCAAGTGGGACAAACCGGCAAGATCGTGGCGCCACAGTTGTATGTGGCGTGTGGCATCAGCGGTGCGATTCAACACTTGGCGGGTATGAAAGACAGCAAGGTGATCGTGGCGATCAACAAAGACCCAGAGGCGCCGATCTTCAGCGTGGCGGACTTCGGCTTGGAGGCTGACCTGTTTGTGGCTGTGCCAGAGTTGGTCGCTGCCCTGTAAACACACTGTGAAAAGGCACTCTTCGGGGTGCCTTTTTTGTATTGAATTTTGGAGACATCAAACATGAGTTACATCGCCCCCATCAAAGACATGGTGTTCAACATGGAACACTTGGCTGGCCTCGAACAAGTGGCCCAAATTCCTGCGTTCGAAGACATGGGCGTAGAAACCGCCCAAGCCGTGCTCGAAGAATGTGCGAAGTTGAACGAGTCTGTGCTCGTGCCTTTGAACTGGGAAGGCGACAAGAACCCATCGTTCTTCAAAGATGGCCACGTCACCACCACGCCTGGTTTCAAAGAAGCCTACCAACAGTACTGTGAAGGCGGCTGGCAAAGCCTGCAACACCCCGCAGACTTCGGCGGTCAAGGCTTGCCCAAAACCATTGGTGCTGCGTGTGGCGAAATGCTCAACTCGGCCAACATGAGCTTTGCTTTGTGCCCGATGTTGACCGATGGCGCGATTGAAGCTTTGTTGACGGCTGGCTCTGACGAGTTGAAAGCCACGTACCTTGAGAAACTCATCTCAGGCGAGTGGACCGGCACCATGAACTTGACCGAGCCACAAGCGGGTTCGGACTTGGCCGCCGTGCGCACCCGTGCTGAGCCTTTGCCAGACGGCACTTACAAAGTGTTTGGCACCAAGATTTTCATCACCTACGGTGAGCACGACATGGCCGACAACATCATTCACTTGGTGTTGGCCCGTGTGCAAGGCGCACCCGAGGGCGTGAAAGGCATCAGCTTGTTTGTGGTGCCTAAGTTCATGGTCAACAAAGACGGCTCACTGGGCGCACGCAACGATGTGCACTGCGTGAGCATCGAGCACAAGATGGGCATCAAGGCCAGCCCCACCGCGGTGTTGCAGTATGGCGACCATGGTGGCGCTGTGGGCTTCCTCGTCGGTGAAGAAAACCGTGGTCTCGAATACATGTTCATCATGATGAACGCCGCACGCTATGCCGTGGGTGTGCAGGGCATCTCCATCGCCGAGCGTGCGTACCAAAAGGCGGTCACTTTCTCACGTGACCGCGTGCAAAGCCGCCCCGTGGACGGCAGCATGAAAACCAGCGCGCCCATCATTCACCACCCTGACGTGCGCCGCATGTTGATGACCATGCGTGCCTACACCGAAGGTTGCCGCGCCATGGCCACGGTGGCAGCTGCGGCGTATGACGCATCGCACCACCACCCAGATGCCGACACGCGCAAAGACAACTTGGCCTTCTACGAATTCTTGGTGCCTTTGGTCAAAGGCTTCAGCACCGAGATGAGTTTGGAAGTCACCAGCTTGGGCGTGCAAGTGCACGGCGGCATGGGCTTCATCGAAGAAACGGGTGCTGCGCAGTACTACCGCGATTCCAAAATTTTGACGATTTACGAAGGCACCACAGCCATTCAAGCCAACGACTTGATTGGCCGCAAAACAGGCCGTGATGGTGGCCAAACCGCCAAAGGCATTGCCGCGCAAATTGCCAACACCGAAGCTGACTTGCTCAAAAACGGCAGTGCCAACGCCAAGGCGATGGCCGCACGCTTGAAGGCTGCCCGTGAAGCATTCTTGAGCGTGGTCGACTTCGTGGTGGCAGGTGCCAAAACCAGTCCCAACGCTGTGTTTGCTGGCAGCGTGCCTTACCTCATGCTCACCGGCAACTTGGTGGCCGGTTGGCAAATGGCACGCGCTTTGTTGGTGGCCGAAGCTGAGTTGGCCAAAGGCAACGATGCGGTGTTCATGCAATCCAAAATCACCACTGCACGTTTCTACGCTGATCACATCTTGACCAAAGTGCCAGGCATGCGCGACAGCATCGTGGATGGTGCAGACAGCGTGACTGAGTTGGCACTCGACGCGTTCTAAGTTTCAACATGACAAGGGCCAGATATGTCGCATTTACCTCCCGTGTTGCAATCGCTCAAGTTCCCTGTCATCGCGTCGCCGTTGTTCATCATCAGCAACCCCAAGCTCTTGATTGCGCAATGCAAAGCGGGCGTGGTGGGCTCTATGCCCGCACTCAATGCGCGTCCGGCTGAACAGCTCGAAGCGTGGTTGATTGAAATCACTGAGGCGCTGGCGGCGCACAACCGCGAACACCCAGACCAACCGGCTGCGCCCTTTGCCATCAACCAAATCGTGCACAAGAGCAACGACCGCTTAGAGCACGACATGGCGCTGTGTGTGAAATACAAGGTGCCCATCATCATCACGTCGCTCGGTGCGCGTGAGGACATCAACGCCGCAGCGCACAGCTACGGCGGCATCGTGCTGCATGATGTCATCAACAACAAGTTTGCCAAGAAGGCGATTGAAAAGGGCGCGGACGGCCTGATTGCTGTAGCCGCTGGTGCAGGCGGTCATGCGGGTGTGAAGAGCCCGTTTGCCTTGATTCAAGAAATTCGCGAGTGGTTTGATGGCCCTGTGGCCTTGAGTGGCGCCATCGCCACCGGCGGTGCCGTGCTGGCTGCGCAAGCCATGGGCGCAGACTTTGCCTACATTGGTTCGGCTTTCATTGCGACCGAAGAAGCACGTGCCGCAGATGACTACAAACAAGCGGTGGTGGATGGCACATCCGATGACATCGTGCTGAGCAATTTGTTCACAGGCGTGCACGGCAACTACTTGGCACCTTCGATAGTCAAAGCCGGCCTAGATCCCGAGCACTTGCCCGAGAGCGACCCCAGCCAAATGAATTTTGGTGGTGGTGCACAAAAAGCTTGGAAAGACATTTGGGGCTGCGGCCAAGGCATTGGTGCGGTGAAGGCCGTGGTGCCTGCCGCTGAGTTGGTGGCACGTTTGAAGCGTGAGTACCAAGCGGCCAAGCAGCGCCTTGCGGCTTGATACAAAGCTCTAGTTTTTAAACCAAAGAAAAAGCCGCTCACTGAGCGGCTTTTTTGTGGGCCAAACAAGCGCGATTAACGCAGCACCAGCACTGGCACATTGGCGTGCGTCAATACTTGTTGCGTCTCGCTGCCCAACAGCAAGCGCTTGATACCGCGGCGGCCGTGTGAGGCCATCACGATCAAATCGGCTTTGTGTTTCTTGGCGGCGGCGATCAAGGCGTCAGACACGATGTCTGATTTGACAACCACGGCCTTGGTCGTGACGCCTTTGGCTTTGGCAGCTTTGACCACGGCATCCAACACTTTTTGCGCGCCGTCAGTCCAACCTTTTTCAATTTTTGAAACTTCAGTGGCTGTCAATGGCAGAGAGCCTTCAAAGTAGCTTTGTGGGTAACGGGGCGTGACTTTGACGGCAATCAATTCAGCACCGCTCAAAGCGGCCAATTCGATGGCGCTTGAAATGGCCTTTTTAGACAAAGTAGAGCCGTCTGTGGCTACCAAAATTCGTTTGTACATAAACTGCTCCTTTTGTTAATTTCGACCAAAGCTTAACTTAAGTCGTGTGCTTTGTGTTGATGCACGTCAAGTTCTGGTTAGTCGGAGCCGTTAGGCTACATCCCTTATGCATTCAGATACATCGATGGTTGAGCTGCTCGACGACCGCCAAGAGTGGTTGCGATTCAGCCAACAACACAAAAGCAAACAGGCCAGCGGCAGTCACGATGTCTGGGATTCGCATGTGGTGATCCAAGGCATGCACTGTGCTGCCTGTGCTTTTACGGTGGAAGAAGCGCTCATGTCAGTGCCGGGTGTGCAATCAGCCGAAGTCAATGCTGCCACGCATCGTGCCAAAGTTGTGTGGTCTGCCGCACAGGTGAAGCCATCGGCATGGATGGCTGCCATTGCCAAAGTAGGCTACGGCGCTTTGCCTGCGGCCGATAGCAGTTTGCGCCAAGCGCGGCATGAAGAGAGTCGTCGGGCCTTGTGGCGTTGGTTGGTGGCGGGGTTTTGCATGATGCAAGTCATGATGTATGCCTATCCCGCTTACGTGTCACGCGAGGGCGACATCACGCCCGACATGGTGTTTTTGTTGCGATGGGCGTCGTGGGTGTTGACGCTTCCGGTGGTGTTTTTCTCGTGTGGCCCGTTCTTTGGCAATGCCTTGCGTGACATTCGTGCGCGCCGCGTGAGTATGGATTTGCCGGTGGCGCTTGGCATGGTGATTACTTTTTTGCTCAGCTCTGTGGCCACATTCGAACCCGAAGGGGTGTTTGGTGCCGAGGTGTATTACGACTCGCTCACCATGTTTGTGTTCTTCTTGCTCACGGGACGCTGGTTAGAGCTGCGCGTGCGCGACCGCACGGCGGGTGCGTTGGAAGCTTTGATGAACCGTTTGCCCGACAGCGTGGAGCGCCAGTTGCCCAGTGGGGAGTTTGAGCGTGTGGCGGTGCGTCGCGTGATGGTGGGCGATGTGGTTCGTGTTTCGCCCTCTGAGAGTTTTCCTGCGGATGGCGTGATTTTGCAAGGTCAGACCTTGGCCGATGAGGCCTTGCTGACGGGGGAATCACGCCCCCAAGCGCGTGGCGTGGGTGACGCGGTGGTGGCGGGCAGCCACAACTTGAGCGGCATCGTGACTGTGCGGGTGGTGCAGGTGGGTGAGGGCACGCAGTTCTCGCAAATCGTGTCGCTGATGGAAAACGCCTCGCTGCAAAAACCGCGCTTGGCGCAGTTGGCCGATCGCATTGCCAAACCTTTTTTAATCGCGGTGCTGGTGTTGGCAGCCTTGTCTGCCGTGTACTGGTGGCCTACCAACCCCGGCCACGCCTTGATGGTGGCAGTCGCTGTACTGGTTGTGACGTGTCCGTGTGCGCTGTCACTCGCCACACCAGCCGCCATGTTGGCCGCAGCGGGTAACTTGGCGCGTCATGGCGTGCTGGTGCGCAATCTGCAAGCCTTGGAATCGTTGGCCGAGATTGACACCTTGATTTTTGACAAGACGGGCACGCTCACCCAAGACGGCCAGCGCGTGACGCAAGTGATGACGGCAGAGGGTGTGACGCCCGAGTACGCCTTGGGCTTGGCAGCGGCTTTGGCCAAAAATTCACTGCACCCTTTGTCGCGTGCGTTGGTGCAAGCACACGACGGGGCTTCAGGCCGTTCTGTGCTGGATGTTCAAGATGTAAACGAAATGATTGGTCAAGGCTTGGAAGGGCAGCTCAATGGGCGTTTGCGCTTGGGGTCCGCGGCATTTTGCGCGCCAAAAACCAAGGGAATACCCGATAAAGCGGGTGTTTGCCAAGTACACTTGTGCACTGAAAACGAGTGGTTAGCGAGCTGGCAACTCTCGGAAGACGTCCGCGCAGATGCGGTGCAAACCGTGCGCGCACTGAAAGACTTGAACCTTGATGTTTGGTTGCTCTCGGGCGATCGGCCTGAGTCGGCGCAACAAGTTGCCCAGCAGGTGGGCATTGCCAAAGCATTTGGGGCGTGTACGCCACAAGACAAGCTCTCTCGCATGCAAGCTGCGCAGTCGCAAGGCGCGCGGGTCGCCATGGTGGGGGATGGCTTGAATGATGGCCCTGTCTTGGCCGGTGCGCATGTGTCGATGGCATTTGGCAACGCAGTGCCCTTGGCGCAGTCCAAATCGGACTTGGTCTTGATGGGCGGCAGCTTGTTGGTGGTGGCACAAAGCGTCAAGTTGGCGCGCCACACCCTGCGGGTGGTGCGCCAAAACTTGGTGTGGGCTGCGGCTTACAACGCGTTGTGCGTGCCGTTGGCGGTGGTGGGTTTATTGCCCGCATGGCTCGCTGGGTTGGGAATGGCGTTGAGCTCGTTGTGGGTCGTATTGAATTCTTTACGGCTCACGAAAGGATTTTGATGGATATCTTGTATTTACTGATTCCGTTGTCGGTGTTGTTGGTGCTCTTCATTTTGGGCGGCCTTTGGTGGGCTGTTCACCGAGGCCAATTCGACAGCGTGGAGCAAGAAGGCGAGCGTATTCTTAGGAACGATTGATATGAATCAATAACTCGCAAGAGTGATTTGAGGATACTGGTTTGAAAAATGAAAGGTGACCGATGAACTCATCAGAGCAAGCCGTTTACAGCGATAGCGTTGTACGGCAGTTTTCCATCATGGCGGTGGTTTGGGGCGTGGTTGGCATGTTGGTGGGCGTGATCATCGCTTCTCAACTGGCTTGGCCCGAACTGAACTTTGGCATCCCTTGGTTGACCTATGGCCGCTTGCGTCCATTGCACACCAATGCGGTGATTTTTGCGTTCGGCGGCAGCGCCTTGTTCGCAACCAGCTACTACGTGGTGCAACGCACCTGCCATACGGCCTTGTTCATGCCTAAATTGGCTGCTTTCACCTTCTGGGGTTGGCAGTTGGTCATCGTGGCTGCTGCGATCAGCTTGCCCCTGGGTTTTACCCAAGGTAAGGAATACGCTGAGCTCGAGTGGCCCATCGACTTGTTGATCGCTGTGGTGTGGGTGTCCTATGCCGTGGTGTTCTTCGGTACCGTGGGTACACGCAAGATCAAACACATTTATGTGGCCAACTGGTTCTACGGTGCGTTCATCATTGCGGTGGCCTTGCTGCACATCGTCAACAGCGCTGCGATTCCTGCAGGCATGATGAAGTCTTACTCTGCTTACGCTGGCGCACAAGATGCGATGGTGCAGTGGTGGTACGGCCACAACGCGGTGGGTTTCTTCTTGACCGCTGGCTTCTTGGGCATGATGTATTACTTCATCCCTAAGCAAGCAGGTCGCCCTGTGTACTCGTATCGCCTGTCGATCGTTCACTTCTGGGCTTTGATCTTCACTTACATGTGGGCGGGTCCTCACCACTTGCACTACACCGCTTTGCCTGACTGGACTCAGTCGGTCGGTATGGTGTTCTCTTTGGTGTTGTTGGCACCAAGCTGGGGTGGCATGATCAACGGCATCATGACCTTGTCTGGCGCATGGCACAAGTTGCGCGATGACCCTATCTTGCGTTTCTTGATCGTGTCCTTGTCGTTCTACGGCATGTCTACTTTTGAAGGCCCCATGATGGCCATCAAAACAGTGAACGCTTTGTCTCACTACACCGACTGGACCGTGGGCCACGTGCACTCAGGTGCTTTGGGCTGGGTGGGCTTGGTGTCCATGGGTTCTATCTACTATCTGATTCCTAAGTTATTTGGCCGCAAGGAAATGTTCAGCGTCAAGGCGATCGAGGTCCACTTCTGGTTGGCCACCATCGGTATCGTGTTGTACATCGCTGCGATGTGGATTGCCGGTGTGATGCAAGGTTTGATGTGGCGCGCGATCAACGCCGACGGCACATTGACTTACACCTTTGTTGAATCTGTTAAAGCCACTTATCCGTTCTACGTCATTCGTATGGCGGGTGGTTTGTTGTACTTGACGGGCATGGTCATCATGTTGTGGAACGTGGTCAAAACTGCGACCAGCGGTAACACCGTGAGCGTTGCCATTCCAGCACCTGCACACGCCTGAGGAGAAATAAATGTCTGATAACAATTCCAAAGGCTTCTCCCACGCCAGCGTGGAGACCAATAACTTTTTGATGATCGTGTTGATCTTGATCGCTGTCGCTTTTGGCGGCTTGGTTGAGATCGTGCCTTTGTTCTTCCAAAAGTCCACCACTGAACCAGTCACCGGCGTGAAGCCTTTGACTGCGTTGCAGTTGGCTGGCCGTGACATCTATGTGCGTGAAGGTTGCTACAACTGCCACTCACAAATGATCCGTCCTTTCCGTGCAGAGACATTGCGTTACGGCCACTACTCCGTGGCTGGTGAGTCTGTCTATGACCACCCCTTCCAATGGGGCAGCAAGCGTACCGGTCCAGACTTGGCTCGCGTCGGCGGTAAATACAGCGACGAATGGCACCGTGTTCACTTGAACAACCCACGTGATGTGGTGCCTGAGTCCAACATGCCTGAGTACCCATGGCTGTTGAAGAACACGGTGGATGCAGCAGCCATGCCTGCACACATGAAGGCATTGCGCACAGTGGGCGTGCCTTATACGGATGAAGAAATCGCTAAGGCCTCAGAAGACGTCGCGGGTAAAACCGAGATGGACGCTGTGATTGCTTTCCTCCAATCACTGGGCCTCGCGCTCAAATAAGGAGACACCCCATGGATGTCAATGATCTGCGCATCGCGACCACGTTGATTTCGTTTGCCCTGTTTATCGGCATCATGGTGTGGGCTTTTTCTCGACGTAACAAAGAAGATTTTGAGGCCGCATCCAAGCTGCCCCTCGATCAAGACTAAGGCCTGAGGCCTTTGTAAAGGAATCGAATCATGAGTGATTTCACAAGTAATTTTTGGTCGATCTTCGTGTCGTCCATCTCCATTTTTGGCATCGTGTACTGCGCATTTTTGCTGTGGTTCTCGGCCAAAGTTAAAGTGTCAGCACACGAAGATGACGGCACAACCGGCCACGTGTGGGACGAAGACTTGCGTGAAATGAACAACCCATTGCCACGCTGGTGGTTGTGGTTGTTCATCATCACCATGGTGTTTGCTGCGGTGTATTTCATTGCTTACCCAGGTTTGGGTGGCTACGCAGGTAAGTTGGGTTGGACATCTCAAGGTCAATATGAAGCTGAAGTGGCCAAGGCCAACCAAGAGCTTGAGCCTTTGTATGCTGCGTTCAATGCACAAACACCAGAACAACTGTCGCAAGACCCCAAAGCCATGGCCGTGGGCGAGCGTTTGTTCATGAACAACTGTGCACAGTGCCACGGCTCTGACGCACGCGGCTCTAAGGGCTTTCCTAACTTGACCGACAGCGATTGGTTGCACGGTGGTACGACCGACAAGATCAAAGAAACCATCACCAAAGGTCGCATTGGTCAAATGCCTCCGATGGCGGCAGCCGTTGGAAGCCCTGATGACATTCGTAACGTTTCACACTACGTGTTGAGCTTGTCTGGCAGCCCACACGACTCCGTGCGTGCCGCTTTGGGTAAGTCCAAGTTCGGTGCCTGTGCTGCATGTCACGGTCCTGACGGCAAAGGTATGCAGGCCATGGGCTCTGCTAACCTGACCGACAAGATTTGGTTGCACGGTTGGGGTGAAGACGCCATCACCGCAATGATCAACGGCGGTAAGGTCAACCAAATGCCTGCACAAGAAGGCCGTTTGACTGAGTCACAAATTCACGTGTTGACCGCCTATGTTTGGGGCTTCTCAAATAAACCTGCTGCTACGAAGTAAAACGCTTTGAACTCTGCTGACGACTCCAAGCAGCGCAAGACCATCCCTATCGTTCCAGAACCTTCGGGCTCTGCGGACGAAGCGATGGTCTCGCTTTATGCTGCATCGAAAAAAATCTACCCTCGCTCTGTCGAGGGTATCTTTGCGTATTGGCGCTGGATTTTGGTGGTCCTGACGCAGCTGGTGTTTTACGGCTTGCCTTGGTTTGAGTGGGGCACGCGCCAAGCGGTGTTGTTTGATTTGGCATCGCGCCGTTTTTATATTTTTGGTTTGGTCTTGTATCCACAAGACTTTATTTATCTCACCGGCCTGTTGGTGATTTCAGCCTTGGCGCTGTTTTTGTTCACGGCGGTGGCGGGGCGTTTGTGGTGTGGCTATGCCTGTCCACAAACCGTTTACAGCGAAATTTTTCTGTGGATTGAACGCAAGGTCGAAGGCGACCGTTCAGCTCGCATGCGCTTGGATGATGCCGATTTTTCGTTAGAGAAATTGGTGAAGAAATGGTACAAGCACATCATCTGGATCTTCTTCTCGATCTGGACTGGCTTTACCTTTGTGGGTTATTTCACGCCCATCCGCGAATTGGCGATGGAGTTTTTCTTGACCCAAATGAGTTCGTGGGAAATTTTCTGGGTGTTCTTCTACGCCTTTGCCACATACGGCAACGCAGGTTTCATGCGCGAACAGGTGTGCAAATACATGTGTCCCTATGCACGCTTTCAAAGCGCGATGTTTGACAACGACACACTCATCGTCACGTATGACACCGAGCGAGGTGAGCCACGTGGCCCACGCTCCAAGAAAGCAGAGGCGGGGGCTTTGAACTTGGGTGCTTGCGTAGACTGCACCTTGTGCGTGCAAGTGTGTCCCACCGGTATTGATATACGCGACGGTTTGCAGTACGAGTGCATTGGCTGTGGTGCTTGCGCTGATGTGTGCGACACAGTGATGGACAAGATGGGTTATGCCCGTGGTTTGGTGCGCTACTCGACGCAAAATGCGATGGACAACAAGTGGACGCCCACCCAAATTTGGCAGCGTCTGATGCGCCCACGTATTCAGATCTACACCATGATCTTGGTGGCTGTGACGGTGGGCCTGTTGGTGTCGTTGAGCTTGCGCACGCCGTTTAAGGTCGATGTGGTGCGGGACCGCTCAACCTTGTCGCGCATCACGGAGTACGGGACGCTTGAAAACGTGTACCGTTTGCAAATCATGAATGCGGCTGAAAACGTTCAAACCTACCGTTTGTCCGTCAAGGGTTTGCCAGGTTTGAAAATCACCACCGATACCGAAGTCATGGTGGACCCTGCCCAAGCGCGTTGGATTGTGTTGCGTGCCGATGTGCCTTACGGTTCTGTCGAGGGCGGTTCCCACAAAATCATGTTTGAAGTTCAGGCCTTGGGGACCGATGGGTTCGTGGTCGAGAAATCTGTGTTCATCGTTCCTAGGTAATGCGTCATGAAACAAGACACAACTGATACCAAAGCGTGGTGGCAATACGGCCACGTTTGGCTCATCATCGCGGGGCCAGCTGCCGTCATCGTGGCTGGATTCATCACGCTGGCGATTGCCATTCGTGTGCCAGACCCAGTTGTGGCTGACGATTACTACCGCCGAGGCTTAGACATCAATAAAACCTTGGCAGCAGAAAAAGATATGCAGTTGGCCCCCGCTATGCAGGCACGCAACCATGTGGTCACGCCCAAGTCTGATGTAGCCAAGCCAAACACCCCCGCGAAAACCCCATAACCAACACGGTTCATTCGACCCTAAACTGGTTTCATTCCTTCTCAGGAGAATCAGAATGTTGGCTCAGCGAATGATGTGGATTGCATGGCCTGCTTTTTTAGTGGCAGGTGTTTTGGAAATGCTGGTGTTTGCATTTGTAGATCCGCAGGATATGCAATGGTTTGGGCAGCCTATTGAGCTCTCACGACAAGGTGTCTATACCTTGTCGTTTTTTGTTTTCTGGATGGTCACTGCAGCCTCCAGCGCATTGACTACGCTGCTTTCGGTGTCACCGTTTGAGATGAACCGTTGCCCATTGGTTCCCACGGAGCGTCCAGATGGTTGCCCTAAGCAAGAGACCTGCTGTGAGCCTGTCACCGTTTAAATAGGTTGGCAGGTTTGTGCGTTCACGATCAGCTTGAGCGCATCGGCATTCAAAATGCGAACGTGACGTTGTTTGACTTCCACCACGCCGTCTTCTACAAACTTTGAAAATGTGCGACTCACCGTTTCTAGCTTGAGTCCAAGATAGCTGCCAATCTCTTCGCGCGTCATGCGCAAAATAAGTTCAGACTGAGAGAACCCACGGGCGTGCAAGCGTTGAACCAAGTTCAACAAGAAAGCCGCGAGACGCTCTTCTGCGCGCATGCTGCCCAGCAGCAGCATCACACCGTTCTCACGCACGATTTCTCGGCTCATGATTTTGTGGACATGACGCTGCAGGGATGTGATTTCGCGTGACAGTTCTTCAATGCGATCAAACGGCATCACGCACACTTCGGCGTCTTCCAGAGCCACAGCATCGCAGGTGTGGTGGTCGCTCACGATGCCATCCAAACCGATGATTTCACCGGCCATTTGAAAACCCGTCACTTGGTCGCGACCGTCCTCTGCAGAGATGCGTGTTTTGAAGAAGCCTGTGCGAATGGCATACAAGGCGTTGAATTTGTCACCATTTCTGAAAAGGTTGTCGCCGCGGGAAACTTTGCGGCGTGTGGCAACCACTTCATCGACCCGTTCCATTTCACTCTCATTCAAGCCGAGTGGCATGCAGAGCTCGCGCAAATTGCAGTTAGAACAGGCGACTTTGATACTGGTGGAATTCATGGGTGCTGACAGTCGTTTGTGTTGATGCAGGTCAACTTTTTGCTGTGCCTGCACGCCTATTATGGAGCGCAAATTTAGGTGTGAACTTATGCATTCTCTTGTCCTCAATCCAGAACTATTGCAACGCTATGACGTGGCGGGGCCGCGTTACACCTCGTACCCAACGGCTGACCGATTTGTGGAGGCGTTTGGTGAGGCTGATTATTTGCAAGCGTTAGAGCAACGTCGCGATGGCGTAGGCACCAAGGCCTACCCTCTATCGCTGTATGTGCACATCCCGTTCTGTGAGTCACTGTGCTACTACTGCGCCTGCAACAAAATCATCACCAAACACCACGAGCGTGGCGCAGAGTATTTGCGCTATCTCGAACGTGAGGTTGATCTGAACATGGCGCACTTAGGCCAAGGCCAGGTGGTGTCTCAGTTGCACTTGGGCGGCGGTAGCCCCACGTTTTTGAGCGATGCTGAGTTGACCCAACTCATGGCCATGCTGCGTCGCAACTTTCAGTTTGCGCCGGGGGGTGAATACTCGGTCGAGATTGACCCCCGCACGGTCACGCGTGAACGCTTGGCCCACTTGGCGGAACTTGGCTTTAACCGCCTGAGCTTTGGCGTTCAAGACTTTGAGCCCGCCGTGCAAAAAGCAGTGCACCGCATTCAACCCGCTGAGCAAGTGTTTGACTTGGTGGCCGCTGCGCGGGAATTGGGTTTTGAATCCATCAATGCGGATTTGATTTATGGCTTGCCCATGCAAACGCCAGAAACCTTTGAGCGCACCTTGGCGCAAATCACCCAACTGCGTCCCGACCGCATTGCTTTGTATGCCTACGCGCATTTGCCCGAGCGCTTCAAGCCACAACGCCGCATCCACACGCAAGACTTGCCGCCTGCGGCATCGAAGCTGGTCATGTTGTCGAGCGCGATGCGTGTGTTGGTGGAGGCTGGTTATGTGTACGTTGGTATGGATCACTTTGCCTTACCCAACGATGCGTTGGCTGTGGCCAAGCGCCAAGGACGCTTGCACCGTAACTTTCAGGGCTACAGCACGCAGCCCGATTGTGATTTGATTGCTTTGGGGGTGTCCTCGATTGGCCGTGTGGGCCCGACCTTCAGTCAAAACGTCAAGACCTTGGATGAGTATTACGACTTGCTCAACCAAGGCCGTTTGCCCGTGGTGCGTGGCATGGCTTTGTCGCGTGATGATTTGGTGCGTCGCACAGTCATCATGGCGTTGATGTGCCAAGGCAGCGTGTTGTTTGAATCGGTGGAGTTGTCGCACTTGGTGGATTTCAAACAATACTTCGCGCCAGAGATGGAGGCGATGACCACCATGCAAACACAGGGCTTGTTGACCATCGATGACACGGGCATTCACGTGACAGAGCTGGGCTGGTTCTTTGTGCGCGGTGTGGCCATGGTGTTTGACAAATACCTGCAAGCCGACAAGAACCGCGCTAGGTTCTCTAAAATCATCTGATGAATACAACTCTGGCTCTCACCGCACTCCTGATGGGGCTCGCGGGTGGGCCGCACTGTTTGGCCATGTGCGGTGCGGCCTGTGCAGGCATCGGGCGTGCTGCCCAAACACAAACAGGGGGGCAGGGCGTGTCGGCCATGCTCTTGTTTCAACTGGGCCGCGTCATTGGCTATAGCGCCCTAGGTGCCTTAGCTGCTAGCACCATGCAAGGCGTGGGCTGGCTCAGCACACAGTCGGCGGTGTTTCGCCCTTTATGGACGTTGCTGCACATCGTGGCCTTCATGGTGGGCGGTTTGTTGCTGTGGCGCGGTGAGCAGCCCATTTGGTTAGAAGATTTTGGCCGTGGCATTTGGCGTCGTGTGCAAAGCATGACGGCGCACCTCAAGCTGCGCAATGGCGGGGCAGTCATCTTGGGTGTGTTGTGGGCCTTGATGCCTTGCGGCTTGCTCTATGGCGCGCTCTTGGTGGCAGCACTGAGCAACAGTCCTATCGAAGGCGCGGGTGTCATGGCGTTGTTCGCCTTGGGCAGCGCGGTAGTGCTGACGATCGGTCCTTGGGTTTGGTTACGCCTGCGAGGCGGGCAAATCATGACCACGGGCAGCGGCGCATGGGGCGTGCGCTTGGCTGGTTTGGCCTTGGCTGTGAGTTCTGGTTGGGCCTTGTGGATGGGCCTTGTAGAGTACCAAGCCCCGTGGTGCTTGGTGCCTCAGTGATCAGCTGGTGATGCCTTTGTAAAACATATAGGCCGCCAGCACATACAACACGCTGGCAAACACACGCTTGAGTTTTTTCACAGGCAACATGTGTGCGGCCTTGGCACCCAACGGCGCGGTGAACACACTGCAAGCCGCAATGACAACCAAAGCGGGCACCCAAATAAAACCAAACGCATCGGCAGGCAATCCTTCCACACTCATGCCGCTGATGATGTAGCCCGCCACATTCGCCACGGCAATCGGGAAGCCCAAGGCTGCGCTGGTGGCCACTGCGTTATGAATGGCCACGTTGCACCACGTCATGAATGGCACGCTGATAAAACCACCGCCAGCACCCACCAAGCCAGAGATAAAACCAATCACACCACCAGCGCCCATCAGGCCCGCAGTGGCGGGCACTTGGCGTGTCGGAGCGGGTTTTTTGTCCAAGAACATTTGCGTGGCTGAGAAGCCCACAAACAAACCAAAGAAGATGGCTAAGTACGCGCCTTTGAGCAAAGCGAAAACGCCCAAGCTGCCGATCATGCTGCCCAGCACGATGCCGGGTGCTAGGCCTTTGACCAAGTCCCAACGCACCGCACCGCGTTTGTGGTGGGCACGCACGCTAGAAACCGATGTGAAGATGATGGTGGCCATCGATGTGGCAATGGCCATCTTGACAGCGAGGTCTGCATCCACGCCACGCTGCGAGAGCATGAAGGTGATGAAGGGCACCATCACCATGCCGCCTCCAATACCAAGCAGGCCTGCTAAAAAGCCTGTGCAAATGCCAAGTACGGCGAGTTCGAAAATCAGTTGGGGTTGGAGGTCCATGAGCGTACAGGCCTTAAAAAGTAAAAGGTGTCTGCAAGGAGCCCCAGGGCCGTCATCCTGAACCGGGGGTTCAGGTGGGCGAGGTCAGGTCAACGTTGGGTTCATCTGACGCGAGACGATCACGCTCATCAACCGATGTTCCAAGCCCGAGCTCTATGAGCATTGGTTCAAGGAAATATAAAGCCCCAAGGACTTGCAGACGCCTTAATTGTAGGCTTGCTTAAATAAGCTGGTTGTCGCGTGCGAGCACAGCATCCATGCGCTGCAACAAGTTGTGTAGGTCGGTGCTTGAGGTGCTGCTGTCACCGCTGGCCTGAACCGTCGCTGGGCGATCGGTCAAGTCAAATGCCAAGTTGAGGGCGGCCAACACCGCAATGCGGTCACGTGCTTTGATCTTGCCCGCATCGCGAATCTTGCACATGGCCAAGTCAACCTTACCCACAGCCTCACTTAGGCGTGTTTCGCCACCTTCAGGGCAACCCAGCACATAGCCCTGGCCCATGATTTGAACTTCGATTTGTTTCACGCGTTGTCCTTTGTCGTGGCCTCAGCGCCTTGAGGCAGGCGATCAATCAGTGCGTCAATGCGGTGGCGGGCAGCCCCAAGGCGTGACTTGAGCAAGTCCCGCTCATGCGTCAGCTCTTGTACTTGGGTGGCCAGCAAAGCATTGGTGCGTTGCAGTTCTTCGTGACGTAGCAGCAAATGCTCGACGCGCTGGGCAATTTGATCGATCAGAGGTGTTTGTGACATGGCCTCGGCATTTTAAGGTGGCTGAAAGGTTAATTGCTAAAATTACCAATGTTGGTGCTCGAGGTGTGGTTCACATGCCTCAGTTCAACGGGAAGCAGGAAGGTTGCGTCGACCAGCTCGACAAAAACCAAACCTGCGCTGCCCCCGCAACGGTCAAGCGGACGAGCCTTTTGGCTCCGCTTCTGTCACACAAGCCACTGAACGCCTTGAACAAGCGTTTGGGAAGGCGACAGAGGTAGTCTCCGCCAGCCCGGATACCGGCCAACAAGGTGGCGGTGCGCCTAAAAACGCGCCGCTAAATCGCTCAAGCACTGTCGGGGAAGGCGGTGAGAGCACACAAAGTTGGTGTTTAAATCATGAAGAAATCTATTCGTATTCGTACGCGTGTACTCGCGCGTTTGTCAGCGCCTGCGCTTTCTGTTTTGTCTTTGGCCGTTGCTGCTAGCGTTCAAGCGCAGGGTATTGAAGTTAATCCCGTAGTTGTGTCTGCTACACGTATAGAACAACCACTTTCTGAGGTGTTGTCCTCAGTATCTGTGATTACTCGCGCAGATATTGATAAATCACAAGCAGTGACTTTGGCTGATCTTTTGCAAGGTGAAGCGGGTTTTGAGTTCGGTCGTAATGGCGGTCCTGGAACGACCACTTCGTTTTTCTTGCGTGGGCAAGATAGCATCAACACGGTGGTGTTGATCGATGGTGTTAAAGCCCAAGTCGACCAAATTGGTGCGATTCAAACCACAGACTTCCCTTTGCAACAGATCGACAGAATTGAGATTCTGAAAGGTAACGTGAGTGCGCTTTATGGCAATGGCGCAATTGGTGGCGTGATCAACATCATCACGCGAGAAAACAAGGGGAAGCCGCACGCTTATGGCAGTGCATCTGTAGGCTCGTATCACACCAAAAAAGCCTTTGTAGGCTACGGCGGAACAGTTGAAGATGTCAGTTTTGATTTCAATGTAGGCCAAGATAAGTCGGCAGGCTTTTCTGCCATGAACACGGTACAAAAACCGCATGCGAATCCAGATGTTGATGGTTATAAGAATGAATACGCTGCCGCAAAGCTTGAAAAGCGAATTTCGACCGATACAAAAATAGGCGCTCGTTTGAATTACAGCTCAGCAAATGTCGACTATGACAGCGGTAACTCTTGGGACCTTTTAACGGATGTGCACAAATTCAAGAAAATAAACGAATCTGTTTCTGCTTATGTTCGCCAAGCGGTTAATTCAGATTGGACCAGTGATTTGAATTTGACACATTCCGAATACAAATACGATGACATTCTTAACGGGGCTCCATGGCCTACCACTGGATATACAAATAGTTATTTTCGTGGACGTCAAAATGCGGCATCATGGAACAACACATATCAACTTCAAGCACAAACTAAAACAGTTTTTGGTTTCGATTTGACGGAGGATGCGTTTGATGCCAGTGGTTCTCAAAGTGCTTATGCACTTAATCGTCGCAGTCAAGGTTATTTCGTTGGGGCGACGCATCATATTGATCAGTTGAGCATCGAAGCTAATGCGCGACACGCTCAGTTTCATCAACAAAAAGAAAACAGCTCAGCAAGAGGGGATTACACCGCCAATACTGGACTGTTTGGTCTTGGATATCAACTTGCTCCATCTTGGCGGTTGACTGGAACGGTATCGTCTGGTTTTAGCGCGCCAACAGTTGATGCAGTGAGCTCAAACGCAAATATCAAACCTGAACATCACCATAGTCAAGAGCTCGGTGCAACATATCAAGCGCGTGATATTTTGATGCGTGCTGTGTATTTCCAATCTCAAGCAACAGATGCAATCATTTACAACAATGCGTATCAGTACATCAATGGAGATATTGATAACAAGGGTTGGGAACTGACAGCACGGGCAAATGTTTCTGGGTACGCCATCAAGTCCTCTGTGACGTTGCAAGATCCTCGTGATGTTGGGCAAAACCTGTCTCAAGCGCGTCGTGCAAAAGAGTATGGTTCTTTGGACGTGTCGAAAATGTTGTCTGGGTATGAATTGGGGTCTCGGCTTTATGCCGCGGGCGCTCGACGAGATAGCAATTTCACAAGTACAGTTCTTCCCGGCTATTCCACCTTGGCCTTTTATGCCAGTCGCAAAATCGACAACGAATGGACAGCCCGCGTGAAGTTAGAAAATGCATTCAATCGTGATTACCAATTGGCTTATGGTTACAACACCCCAGGCCGCGGCATTTACGCCACCTTGCAATACCAACCCAAGTAACGTGAATGTTTGATCTTTTCCCCCAACGCATCGTCTGTCTCACGGAGGAGACCACAGAGTGGCTGTACATGCTGGGGGAAGAGGCGCGTATTGTGGGTATCTCGGGTTACACCGTGCGTCCGCGTCGTGCGCGTGACGAGAAGCCAAAAGTGAGCGCATTCTTGAGCGCCAAGATTGACAAGATCTTGGCGCTCAAGCCCGATTGCGTGTTTGGCTTTTCTGATTTGCAGGCGGATATCGCGGCCTTGCTCATTCGTGCGGGTGTGCAGGTCACGGTGTTCAACCAGCGTAGCGTCGATGAGATTTTTTTGATGCTCTACCAAGTGGCTGCAATGGTGGGGCAAGCCGAACAGGGCTTGCAACGTTTGCAGCACATGCGTGCGCAGTTAGAGGCCATTCAACAAGCTGCCGCCACGTTCAAACGCCGACCCAAGGTGTATTTTGAAGAATGGGATGAGCCGCACATCAGCGGCATCCGTTGGGTGAGCGAACTCATTCACATCGCAGGTGGCGACGATTGTTTTCCTGAGTTGGCACAAATGCCCATGGGCAAAGACCGCATCATTGCGGATGGACAAACCATCGTAGACCGCGCGCCCGACATCATCATTGGCTCGTTGTGCGGCAAGAAGTTTCGTCCTGAAAAAGCCGCTGCGCGTGAAGGCTGGCAAGACGTGCCAGCAGTTCGGAACAACCAAATTTTTGAAATCAAATCTGCCGACATCTTGCAGCCAGGTCCTGCTGCTTTGACCGATGGCGTGACGCAGTTGCACCACATCATTCAGCAGTGGGAGGCGACTTATGCTTAAACGCATCCTCGCGCTAGCAGCGTTGCTTCTCATGGTCAATACCGCACAAGCTGTGGTGTTGCGCGATGACCGCCAGATCGAGGTGACCATTGCCAAGCCACCGCAGCGCATCGTCAGTCTGTTGCCCTCACTCACCGAGACGGTGTGTGCTTTGGGGCAATGCCAAAAACTGGTGGGGGTGGACCGTTATTCCAATTGGCCCGAGAGCATTGCCAAACTGCCACGCATGGGTGGCGGTATCGACCCCAATATTGAAAGCGTGGTGGCGACTAAACCTGACTTGGTGTTGATGGCCACCTCCGCGCGCGGGGCTGAGCGCTTCACCTCTTTAGGCTTGACGGTGTTGGCCTTGGAGCCACGCTCGCATGCCGATGTGCAGCGTGTCATGCGCATCGTCGCGCAGGCTTTGGATGTGCCGGTTGCCGAGAGTGATCGCGTGTGGCATTACATCGATGCCACGGTGAATGCCGCAGCGCAATCAATTCCGGCTCAGGCCAAAGGCCAGCGCGTGTACTTTGAGGTCAGCCGAGCGCCGTATGGCGCCAGCGAGTCGTCGTTCATTGGTGAGACCTTGCAGCGCTTGGGTGCGCGCAACATCTTGCCTGCCTCACTCGGACCATTTCCCAAAATCAATCCCGAATTTGTGGTGCGTGCACAGCCTGACCTCATCATGGTGGGTGACAGCAACTTTGCCGACATGACCACGCGCCCCGGCTGGCAAAACATGCAAGCCATGCGCACACAGCGTGTGTGTCATTTCACGTCAGATGAGTCTGATGTGCTCGTGCGTGCCGGCCCACGCATGGCAGAAGCTGCGCGCTTGATGGCTAAGTGTTTGACTGGCAAAGCCAACGACAAGCCGAAAGGTCAACCATGACGATGCATGGTGCACGTTGGTCGCCTGTGCTGGTGGCTTTGAGTTTGTGGGTGTTGTGTGTGCTCGGCATCGCACTGGGCAGCGCTGTGGGCAGCACAGGGTTTGAAAGCTGGCTCGCTGCCATGCACGATGACATCGCTTGGCAAATCGTGTGGGACATTCGTTTGCCACGAAGTGTGGGCGCTTGCGCGGCGGGTGCCTTGTTGGGGCTCGCAGGCGCATTGGCGCAGGGCTTGTTTCGTAACCCCTTGGCTGACCCGTATTTGTTAGGCAGTGCTTCCGGTGCATCGCTGGGCGTCGCTGTCGCCTTAGCCTTGTTTGGTGGCAACCCATTTGCGACTGAGTTTTTGGTGCGTCTAGGGTTAACAGGTGCCGCGTTTGTGGGCGCGGTGTTGGCCGTGATGCTCACCCTGGTGCTGGCGCGTGGTGTGCAGCACACGCTGCGTTTGTTGTTGGCCGGTGTGATTGTGGGTGTGGTGTTGGGGGCGTTGGCATCGCTCATCACCCTCATGCGCCCTGATGTGTTGCAGGGCATGCAAGGATTTTTGTTGGGCTCTACCAGCTTCATCGGTTGGAACGCGTGCGTGTTGATGCTGGGCGTGTTGCTGCTGTGTGTGGTGTTGGCCTTCGCGCTGAGCCGTGTGTTGGATGCTCTAAGTTTGGGTGAGTCCACTGCGTTGAGTTTGGGTTTGCCGCTCGCACCCGTGCGTGTGGCGCTGGTGTGTGTGTTGGCTTTGGCCACAGGCACTGCAGTGGCACAAACGGGCTTGGTGGCGTTTGTCGGCTTGGCTGCGCCGCATTTGGTGCGCTCTCTGGTCAAGACCCAACACAACTGGATCGTGTTGTTGTCCACCTTGATGGGCGGCGCGTTGCTGCTGGCGGCTGACTTGCTGGCGCGCCTGCTGTTGTCGCCCCAAGAGATGCCAGTGGGCGTGCTCACCGCCGTTTTAGGCGGCGGCTATTTGCTGTGGCTGATGTACCGCAGTCAAACAGCGAGGGCTGCGCGATGAATGCACAAAAAATGGCTTTGCGTTTGCGCGATGTGCATGTGTCTCTTGCAGGTCAAGAGGTGTTGCACGGCATCGATCTATCGTTTGCGGCGGGGCGTTGGACCAGCATCGTGGGTCCCAACGGCGCAGGCAAGTCCACCTTGCTCAAAGCCATGGCTGGGTTGTTGCCTGTTAAGGGACGTATCTTTTTGTTTGACCAAGCGCTGATGGCAATGGGCCGCAAAGCGCGTGCACAGCAACTGTCGTGGTTAGGACAAAACGAATCGGCATCTGATGACTTGCGCGTGTGGGATGTGGTCATGCTGGGCCGCATGCCGCATCAAGACTGGCTGGCAGCACCCAACGCACATGACCATGCTGTGGTTGAAACGGCCTTGAAAGCCACACAAGCGTGGGACTGGCGCGAGCGTTCTGTAGGCCAGCTCTCCGGTGGCGAACGTCAGCGCGTGTTGTTGGCGCGTGCCATGGCGGTGCAAGCGCAAGTCATGTTGATGGACGAACCACTCGCCAATCTAGATCCACCCCACCAAGTGGATTGGCTGGAGCAAGTGCGCTGCCTCACTGCGCAAAACACCACCGTCATCAGCGTGTTGCATGAGGTGGGCATGGCTTTGCATGCAGACGACATGGTGGTCATGCAAGCAGGTCACGTGGTGCACCAAGGTGCGTGTGCCGATGCCGCCACACACCGCGCCGTAGAGGCCGTGTTTGACAAACGCATTACCATCCATGCGTTGGATGGTCAGTGGGTGGCGGTGCCTAAGCTTTGAAAAAGGAATCGCCATGACAGCCAAATGTGTGATGGTGTTGGGCACCTCCAGCGGTGCTGGCAAAAGCTGGTTGACCACGGCCTTGTGCCGCTGGTATGCGCGACAAGGTTTGAAAGTGGCGCCGTTCAAGGCACAGAACATGAGCAACAACGCGCGTGTGGTGGCATCACACAACGGCCTCGGTGAAGTGGGCTCGGCCCAATATTTCCAGGCACTGGCCGCCAAGACCGAGCCCGATGTGCGCATGAATCCTTTGCTGCTCAAACCCGAGGCCGACACACACAGCCAAGTGGTGTTGCTGGGCGAGGTGAACAACGCGTTGACGAACACCCCTTGGCGTGATCGCTCCGAAAAAGTGTGGCCACCAATCGCTGCATCGCTCGACGCTTTGCGTGCCGAAAACGATGTGGTGGTGATTGAGGGCGCGGGCTCTCCCGCCGAGATCAACCTCATGGCCAACGACATCGTCAACCTGCGCGTAGCCCGCCACGCCAATGCGCGCTGCTTGTTGGTGACTGACATTGACAAAGGTGGCGCGTTTGCACACCTGTATGGCACCTGGGCTTTGTTACCCCCTGAAGACCAAGCGCGCATCAGCGGCTTTGTGCTCAACAAGTTTCGAGGTGATGCGTCGTTGCTCGCACCTGCACCCCAGATGCTGCAAGACCTCACGGGTGTGCCCACCGTGGCCGTGTTGCCCATGTGGTGGCAACATGGGTTGCCGGAGGAGGACGGCGTGTTTCACGAGGCCCCCACGCTCGGCACTGTCGTGTCCTCGCTGTCCCCCGAGGGGGTGCGTTTCCGCACAGTCGCCGTCATCGCCTACCCACGCATCAGCAACCTCGATGAATTTCAACCTTTGAAGAACGTGCCCGGTGTGCGTTTGCTGTGGGCGCGCAGCCCTGCCGATTTGACCGGCTTGCAGGCGAGCGATTGGGTCATCTTGCCCGGCTCAAAGCACACGAGCTCTGACCTCGGGTGGTTGCGCGCACAAGGCCTAGACGCAGCCATTGCCCAACACGCTGCACAGGGCGGGGCGGTGCTGGGCATTTGCGGTGGTTTGCAAATGTTAGGCGAGGCCTTGATTGACACACACGGCATTGATGGCAACGCGGCGGGCTTGGGGCTCTTGCCAGTGGTCACCCAATTTGCCGCTGATAAAACTGTGCAGCGCACAAGCGCCAAGTTTGGTGAGCTGCGTGGTGCATGGTCTGCTTTGTCGGGCGTGCAGGTGAGTGGCTACGAAATTCACCACGGTCAAACCCAAGCCCATGCCGCCATGGCGGCTGCAGGACAGATGGCGCATGAGGTGATGCCGGGTTTGGCTTGGCAAAACGATACCGGCAATGTGATGGGGACATATCTGCACGGTTTGTTTGAAGACCCTGTCGTGTTGCACGCCTTGTTTGGTGCGCAAACACCCACGCTTGAAACCGTGTTTGAAGGTTTGGCTGATTACCTAGACCAACACATGAGCACCGAGGTGCTCAAGAGTCTCATCGCCTAAGTGGCTCAAGGTTTTGTGGTCTTCGGTTTGAAGCTGCAAAACTCTGACACGCCACATTGCCAACACAGTGGCTTGCGTGCTTGGCACACATAGCGGCCATGCAAGATGAGCCAATGGTGGGCATCTACGAGGTATTCAGCCGGGATGCGCTTCATCAGTTGCATCTCCACCGCCAGCGGTGTTTTGCCCGGGGCTAAACCGGTGCGATTGCCCACGCGAAAGATGTGCGTGTCCACCGCCATGGTGGGTTCGCCAAAGGCCACATTCAGCACCACGTTCGCCGTTTTGCGGCCGACACCGGGCAGGGCCTCGAGGGCTTCGCGTGTGCGGGGAACAACCCCTTGGTGTTGCGTCACCAAGATGCGGCAGGTTTGCATCAGGTGTTTGGCTTTGCTGTGATATAGGCCAATCGTCTTGATGTAAGCCTCTAGGCCATCGAGCCCCAGATTCAAAATTTGTTGCGGTGTGTTGGCTACGGCAAACAACTTGCGCGTGGCCTTGTTCACACCCACGTCGGTCGCTTGTGCGCTCAGCAGCACAGCGGCCAGCAGCTCGAACACGCTGGTATATTCCAATTCGGTATTGGGCTGCGGATTGGCTGCTTTCAGCGTCGCAAAAAAAGGCTCAATGTGCTGTGTTTTCATCCGTCCATTATCCCCACCATGCAATACGCTGACCGCCTCAACAACGTTGAAACCTCTGCCATCCGTGAACTGTTCAAACTGCTGGGTAAGCCCGGCATCATCAGCTTTGCAGGGGGCTTCCCTGACAGCGCCATGTTTGACGTGCAAGGCATCCGCGATGCCAGCAACACGGCCCTGACCGAAGAGCCCGGCGCTGCCCTGCAATACGGTGCGACCGAGGGCTATCAGCCCTTGCGCGAACAACTCGCCGCCTTTATGGCCAGCAAAGGTGTGACAGGCTTAGACGCCAACGGCCTCATCGTCACCACCGGCAGCCAGCAAGCGCTGGACCTGATTGCCAAAACCTTGCTCAACCCCAGCGATGTGGCCTTGGTCGAAGGGCCCACCTTCTTGGCGACCATTCAGTGCTTCCGTTTGTACGGCCCACAAGTGGTGGGCGTGCCCATCGATGCGGATGGTGTGCAAGTGGACAAGCTTGAGGAAATGATCATTCAACACCGACCCAAGCTGGTGTACCTGATCCCCACCTTTGGCAACCCGAGTGGTGCCACGCTGAGCCTAGAGCGCCGTTTGCGCGTGCTAGAGCTTGCCGTGAAATACAAAACCGTGGTGGTGGAAGATGACCCCTACGGCGACCTGTACTTTGGTGATGCGCCGCCTCCGTCCTTGCTCGCATTGAGCGACCAAGTGCCGGGTAGCCGCGAGTGGCTGATTTACTGCGGCTCACTCAGCAAAGTGCTGTCACCCGGCTTGCGTGTGGGCTGGATGATTGCCCCGCCCGAGCTGTTGGCCCGCGCCACCATGTGCAAGCAGTTCAGCGACGCGCACACCTCCACCTTCGCACAAGCCACGGCTGCGCATTACCTCAAAGCGGGCCGCATGCCCGCCACCTTGGCGCATGTGCGCGGCGTGTATGCCGAACGTGCCCAAGCCATGGGCGAAGCCTTGAAGCGGGAACTGGGCGACGCGTTGACGTTTACCCAGCCACAAGGCGGCTTGTTCTTTTGGGCCAACCTCACAGGTGCAGGCGGCAAAGTCAAAGACGGTGCAGAGTTAGCCAAACGCGCGATTGAAAAAGGCGTGGCCTTTGTGCCCGGTGCGCCGTTCTTTGCGAACAACCCAGACATGACAGCGATTCGTTTGAGCTTTGCGACGGCGGATGTTGCGAAGATCGAAGAGGGGATTGCGCGGTTGGGGCAGGCGCTGTGATGCGACTCAATTGAGAGAGGTCACGCCATGAAAATCACTGTTGAAACTTTAGTCAAAGCACCGATAGCCACAGTTTGGCATGCATACACGAGTCCCAACGATATCAAGCAGTGGAATGCCGCTTCAGATGATTGGCACACGACCCAAGCCAGTGTGGATTTGCGTGAAGGCGGGACATTCATGTCTCGCATGGAGGCTAAAGATGGTAGTTTTGGATTTGACTTTGCCGGCACCTATACCAAGATCGTGCCTCATGAGTTGATTCAATACGCCTTTGGCGAGCGTGTGGCTACGGTAACCTTCGTTGAAGTCCTCAGTGGTATCAAGGTCGCAGTGAGCTTTGATGCTGAGGGCGAGCATTCAGAAGAACAGCAGCGCCAAGGATGGCAAGCTATCTTGAATAACTTTGCAAAACATGTGGAAGCAAAGCTATGAACGATGAACGTATTTTCCATACCGAGAGAACACTGCCATTCTCGCCACACGTTGTTTACAACGCCTTTGCATCTGCCGAACTATTGGCAACATGGTGGGGGCCAGAGGGCTTTACCAATGAGTTCCAACTATTTGAATTCAACATCGGTGGGCGCTGGCAGTTTGTGATGGTGGGGCCTGATGGTGCACGTTACGAAAATCAAAATATTTTCGCGGCGCTTGAGCCTGCATCGCGTGTAGTGATTCGACACGACTGTGAGCCGTTTTTCACGCTTAGCGTACAGCTCACGGCTGTTAACGAGGGTACTCAGGTGCAGTGGCAACAGGTGTTTGATGACCTGCGTATCGCGCAAGCTGTCAAGGCTATTGTGGAGTCTGCCAATGAGCAAAACCTTGATCGGCTGACGCTTGCGCTTGTGGGCAACGCTGCTTAGCGCGTTAGCTTTTTTGCGGATTACTCAAAACAGCCATGACCTTGTGCCAGCCAGCCACAGCTTGCGGTCCTGTTTTTTCAAACACCGCTTGCAGCTGCGCCATTTGTGTTCCTGTCAGTTGAGTTTCTAGTTGTTGCCCCACGCGTGTGAGGACCAGTTGCCTGACACGCCGGTCATGCTCTGCGGTGGCCATCGATACCAAACCCATTTCAATCAATTGCCGCAAAGGTGCATTCAAGGCTTGCTTGCTTACGTTTAACGTGGCCAGCAGCGCATTGACAGTGGTGCCGGGGTTGCGCCCCACGAAATACAAGATGCGGTGATGCACACGCCCGAGGCCTTTTTTTTCAAGAATGCGGTCAGGTTGCTCTGTGATGGCGCGATAGCCAAAGTAAAGCTGTTCGATGGCTTCTCGGGTAGAAGAATTATTTAGGTCAACCATATTGACATGATAACGGAGCGTGATTAGTATTTATAGGTCAATGTAATTGACATTTATAAAAGGAATGCAATGTACCCTAGTTTTTCAAAACGTGTGCATGATTTGCACGCTTCACCTATCCGAGAAATCTTGTCTGTCATTGAGCGCCCCGGCATGATTTCTTTTGCAGGGGGCTTACCGTCTGTGGATAGCTTCCCACAGTTCAGCCTTGAAGGTATGCCTGTGACCACCTTGCAGTACGGGCCAAGCGAAGGGGATTGGGCTTTGCGCGAGCAAATTACCCAAGAGTTAGCAACGCAAGGTTTGTCATGCAAACCCGAACAAGTGTTGGTGTTGTCTGGCTCGCAGCAAGGCATTGATTTGGTGGCGAAGTTGTTCATCGATCAAGGTACTTCTGTTGCGGTGGAGTCGCCCACTTATTTGGCTGCATTGCAAGTGTTTCGATTCTTTGGTGCACGCTTTGCGCCCTACGATGCTCAGGCCGTTGACACGCACCAATGGTTGCGCGAGCAACCAGCATTTGCTTATGTGATTCCTACGTTTCAAAACCCAACAGGCCGATGCTTGAGTACGGATGAACGGGATGCGCTGGCAGCTGCTTGCGATGAGGCCAATGTGCCCTTGTTTGAGGACGATCCCTACCGTGATTTGGTCTACGACGACTGTGATCGCAGTCCTTTATGTGCAAGACTTCGCCAAGCGCCTTGGATTTATCAAGGCTCGTTTTCAAAGAGCTTGGCACCTGGTTTGAGATTGGGGTACTTGGTGGCCTCGCCTGAGTTGTTGCCTTATTTGACGCGACTAAAACAAGCCGCCGATTTGCACAGCAGCCGCATGAGTCAATGGTTGGTGTTGCAAGAGTTACGCGATCCACAACGTCACGAGCGAATAGCCGTTTTAGCGCAAACGTATCGGCAGCATCGTGACGCATTTGATGCTGCGCTGAAACGACATTTGGGTGCTTGTGCCAGTTGGCAATTGCCAGCAGGCGGCCTGTTCTTTTGGCTGACTTTGAATCAAACTTTAGATACCCGTTTGCTCTTGGCTGATGCCATCGAAGCGGGCGTTGCCTTCATGCCGGGTGAGCCGTTCATGCCTGTTGAAACACAAGGGATAGGTCAACTGCGCCTGAATTTCAGCCATGCCAGTGAGGAACAGGCTGAACGTGGTCTAGCCATATTAGCGAACTTGATACGACAACACCAAGTCTGACGCTCATAAAAAAAACTGCTCATGCAGGCGGTTGGCACAAACCGCATGAACAGCCTTTGATGGACTGTCGTGCCGGTATCAGCCAGTTATCGCCTGATAACCCGCCGCATCCATCAACCCCTCCAACTCCGCCGCATTGCTGAGCAAGACCCGGTAAAACCAGCCCGCACCCTCGGGGTCGGTGTTGGCTAACGAGGGGTCGGCACGCAGGGCTTCGTTGGTTTCCAAAATTTTCACAGTGGCGGGCATGTGTACATCGGCGGCGGCTTTGACCGACTCGACCACACCGGCCACGCTGCCTTGAGGATAGGTTTGGTCGACTTCTGCGAAGTCCACAAACACGATGTCGCCCAGTGTGTCTTGTGCGTGTTGGGTGATGCCCACCAAGGCGGTGTCACCTTCGACGCGCACCCAAGTGTGTTCTGCGTGATATTTGTTCATAGTCTTTACATGCCACTGTAGTTAGGGCCGCCACCGCCTTCAGGCGTGACCCACACGATGTTTTGGGTGGGGTCTTTGATGTCGCAGGTTTTGCAGTGCACGCAGTTTTGGGCGTTGATTTGCAAGCGGTCGGTGTTGTCATCGTTCTTCACAAACTCGTACACACCGGCAGGGCAATAGCGGCTTTCAGGGCCGGCGAATTTGGCGAGGTTGATGTTCACCGGCACAGACGCGTCTTTGAGCGTCAAGTGCGCGGGTTGGTTTTCTTCGTGGTTGGTGTTGCTGATGAACACGCTGCTCAAGCGGTCAAACGTGAGTTTGCCGTCTGGCTTGGGGTAGTTGATTTGGGTGTGCTGTGCAGCAGGCTCCAAGCTCACATGGTCTGGCTTGCTGCCGTGGAGGGTCCACGGTGGGGTGTCGATGCCCAACTTTGGCAGTAGCCATTGCTCGATGCCGGTCATCAACGTGCCGACCAACATGCCTTTTTTGAACCACAGTTTGAAGTTGCGGTACTGGTTGAGCTCTTGGCTCAGCCAGCTCTTCTCAAACGCAGCGGGGTAGGCGCTCAGCTCATCGTTGGCGCGGCCAGCAGACACGGCTTCATAAGCGGCGTCAGCCGCCAACATGCCGCTCTTGATGGCGGCGTGGCTGCCTTTGATGCGAGCAGCGTTCAAGTAGCCTGCATCGCAACCAATCAGTGCGCCGCCTGGGAACACAGTTTTTGGCAGGGCTTGTGGTGTGCCGTTGTTGATGGCGCGTGCGCCATAGCCAATGCGCTTGGCGCCTTCGAGGTGGGCTGCAATGGCTGGGTGTGTTTTCCAGCGTTGCATTTCTTCAAATGGGCTGAGCCATGGATTTTTGTAGTCAAGGCCGAGCACAAAGCCGAGGGTGACTTTGTTGTCTTCGAGGTGATACAAAAAGCCGCCACCAAACGCGTCGTCTTGCATGGGCCAGCCAGAGGTGTGCACCACCAAACCGGGTTTGGCTTTGGATGGGTCGACTTCCCACAATTCTTTGATGCCGATGGCGTAGCTTTGTGGGTCGCGGCCCGCGGCTAAGTCGTATTTGGCAATGACTTGCTTGCCCAAGTGGCCACGTGCGCCTTCGGCGAAGATGGTGTACTTGGCGTGCAGTTCCATGCCGAGCTGGAAGTTGTCGGTGGGTTCGCCGTCTTTGCCCACGCCGAGGTTGCCAGTGGCGACGCCTTTGACGGCACCGTGTACGTCATACAAAACTTCAGCCGCCGTGAAGCCTGGGAAGATTTCCACGCCAATCGATTCAGCGTGTGCCGCCATCCACTTCACCACGTTGCTGAGTGACACCACGTAGCAGCCGTCGTTGTGGAAATTGCGCGGCAGCAACCAATCGGGTGTGCGCTTGGAACCAGTTTCGCTGAGGAACAACACATCGTCGCCCGTGACTGCTTGGTTCAGCGGGCAGCCGAGTTCTTTCCAGTTGGGGATGAGTTCGGTCATGGCCTTGGGGTCCATCACCGCGCCCGACAAAATGTGCGCGCCAGGCTCAGAGCCTTTTTCAAGCACGACGACGGAAACGTCATTGCCTTTTTCAGCCGCGAGTTGTTTGATGCGAATGGCCGTGGCCAAACCACCGGGACCACCGCCCACGACGACCACGTCGTATTCCATGGCTTCACGTGGGCCGAACTGGGCGAGGATTTCTTCTTGTGTCATTTCTTTTGTCTCAGTCTGTTGTCAGAGGTGAGACAGATTTTAGGGCCTGTCATAGACGCACTTGTCATAATGAAATAACTCAACATTCAGGAGGTGTACATGGCATACAGCATGGATTTGTCGGGCCGTGTGGCCTTGGTCACCGGTGCATCCAGTGGTTTGGGCGCGCAATTTGCCCGTACCTTGTCACGTGCAGGCGCTGCCGTGGTGCTGGCCAGCCGCCGTATGGAAAAGCTCAAAGAGCTGCGTGCCGAGCTGCAAGCCGAAGGCGGTGATGCCCATGTGGTGAGTTTGGATGTGACTACTTTAGGCAGCATTCAATCTGCTGTGGCCCATGTCGAAACAGAGGTGGGCAGCATTGATATTTTGGTGAACAACTCTGGCGTGAGCACCACGCAGCGCGTGCAAGACGTGACCGAAGAAGACTTTGATTTCACTTTCAACACCAATGTGAAAGGTTCCTTCTTTGTGGCACAAGAAGTGGGCAAACGTATGTTGGCGCGCGCCAAAGGCGCCGCGCCTGGCACCTACACCGGTGGGCGCATCATCAACATTGCTTCTGTGGTGGGCTTGAAAGCGTTGCCACAAATTGCACCCTACGCCATGAGCAAAGCAGCGGTGATTCAAATGACCAAGGCCTTGGCCTTGGAATGGGGGCGTTTTGGCATCAACGTGAACGCGATTTGCCCTGGCTACATCAGCACCGAAATGAATGAACACATGTGGGCCACCGAGCAAGGCCAAAAACTGGTGAGCATGTTGCCGCGCAAACGTGTGGGGCATCCACACGATTTAGATGCGTTGCTGGTGCTGCTGGCGAGCGCTGAGAGTTCTTTCATCAACGGCGCCATCATTTCGGCCGACGACGGGTTTGCACTATGAGATACGAAATCCCTGAAAACAAAAAGCTGGTGTACGAATGCACCATCCCCATGCGCTGGGGCGACATGGATGCGATGGGCCATATCAACAACACGCTTTACTTTCGCTACCTCGAAATTGCGCGTGTCGATTGGTTGCAACAGTTCAACGCTGCGCCAGGCCCCGAGGGCGAAGGCCCGGTCATCGTCAATGCGTTTTGCAACTTTTACAAACAGCTCGAATACCCAGGCGATGTGCTGGTGAAGATGTATACCAGCGATCCAGCCCGCACCACATTTGAAACCTGGGCCACGATGGAGCAAGCCGCCAACCCCGGTGTGATTTATGCCGCAGGCGGGGCGACCACCATTTGGGTGGACTTCCCCAAACAAAAAGCGGTGGACTTGCCCGCGTGGTTGCGCGAGATCGTCACGCCTTAAATGGTATGTGGCGCGGTGGCTGCGTCCAGCTGTGTGAGCCACAGCAAGGCGGCGTTGCGGTCAGCGCCGCACATGTCAGCCGAGGGTTGCAAGCCGCCACAAAAGTCGGGCCGCTCAGACTTGCCAAATACTGCACAGCGCATGTTGGGCAGCAGCTGAACGCAGGGCACGCCAGCCGGTTTGCCATGCGGCATGCCGGGTAGGGCGCTGGTGATGGAGGGGGCGATGCAACACGCGCCACATTCGCTGCGGCATTGCATTTATTTTTGTTTGGGCACGCGACCCATCACATAAAACTCGGGGTTGGGCATCATGCCGCTGAAGCTGGCGATGCGATTGCTCAAGCCAAAGAAGGCGGTGATGGCCGCGATGTCCCAAATGTCTTCGTCGTTGAAGCCATGCGCATGCAAGAGGGCAAAGTCTGCCTCTTCAATCAAATCGCTGTGCAGGCATACCTTCATGGCGAAGTCGAGCATGGCGCGTTGACGTGGGGTGATGTCGGCCTTGCGGTAGTTCACCGCGACTTGATCGGCGACCAAGGGTTTCTTTTCGTAGATGCGCAAAATGGCGCCGTGCGCCACCACGCAATACAAGCAGTTGTTGGCAGCGCTGGTGGTGGTGACGATCATTTCGCGGTCACCTTTGGTGAGGTTGCTCTCGCGTCCCACCGACTCCGGCACCATTAACGCATCGTGGTACGCAAAGAAGGCGCGCCATTCAGCAGGGCGACGGGCTAAGCCCAAAAATACATGGGGGACAAACCCAGCTTTTTCTTGCACCTCCAAAATCTTCGCGCGTAGGTCTTCTGGCAGGTCTTTCAGCTCTGGGGCGGGATAGCGGCTCATGCGGTTGTCTCCAAGGTTTTGTAAATTGAGGCGATTATCCTTGGCATGAATTCGTTGTTGCACGCCCCCAAACAAATGGCTTATCCCACCACCAGCTTGTGCACCAAGTCGGCCGTGGTCGAGGCTTTGTATTTGCGCATCAGCTTGGCGCGGTAAATTTCTACCGTGCGGTGGCTGATGCCCAAGGCTTTGCCAATTTCTTTGGAGGTCATTCCCTCCATCAAGAAAGCCGCCACTTCACGTTCACGCGCTGTCAGCTCGGCACGCACAGGTCGGGTGGCACTGAGATCTTCAAAACTCCAAATGCCGGCTTCGTGCGGTGAGTCTAGGTTCAAGGCACGACCTGTCACGTGGCACCAAAACGGCTCGCCTTTCATGCGGCCATCAATGCGCTTCATCAGGCGATCGTCGGCATATAGGCCCTTGGTGTTGAGGCTGAGTTTGATGCGTGCGCCTGTGCGCTCGTACTCGTCTGCGCTGGGGTAGAGCACCTGAAACGATTGGCCAATCAACTGCTCGCGTGTGGCACCAAACATGTCGTACACATGTTGGTTGCAATCCACCATCGTGCGGTTGCGTGACAGCACCAGCCCCACAGGGGCGAGGTCAAAGGCTTGGCGGTAATCAATCATGGGAAAAGCTTTAGGGGGTCTGTGCTTACGAAAAACTACGTAGTTGAATACGTAGTATCGTAATGCCATTCTGTTGTACTTTGACTGGAGCATCCCTTGAACAAAGTTTTCCCTTCTGCTGCTGAAGCGCTCAAAGACATCGTGGCCGACGGCCAACTGATGGCTGTGGGTGGTTTTGGCTTGTGTGGCATTCCTGAATCGCTGATTGACGCCTTGCGCGACAGCGGTGTGAAGGACTTGACCGTCATCTCAAACAACGCTGGCGTGGACGGCTTTGGTTTGGGCAAGTTGCTCGAAACCCGTCAAATCAAAAAAATGATTTCCAGCTACGTGGGCGAGAACAAAGAGTTCGAGCGCCAATACCTCTCTGGCGAGTTGGAGTTGGAATTCACACCACAAGGCACCTTGGCTGAAAAGCTGCGCGCTGGTGGTGCTGGCATTCCGGCTTTCTTCACCAAAACGGGTGTGGGCACCTTGGTGGCCGAAGGCAAAGAACTGCGCGATTTCGACGGTGACACCTACGTGATGGAACGCTCACTCGTGCCTGAAATCTCGCTCATCAAAGCCGACGTGGCAGACCGCTCTGGCAACCTGCGCTTCAACATGACTGCACGCAACTTCAACCCCGCTGCTGCCACCGCTGGCAAGATTTGCGTGGTCGAAGTCGAGCGCATCGTGGCCACGGGCGAACTGGCACCCGATGACATTCACTTGCCCGGCATCTATGTGCACCGCATCGTGCACAACCCCACGCCCGAGAAGCGCATTGAAAAGCGCACCACCCGTGACCGCAAATAAGGAATAGACATGGCTTGGACTCAAGACGAAATGGCCGCACGTGCGGCAAGCGAACTGCAAGACGGTTTTTATGTGAACCTCGGCATTGGCATTCCTACGCTGGTGGCCAACCACGTGCCAGACCATGTGGAAGTGTGGCTGCAAAGCGAAAACGGCATGCTCGGCATCGGCCCGTTCCCCTACGAAGACGAAGTCGACGCCGACCTCATCAACGCAGGCAAACAAACTGTTACCACCATCAAAGGCTCGGCGATTTTTGGCAGCGATCAATCGTTTGCCATGATCCGTGGTGGCAAGATCAACCTCTCTATCCTGGGCGCGATGCAGGTGAGCGAGAAGGGCGATTTGGCCAACTGGATGATCCCCGGCAAGATGATCAAAGGCATGGGCGGCGCGATGGACTTGGTCGCAGGCGTCAAGCGCGTGATCATCTTGATGGAGCACGTGGCCAAGAAAAAAGATGGCACCGAAGATCTGAAAATCTTGCCTCACTGCACCTTGCCTTTGACAGGCGTGGGCGTGGTGGACCGCATCATCACCGACCTCGCGGTGATGGATGTGGTGCCAGAAGGCCTCAAAGTGATTGAGCTGGCGCCTGGTGTGACCCGTGAATTCTTGCAAAGCAAGACCGGCGTGACTTTGCTGTGAATGGCGCGCTAAACTCGAACCATTCATAACAAGGGGAAACACCATGAAAATTTTGGTTGCAGTTGACGGTTCTAAAGCTTCTTTGAACGCGGTCAAGTACGCCGTGAAGTTGGCCTCTAACTTCCGCACACAAGATCGCATCACCTTGATCAACGTGCATGACGACCAAGGTTTGCGCCACGCACAACAGTTCGTGGGCAAAGAAGGCGTTGCCGATTACTTGCGTGAGTTGAGCGATAAAGAACTCAAATCTGCTTTGGCCGTGTTGGTGAAAGCTGGCGTCAAACACGACAGCATCATCCAAACAGGTCATGTGGCTGAAGTGATTTCTCACGCTGCAGATAAAAAGTTTGACATGGTGGTCATGGGCTCAAAAGGCCGCAGTGGCTTGGTTGACATGCTGGTGGGCTCTGTGGCGCAACGCGTCATGGCCACCTGCAAGAAGCCCGTGTTGTTGGTCAAGTAACGACCTAATCAAGTGCTTTTGGCACTGTTTAAAAAGCCGCTCTGTTGAGCGGCTTTTTTTATGCCCATCGTTGGGGGGCAGAAAACCTTTTTTATTTGAGGGTTTTCGTAAATTTATTTGTAAATGTGTAAATGTGTAAATTGCACATTTATACTAGGGTGAATTATCCAAGTCACCCAAATGAACAAGACCATCCCTGACGCCTTGTCCACCGATCAACAGGCTTTGCTTGCTGCGATGGGGCATTTGTTAAAGCCTTTTGCCAAGCTTGGTTTGGCCAAAGGCGTGCCCATTCAAGCCGTTGAAGAGCTGATTCGACATGCGTATGTCGATGCGGCCAAACAAGCGTGTGAAGGCAACAACCCAGAGCGGTTGACCAGTCGCATCAGCACGATGACGGGTTTAACGCGTCGAGAAGTGGCGCGCATTCAGCAGACACCTGTGCCAAAGTTGCCCGCCACACGCTCTGCTGCAACCGATTTGTTAACCCATTGGACATCGCAAGCAAGCTATCTCGATAAAAAGAAAAAGCCTCTCGCCATTCCTCGGCAAGGGCCAGCGCCAAGCTTTGAGGCCTTGGCTGCCAATGTCACCAAAGATGTTCATTCACGCTCTTTGCTGGCCGAGATGATTCGGCTCAACTTAGTGACACACCGCAAGGCCACAGACACTGTTGAATTGCTGGAGGAAGTCTTCGTCCCTAACGATGACTGGCCACAAATGGTGGGGTTCTTGGGTATCAACGTTGGCGATCACTTAGACGCTGCTGTGAGCAACGTGCTCGGTGATGGTCATCAGCACTTTGAACAAGCGCTCTTGGCGGATGAGCTGTCGGCTGAGTCCGTCGTCGAAGCCAAGGCCTTGATCAGCGCCCAATGGCGCAACTTGTTGACCACGCTTGGCCCCGAGTTGCAAGCGCTGATGGATGCCGATAAAGCCGCCAATCGGCCCCAAGACCAAGCCGTCCGGATTGGTTTGTATTCCCTATCAAAGGCGATGCCATCGCCTGCATCTTCTGCCAATTTATTCCAGTGAACGGAGCGTTCCAAATGCCATCAATTCAATCTAACCCCAACTTCAAACGCCGCACCCTTCTTTTAGGCATGGTCGGCTCCGTGGTTCAGCTCTCTGGTTGCGGGGGCGGTGGTGGTGGTGTCGCTGGCTTGTCCAGTGGCGGTACCGGTTCGTTCACCAGTGGCACGATTTCAGGATTGGGCTCCATCATCGTCAATGGCATTCGCTACGACGATGCCAACGCCAATAAGATTTCACGAGACGATGACACTGCATTTGGTGGCGATCTGAGAGTTGGCATGGTGGTGTCGATTCAAGGCTCACCGGTGGTCGCTGCGACGACTGTAAATGGCACAGCCACAGCCACTGCCTACCGCATCAGTTGCGGCAGCGAATGGGAAGGCCCCGTGTCAAGCGTGAATGTGGGAGCCAGCAGCTTTGTGGTGTTGGGTTTGACGGTGGATGTTTTGACCAGCACCGTGTTTGAAGGCGCGACAGTCACGCAGCTGTCGGACTTGAATGTGTCGCACTTTGTGGAGGTTCATGGCTATGTAGACCAGACCACAGGACACCTCCAAGCCACGCTGGTTGAAGCGACCACGACACAGCCCGCGCACTACAAACTCAGTGGTGTGGTCAATAGCTTTGATGGCACACAACATACGTTCAAGTTGGGTCTTGTTGCACAGCCCTCGAACCAAATCAGTTGGGTGGATAACGCCAGCACCACAGTCCCAAGCAGTTGGGGTAATGGTGTCTTTGTGCGTGTCACGATGACGTCTACGCTGCAGGCCACAAAAGTTCGATTGCTCACATCGCCAATGGCTCAATTAAACGCAGAGGATGAGCACGATGCCGAGATTCATGGCTTTATCTCAACATATACCTCGCCTGCTGATTTCATCGTCAACGGCATCCCCATTGATGCAAGTAGCGCACGCCTTGCGGGTGGCTCCTTGCAGGTGGGGGTACGCGTTGAAATTCACGGCAGCATCAGCAATGGCGTTTTAGTCGCAACCAAAGTTGAGACACCGAGCAACACGGATGTGGCAACACGCGAATTTGAATTCCACGGAACCGTCAGCAATTGGAGTGTTGGCGCACAGACATTTGATCTGCATGGGCTCACATTTGAGTACAACGGCAGTACCAATATGCACGGCATCACCCTCGCCAATGGTCTGCATCTTGAACTCAAAGCCACGCGTGCATCTGGCGGATGGCTGGTGAAAGAAATTCAGCTAGATGATTAATTTTTCATTCACAACCAAAGGTACACACCATGACTCGTAAAACAAATTTGACGCATCTCATCATCACGACGGTTGCTGCAGCGATGTTGATTCTTCCCCCAGCTGTGCGTGCAGACATTGTGGACACACAAGATCTCGCTGCGCAGACACAAACAGAGCAAGACCGAGCCAAGGTGCAAAGTTTTGTAGAACGTGCCACCGTGAAAGAAAAACTCGAAGCGATGGGAGTGGAGGGCTTGCTCGCCAAAGACCGTGTCGCCGCCTTGAGTGAGCAAGAGGTTCACGCATTGGCCGAACGCATTGACGCCATGCCCGCTGGCGGCACTCTGAGCCAAATGGACATGGTTGTGATTTTGTTGATTGCAATTTTGGTGGCTGTTGCACTTTAAAAAGAGAGGTCTTTATGCATCTCGATCAATCCATCAAGCCTTTATGGGGCGTGCTCCTCTTATGCAGCGCTTTGTTTTCGTCTGCCGCTTGGGCCGATCGTCCTGAAGGCACAGGCCAGGGCAAGCGCCCGCGTATGCAAGAGCAACGCATGCATGACGACCGCGCATCGGATGAGGTCAGAGAGCTGAGATCGCCTGGTCAAGGTTCCTTCTTCGAACTGCGGCATCAGCAGGCGGCTCGAGACATCTATGGCCCACAAGTGGCCGCAGGTAAATGCCCTCCTGGCTTAGCTAAAAAGGGAAATGGCTGCTTGCCACCAGGCCAAGCTAGGCCTTGGGCGATTGGTCGACCTTTGCCGACAGACGTGGTGCTTTATCCCGTGCCCCTTGAGTTACAACGACGCTTGGGCCCACCCCCAGCGGGCTACAAATACGTGCGTGCAGCCAGTGACATTTTGTTGATTGCCGTGGGTACCAGTATGGTGATTGATGCGATTGAGGATTTAGGTGGGCTTTGAGCGCAGTCTTCTCAAAGGGTTAGCGGCGGTCTTGGTGATCTGTGTGTCGGGCTGCGCCTCAGTGACCCGTTTGAGTGGCTTTGAGACAAATGCTCGGCTGCCTGTCTCGATTGAATTGAGCGATGTGGCGTTTTATCCGCAAACACAAGATCAATGCGGCCCTGCCGCTTTAGCGACTGTCCTTGAAAGCGCAGGCGTAGTGCGCACATTGCAACAACTCGAAGCAGAGGTGTATGTCCCTCAGCGTCAAGGCAGTCTTCAGTTGGAAATGTTTGGTGGCGCTCGTCGTGCCGGCGTTTTGCCTTATCTTTTGCAGAGTGAACCTCGCGCTTTGTGGCAGGAAGTGGCTGCCGGTCATCCGGTCGTGGTGTTGCAAAACTTGCGCTGGGATTGGTGGCCTGTGTGGCACTACGCTGTGGTCGTGGGCTATGACCAAGCCGCAGGGACAGTGACTTTGCGCTCTGGTGATGAAAAACGTTTGATCATGCCTGTGGTCGATTTTGAGCAAAGTTGGGCAAAAGCCAGTTACTGGGCATTCGTGGCATTGCCGCCTGATGAATTGCCCGCAACAGCCGTTGCTCAGGCATTCGTCGATGCCGCCATGACGCTTGAACGTGTGGCCCCAACCCAAGCTGCACAGGCTTATCAAACGGCGCTTCAAGCGTGGCCTGATAACTTAGAGGCGCGCCTTGCTTTGGGTAACAGTTATTACAGACAGCGCGATTTACAAGCGGCCCAAATGCAATATGAACAAGCCACTGCGCATCACCCTGATGCAGCAGACGCATGGAACAACTTGGCGCAAGTGTTGTACGAAATGCACCAATGGGCACCAGCGAAGCAGGCGGCTGACCAAGCGATCGTCTTGGGTGGTGCGCGTCTTGAGCGCTACATAGCAACGCAACTGGCAATCAAGAAAAGAATGCAACCCTAGGCATCACTCTGATACATCGCTGCGTTTTCAACTTCCACGCCAATAGCGAATTAGCAGAGAAAGAATTTTGGAGCGGGTGACGGGAATCGAACCCGCGTTATTTGCTTGGGAAGCAAGAGTCCTACCATTGAACGACACCCGCAGACGTGCACATTCTAGGTGAGCGGTGCTGTGTGCATCGAGGTGGGTGCTGTGGTTTTTGGTGTGATGTACGACTGGGTCTCGTGGGGGGGTGTGCTAGCATGATTCTCAAATTGAATTATTTGGAGTCAATGTGAGTTTGAATTACTGGATTTATGCCGCAATTTTGTTGGGACTTGGTGGGTGTGCAGCTCCATCAGACGTAATGATTAGACCATCTGACGGGGCAACTGTGCGTTGCAGTTCTACAGGTGTTGGGATTCTTGGTGCGCCTGCAGCGTTGATTTCCAAAAGTGGTTGTGTTTCAGACTTTCGAGCACTTGGGTACGTTACGAACGATGAATACCAAGCGTTCAAGAATCAAAATAGACAACTCAGCGTTCCATCATCGGCAGACTCAGGGTATGGTAGTGGCAGAGTTTCTGGATCGTCTAATCAAATTCCAAGTCAAGTAGCTGAGTCAAAGGATCTTAAGTCGTCCAACTTATTTATTGAGAGCAAGGAGGGTGGGTATTCGATTTCGTTGAGCAACGAATGGATGCAACTTCCACCCCCAGAGGTTGTGAAACGTAGTCCAGGTGGAATTTTTGTATCGAATCAAACAAAGGGTGCCCACTTCGTTGTTGCAACTGAAGATGCAGCGGATATATCAAATTTCCAAATGTTTAACGAAAGTAAATTGAACGAGGTCACTGCCAAGCTTACTAATGTGTATAAGTCAGATATTAAGTATTCCACCATCAACGGTTTAGAAGTTGCAAGGTTTGAGACTTCAGGGCAGCTTGCTAATGGTCAAAACGTTCACTACCTCTACACGATCATCAACACAAAAAAGAAGATGATAAAAATTACAAGCTGGTCTGGGGAATCAAAGTTTCAAGCAAACAAAGAACTGTTGATGAGCATTGCTGACTAAGCAAACGATATACCCCTCAAATGACGCATTTCTAGGGGTTTTAGGGGTGTTTTCCACGACTGCTGGTACGGTTTTCGTCGGTTTTGGGTCGTCAAAATCGAGGAAGGGGGATAACAGATGTGTGTTTTTAGTATTTTTATATAAATCAGCTCTGTTATCCCCGCCCTTGGTCAAAGGGACGGTTGTGATGGAGTAAACCCATGTAGTTGGTTAATGAAGATCCAATCGTCTTGGATGGACTCTCTGAGTGTTCTAAGGTCAGCCATGGTGTTGTAGGACTCAGGGTCGATCATGTATTGGTAGATCTTGTCTTTGCCAATCTTTTTAGTCGATTTGATGGTTGATATTCCAACCATTTTCAAGAACCAATGCAGTTGAGTCGTTGGTTTAGATATGAGGTCACTCCTAAGCGGTTGATTGAACTGCCCTTGAACGTATCTTCCGAGAGATTAGAGTCATCACCTAGAGCCTCTTGAATTACATCGAAGTCGGTTTTAGATATTGGTTTCGCATTTAATATATTTTGAATAAATTGTTCGTTATCAAGGCGTTTGCCTAACGCAATTGCATCCTTGCCTTGATCGGCAAATGCATCATTTTTTGCAATCAATGTTGGAATCCAACCCGTCTTGATTTTGTAATCAATGAAGTTCTTTTTAAGGTTGTTCTGTGAACGTCGCTGGTCAGAAACGATATGAGTTGCCATTGTTAAGAATGGATCAGTCTCGTTGTAAATCTGCTCTCGTTTGATTGGATCAAATCCTATAAACGTGTTGGCAATTACTTGGTCTACTAGCAACTGGCGTTTGATGACTCCGAACTCAGTTTCAAAATCAAACGTTCTTGGGCTGAGCCAGACTCGTACATTTTTCGGATGGCGGACACGACGAATTTGTTGGTCGATATCAAGGTGGGTATTGATCAGTGATTCGAAGAAACCATAGCAGCAATCAACAATTTGTTCATGTCCCTCGAAGGTGATGTCGATGCCAGTGCCTAGGGATGGACTACACAATACAACGTTATGTTTTTGGTATGTCTCCGTGAAGTTCATGATCTTGAACTGTGCCTCATCTGTCCTAGAGTTGGCAGAGGTCACGGCAAACGAAACACCGTCACCGAACTTCTCTTTGATAGATGCATGTAGGCGTTCAATCAGTCGCTTCGAGTTGGCTGCTACAAATAACTTCTTGCCATCGGCAACGTCCATCATCATTCGACCTATTAGGTCGTCCTTGGATGAATAAATCTCAATCGGAGACTTGTCCGCTATGTGTTCATTGATGATTAACCACAGACGATTGTCTTTTGCTGCAGCGGGGGTCGTGATGCCACGCATCTCAGTTAGTGTGAGGTACGAAGTCCAACCTAGATCAGCATCAAGAGCTACTACGTTGGTCGCAGAGCTGATGACGTAACGCAACATCGAATAGATCGATTCCCGTCTTTTCATTGTGTCTGACAACAGATGTGCGAGAACTTGTTCGCATTCATCAATGACGATGAGGTCATAATCAATGTCTCTGACTTTCCAGAGGCTATCCAAACAAACGCCATAACGTTTTCTTCTACGTTTGATCTCTTGGAAAGTGTGCAGGTCATCCGAATCATCGAGATAACAATTAAGACCAAGGCGGTTGCATACCTTAATGTGTGGATGTGCTGGAAGAGGTTAGTGGGGTCTCACTGCGGAAGACCAGTGGACGTTACGACAACGAGGGCGGGCGTTGGGAAGCAAGAGTCCTACCATTGAACGACACCCGCATAAGTCTGGATTGTAGGTGGCTGTGATCTAGACTAATATTTCAAACAGTTGGTATTTCAGGGGGAGCGCTGCATGAAAACATTCACAAAAATTTGTATCTGCTTGTCCATGTTGTTGCCCATGTGGGCCTTTGCGCAAAGCTGCAACGACATCAAGGACAAAGACAAGGCCAACTACTGCCGCGCACTTGATGCGAATGACAAAGCTTATTGTCAAAAAATTGGGGGCAACGATTTGCTCAATCTATGCATGGGCAAAGTCGAGAACGACATCAAATACTGTCGCCGCATCACCACCGACAAAATCAAGAAAAGATGTGAAAACAGCATTCGCTAAGAATGCAAAACAGCATCCGCTAGGGATGCTGTTTTTTTGGGGGGCGCGACGAGGGTTTAGGCTTGTGCCAGTGCTTGCTGCATCACTTGGCCCACTTGGTTGAAGTAGTCTTGTGCAGCTTGTGTGGGCACCAAATATTTGGTACGGCGGTTTTTGCCTTCAAACACGGTGTCAATCATGCCGAGTTCACGCAACTGGTCGAGTTTGCGATGAATCGTTGCTGGTGAGGCGATTGCGTTCAAACCCATGGCATCTGTCACCGTCAAAGGCTTTTCTTGCGCATGACGCACGGCAATCACTTCTAATAGTTTTTTGGCATCCAAATCAATGGCAGGTGCGTTTGCGCCACCGTCCAGTGCATGGATGAGATTGAGAAAGCGCAAATAAATTTGTTTGGAGTCCATAAGAGTTGCGTGTGTGTTTGTAGGGAATCGTAGGAAATTGCCAAAATTGTATCGAAACCAGTTTTGTTAAAAATTCGCAAAACCACGTAGATAAAAGGGTTTGCGAATTATTTAAGGATGTCACCTAAGCACAAGTATTTCATTTCTAAATACTCATCCATGCCGTGGCTGGAACCTTCCCGACCCAAGCCCGATTGCTTCACACCACCAAACGGCACATGCTCGGTGGCGATGATGCCCACGTTGATGCCCACCATGCCGTATTCCAACGCTTCGCTCACGCGGTAAATGCGACCAATGTCGCGACTGTAGAAATAACTGGCCAAGCCAAATTCGGTGTTGTTGGCCGCGTCAATGGCTTCTTGCTCTTTGTGAAAGCGGAAAACAGGAGCGAAGGGGCCAAAGGTTTCTTCGCGGGCGCACAGCATGTCAGCGCGTGCTTCGGCGATGACCGTGGGTTCAAAGAACTGGCCGTCTAGCTTGTGACCACCCACCATGACCTTGCCGCCTTTATGGATGGCGTCTTGCACATGACGTTCGACCTTTTCAACGGCAGCGTTTTCAATCAGCGGGCCTTGCACCACGCCTTCGTCAAAGCCGTTGCCTACTTTGAGGGTTTTGACTTTGGCCGAGAACTTTTGCACAAACTCGTCGTAGACCGCGTCTTGCACGTAAATACGGTTGGCGCACACGCAGGTTTGGCCCGCGTTGCGGTATTTGCTGGCCATGGCGCCTTCCACGGCGCTGTCAATGTTGGCATCGTCAAACACGATGAAGGGGGCATTGCCGCCCAGCTCGAGGGCCAACTTTTTGATGCTGGGTGCAGACTGCGCCATCAAGATGCGGCCCACTTCGGTGGAGCCCGTGAAGCTGATGTGGCGCACGATGTCGCTGCTGCAAAACACCTTACCAATGGCAATGCTGTTGTCGCTGTCGGCGGTAATGATGTTCACCACACCGGCGGGAATGCCTGCACGAACGGCCAACTCTGCGGCTGCCAAAGCGGTGAGGGGGGTGAGTTCGGCGGGTTTGATGACCACAGGGCAGCCCGCAGCCAAAGCCGGCGCCACTTTGCGGGTGATCATGGCCAGCGGGAAGTTCCACGGCGTGATGGCGGCGCACACGCCGATGGGTTGCTTGAGCACCATCAGGCGGCGGTTGTTGTCAAACTGGGGCAATGTTTCGCCGTTGACGCGCTTGGCTTCTTCGGCAAACCACTCCACAAAGCTTGCGCCATAGGCCACTTCGCCTTTGGCTTCGGCAAAGGGCTTGCCCTGTTCGGCGGTCATGAGTCGGCCTAAATCTTCTTGGTTGGCCATGAGCAGGTCAAACCACTTGCGCAAGAGGATGCTGCGCTCTTTGCCCGTTTTATTGCGCCAAGCGGGCCATGCCGCGTTGGCCGCATCAATGGCAGCTTCGGCGTCTTTGGCGGTGAGGTTGGCCACATCGGCCAGCTTTTTGCCCGTGGCAGGGTCATGCACATCGAAGCGGCTGGCGCCCTTGACCCATTGGCCGTTGATCAAGGCATCGGTCTTGAGCAAGCTGGGATCGTTGAGCAAAGAAAGGGGCGCTGTCTTCATGTCCATGAGGGTCTCCAAATTTAACTGGCCAGAGCATACCGCTGGCCCCGCGCCCATGATGACTCTGGGGTGACACCCAAACCTATAATTTGAGGATGACTACACCCAAATTCACCGTCGCTGATATTCGCAAAACATTCTTGGACTTCTTCGAGTCCAAAGGTCACACCGTCGTGGCCTCTAGCCCCTTGGTGCCGGGCAATGACCCCACCCTGATGTTCACCAACTCGGGTATGGTCCAGTTCAAAGACGTGTTTTTGGGCGAAGACAAGCGCTCTTATGTGCGTGCCGCCTCAGTACAGGCCTGTTTGCGTGCGGGTGGCAAACACAACGACTTGGAAAACGTGGGCTACACCGCCCGCCACCACACCTTCTTCGAAATGCTGGGTAATTGGTCATTCGGTGACTACTTCAAGCGTGAATCACTCAAGTGGGCGTGGGAGTTGTTGACCGAGGTCTACAAGCTGCCAGCCGACCGTTTGCTGGCTACCGTCTATCAAGAAGACGACGAGGCTTATGACATTTGGACCAAAGAAATTGGCCTGCCCCCCGAGCGCGTGATTCGCATTGGCGACAACAAGGGTGGTCGCTACAAGAGCGACAACTTCTGGATGATGGCTGACACCGGCCCTTGTGGTCCTTGCTCTGAAATCTTTTACGACCACGGCGATCACATCCCCGGTGGCCCTCCCGGCAGCCCCGACGAAGACGGCGACCGCTTCATCGAAATTTGGAACAACGTGTTCATGCAGTTCAACATGGCCGAAGACGGCAGCGTCACCCGCTTGCCCGCGCCTTGCGTGGACACGGGCATGGGCTTGGAGCGCT
>Ga0228703_1000107_pt1 | contig 74172 bp, 62 predicted proteins | sample McNCre217_Aug_MG_3_FD_178020 | JGI IMG/M metagenome (GOLD analysis project Ga0228703, IMG submission 178020) | Freshwater microbial communities from McNutts Creek, Athens, Georgia, United States - 29-17_Aug_MG | ecosystem: Environmental > Aquatic > Freshwater > Creek | place: USA: Georgia...
GGGTGACTATCTGTACGAGTTCACGCTGAAAATGAATCGATATTTAAATAATATGAGAGGCCGTTTAGGTTTCCCGTATTGGTCCTTGTCGGCTTATCTCAAGCAAAAGGTCAAAAAAGCCTTGAATTACATCACTGATTTTGAAGTGGCCGTTGCACGTGAAGCCGCAAAGCATGGTTACCAAGGCGTGGTGTGCGGACACATTCACCGTGCAGAGATGCGTGAAATCGACGGTGTGTTGTATTGCAATGATGGCGATTGGGTAGAAAGCAGAACAGCCTTGGTGGAGCACATGGATGGACGTTTAGAAATGCTTCATTGGAAACCTGAACTAGAAGCACAAACACAAGCTGCTTTGATACAAACCGCATGAAAATCGCGTTAATTACGGATGCGTGGCAACCGCAAGTCAATGGGGTTGTGACAACTTTGGTTGAGCTTGTCGCGCATCTTGAGGATGCTGGCCACACCCTCAACGTGATCCAGCCCAATTTGTTTAATACCAGGCCATGCCCTGGCTATGCTGGCATTGATTTGGCGGTTCGTCCATTTCAGCAATTACGTGCTTTGATGGATGAATTCCAGCCTGAGGCTATCCATATTGCAACTGAAGGGCCACTGGGTTGGGCGGCGCGTAAATATTGCTTGCAAAGAAAACTGCCATTCACAACGGCGTTTCATACGCGTTTTCCTGAAGTGCTTCAGGCGGCGTTGCGTTTGCCTTTGTTTTTAGGCTATGCCTTTTTTAGAAAATTCCATGCGCCATCTGCTGGGGTCATGGTTCCGACCCAAGGCGTGAAGCGATTGTTAGAAAAGCGCGGTTTTAAAAATCTGCGTCAATGGACGCATGGTGTCGATCTGGGGTTGTTTCAGTACGCATCTCAACCAGTTGAACACGAATATTTCGATGGATTAGAAAGACCTATTGCGCTGTATGTAGGTCGCGTGTCCTATGAAAAGAATATCGCCAGCTTTTTATCGATGCCATGGCAGGGTAGCAAAGTGATCTGCGGCGTTGGACCGCTTGAAGCAGACTTAAAACAAAAATTCGATGGCGTGCGTTGGTTAGGCGTTTTGCCGCGCGAAGTGCTGTCGAAAGTCTATGCAGCCGCAGATGTGTTCACTTTCCCCAGTCGCCACGAAACATTTGGTTTGGTGATGTTGGAAGCCATGGCTTGTGGAACCCCTGTAGCAGCATATCCAGTTGACGGGCCTTTAGAGGTGTTACGCGACCCTGTACTCGGCGACCATGTCGATAAACGACAAGGTGGGGTTTTAGGTGAAGACTTGTCGCAAGCCAGCCTTGCAGCTTTGAAGATTCCACGAGAAGAAGCTTATGCACAAGCGCAAACCTTCAGCTGGAAAGAATCTACGCGTTTATTCGAGAGCCATTTGGTCCGAGTAAGCCTTTAAAGGCTAACACGAGCTGGTTGGTGACAGCTGTGCATTAAAGCGAAAGATAAGTTTTTGCACACTCGGCCAAAGCAGCGAACCAAATTCCCAAGCTTAGAACGATACTGAGTAAAACAGCTGCGCTACCCAAGTCTTTACAGCGCTTCGATAAGTCATGCCATTGAGGACCTATGCGGTCAATAGCAGACTCTAATCCTGTGTTGAGCAATTCGACAATCATGACGATCATGACCGAGCCGGCTAGGAGTGCAATCTCTACCCAAGACTTTCCAATAAAAAAGGCTAGAGGGATCATCACGATGCACAAGTAAGCCTCTTGCTTAAAAGCTGGCTCTTGCATGCCGGCTTTTAGGCCTTGGAGGGAGTAGCCAAATGCATGGACGATGCGATCGAGTCCGCGTCTTTGTTTTTGAAGGTTGATGTGTTCGTTGTTCACTGGATTAATTTTATGAATAGATTTTTGTGGAGAAGCCTAAACATTCTTAGTGGGTTTGTAGGCGGTACAGATGAAACCCTTGGTAAATACAAGATCTGTCTTTTTCTTTGAGCGCATTTGATTGTGCATCGTCCCTTACCCATTTGCCTTTTAGCAAACCGGATAAACATTTTTCCAAAGGCGATTCTTCAACATTGGCAGATCTAAAAATAACCCGCGCCCCTGGCTTTGCTACGCGTGTAATCTCTGACCACAAAGCGGTGATGTCTTCGTCTGACATCCAATCTTGTGTGTCCAATAAAACAAAGGCATCTAAGCTGTTGTGTTCCATGCGCGATATGGCATCTCGGATATTGCTTTGTTCCACGCTGATTTTGTGCGCATTGGCTTTCATCGTGCCGTAGTGTTCGCGCATCAAATAGGGGGGTAGGGCGCTATGGCCTGTATGGTCATAGCATCTGCCAAATGCCTGCCAAGCAAAGTAGTTGTCTTTTGGGGAAGTCATGGTTGCCAGTTGTCTCGCGCGCGCTTTGATAATCGCAGCCATATCTTCTGGCGATTTCTCATAAAACGTATGCTGCTGGCTTGGTGGAATGCCTAGGTTGTAAAGTGCAAAAGGACTGCTGATCAGTTTTGAGACCAAACGGGAGTCAAAAATTTTGGCAACTTTCTCGTCAAACCATTTCTCTTGGTCTTGCAAAGTCTTCAGATGCAGCAATTCTGATAATTTGACCTTGTGCAACTTGGCGCTCCAATGGAAGATACCAATAATTTGCCCAAGCAAGCCATATTTATAAAAACCTTTGGCAAACATACGGATGCGCCTAAATCCAATCGGGCCTCCCTCCCAATACTGTCGGCTGTCGGCGTCTAAGCTTGGTGCAATCAGACTGTTGTAAATACGAACATTGCTGGAAGCTTGGGCCACGCCTAAAAATTCAAAGTATTCCTCGTAATTGGGAAGTGTTTTGAGTGCAGCTATTTTTAGTTTGACCAACGACACATGCGCGTGGTTGAGATCTACCGCAGTTACCTTGGCAGGACTATCGATCAAATAAGACAGTGCGTTGCAACCTCCAGATGCCATTGTGATCACATGGTCATTGCTACTCAGCTGAAGTGCTTGCATGTCTACGACGGGGTCTTCCCAAATCTGGGTATAGACCAAGCGACGAAACCACAAAGCGATGATGCGCTCTTTTAGCGTTGACTTTGAACTTTTGCTATAGATTGCTTTTGATCGCAATTTTTTAGTAGTAGGTTTGGCAGCGGTAAGCGGGGTAATGGACTGAGAAATTTCCATTGTTTTCCTTCACGGCAACGACTTTGTCATCATGCCTAGAAGAAATGAAAATTTAGTGAACTTATAAAGTCAATCGTATGACAGTGTGGGTGTATTGAAAATCGCCTGACCCACTTGTAGATGTGTTCCTTCTTCTATCCCCATTGCAAAGCTAAACCCTTTTGGAACAAAAACCAAAATAGTAGAGCCGTGCTCAAACCAGCCTAGCTCTTGTCCTTTTTCAAAATTTAGATCGCATGCAAATGTCTCGGCGCCTTTGTAACGCGAATGAAAGACGGTGTTGATTCCGTGTATCCGAATACTCGCCACCAAGATGGCGGCAACAGGAACCAATGCAATCCGGTATTTACCGTTTTGAATGCGCATGTCTAAAAATGCGCGTTCATTTTTACAAAACAGTTTTTCGACGCGCTTTAAGGCAATCGGATTCACATTCCATGTGTCCCCACAGAAATAGCGAATATGTTGGATCGTGCCTTTGTAAGGCGCGTGGAATCGGTGGTACATTGCCGACGTGATGCGAATCGTCATGAACAAACCGTCCTGCCATTCATTGACAGATTCATGGGGTCCCAGTAACTCTTCGAGGCTGTAGGGATAGCCCTTTGCTTGGTACACCTGCCCGTCCACGATCTGCCCTATCGCACCCACAATACCGTCGCAAGGGCTTACAAATGCAGTTGCATCGCTGTCAATTTTTCTCGCTCCAGGTTGTAGTTCACGGATAAATAAATCATGCAGGCTATTAAACGCTTGCTTTTTCGCTTCCGATAAATCTATATCGGTGAATAGCTTCCATGCCGCAATAGAGGCATCTCGGATCCACGGGTTTTCAATTTTGCTGAACCAACCCATGAAATGCGTCAGCGTCATACGGGGGATACGGTTTGTCAAAAGGAAATTGATGTCCTCTTGACCAAATATTTTTCTAAGGATTTGTTGCATCGTCATCATTTCTTCATTGAAAGGTCATACAAAGGAGGGATAGGAGATTTGAGTTTATGTTTCAAGATATTTCGGATGTCATGTTCTTGTGCCTGTATGTATTTTTGGGAGCATGGATAGTTCTGCGTCTCAAACAAAGACTCGAACTTTCTTTGGCTAAGCAACCTGGCCTGGGTGGCCATCTGCGTTGGGCCAAACGCATTGCAGGATGGATGCCTAGTTATTCTTACGCGCAGGACGTTTGGTTTTCTACCGACAACGCCCCTTTTGAAATTGCTAACTTGCGCAAATCTGCACTCACGGCCTTGGGAAACAGAATGCGCGATAAAGCGCCGCTTACTTTGGCGCACACCCAAGATGTCAAACCGATGATCTCTGACTTGCAGTTCATCAGCCAATACCGTGTGCCCTACCAATTCAAAAATGTACTGACGCAATTCTTGCAGTTGGGAAGTTTTTGGAAATCGAGCGACGGAGTCTATTTGACAGATATGGACGGCAACCGTTACATCGACGTCACGGGTTCTTACGGTGTGAACTTGCTGGGGCAAGATTTCTACAAGGAATGTGTAGAAGAGGGCGTTGCCTTGGTCAAAGACTTGGGCCCAGTCTTGGGTTCCTACCATCCCTGCGTTTTGGAAAACGTGCAACGTTTGTGTGCTATTTCTAACAAAGACGAAGTGTCTTTCCACATGTCTGGCACCGAAGCTGTCATGCAAGCCGTGCGATTGGCGCGCTACCACACAGGCAAACGCAAGTTGGTGCGATTCGCTGGTGCGTACCACGGTTGGTGGGACGATGTACAGCCAGGCCCAGGCAACCCCATGCCACCATCGGACGATACATTGACCTTGCGAGACATGCACGATTCGACCTTGCGTGTGTTGAACCATCGAAACGATATTGCCTGTGTGTTGATCAACCCTCTGCAGGGCTTGCACCCCAGTCAAGCAGCCCCTACTGATTCGACCTTGGTAGATGGCAAGCGTTTCGCAAACTTTGACAGAAAAGCCTATACCCAGTGGTTGCAACAGTTGCGCGAAGTTTGCACCCGCAAAGGTATCGCACTCATATTCGACGAAGTCTTCTTGGGATTCAGATTGGCCAAGGGCGGCGCCCAAGCGTATTTTGGAATCGATGCAGATTTGGTGACCTATGGAAAGACGCTGGGTGGCGGATTGCCCGTCGGCGTTATCTGTGGGAAAAAAGAATGGATGAAACGTTTCAACGATGAAAAGCCCGTACAAGTCTGCTTTGCACGAGGAACATTCAATGCGAGCCCCTATGTGATGGGAAGTATGAACGTCTTCTTGAAACGACTTGATAGCAAGCCAGTTCAAGATTTGTACGACAACCTCGACGCCACATGGGAGAGCAGGCTTGTTGAAATGAACCAACGACTGGCTGAAGAGAAATTGCCAGTCCGTGTGGCTGGAATGTCTACCGTTTGGACGGTGTTGTACCAAACGCCAAGCCGCTACAACTGGTTGCTTCAATATTATTTGCGCGACCAAGGCATTGCTCTGAGCTGGATTGGAACGGGTCGCATGATCTTTAGTCTGAATTTCACGCAAGCGGACTTCCAATCATTTGTTGAGCAATTTGTGCAAGCGGCCCACCACATGGAAAAAGACCAATGGTGGTGGGTGCCTGAAGGTCAAACCAATCAAAAAGTCAGACGCGCAATTTTGAAAGAAGTATTGAGAGAAAAGCTCATTTAAATTTAATGGCTTTTCACGTGCACCATAGGATCGATCAACTCACCACGCATCACGTAGTAAAAAGATTTGTAATACAACTTGATGTCGTGGAAGGGATCTGTCATGATTTTGAAAGCCCAAGCCAAACCTGCTTGTAGGTTTTCTTTCATCCACAGTTGCAAGACACGAAACACCATACCTGCAACACCTAAAAACAACCATGCAATGCCGGTCATGCGAATAGGTGTGTCTTCGTAAGCTTCTGGCACAGCCCATGTCAGGTATTGGGGCATGAAGTAAGCCGTCACTGGAATCAATCCACATACTGTGAGCAAGACTATTTTGCGTTGTAGGTTGTATCCCACTTTGATTTCTTCTTTGTGCTCATGGGTGGCTTGGTTCACTTCGTCAAATCCTTTGGGCTCAAAAAAGAAGTGACCAATTTGGCGTGTAGTCATAGACACCAACCAAGCAATCAAGCCGGCCATTACGGGGTCGATGAACAAATAGACGTAGGAGACCAAAAATGAAATCGCACTGATCAGGTGGAGTGACTGGTTGATGCGACTGTGGTGGTAGTAGCGGTGGTCATCCCAGCGCTGAATTCGAAGTGTTTCGAAAAAGTCTTGCATGTGGATCTCCTCTGGCAAGTGTTGGTGAGACTTGGACGCTGACAACCAAAGGCGGTCCGTCAAGTGCATGCCGAACTATGCGCAATACAGATGAAAATTTGATGACACCGTATCTTTAAATAGTCATATTTATTTCATCAAACTGTTGCTTTCATCGGTCATAGTTGCAGGCATGAATGCCCCAGAAAACCGCTATTTACATGCTGCAGTGAATATTAAAAGGCTACTGCGTATTAGTGTGGTGACTGAAACCTATCCGCCCGATATCAATGGTGTGGCGCATACGCTTTCAAAAATTGTGCAGGCGCTGACATTGAACGGTCATACAGTCTGCTTGGTGCGTCCTCGATATGCACTGCATGATTTTCCAAACAATAAAGATAACTTCAGTGAATACTTGGTTCAAGGTTTCCCCATCCCCTTTTACAAACAGTTACGCATGGGTTTACCTGCCCGAAAAGTTTTAACGCGACTATGGACAGAACAAAAGCCCGATGTGGTGCATATCGCCACCGAAGGCCCCTTGGGCTGGTCGGCACTGAAAGCGGCGCAGAGCCTTAATATTCCAGTGAGCACCGACTTTAGAACCAACTTCCATACCTATAGTGAACATTACGGTGTAGGTTGGTTGGGTGGAATCATCATGGGTTATCTACGCAGATTTCATAACGCTGCGAATAGCACCATGGTGCCTACTAGCCAACTTCGAAGAGAGTTGGTGAGTGAGGGCTTTGAAAAATTACACGTTGTTCAGCGCGGGGTAGACACGCATGTGTTTTCACCTGTGAAGCGGTCTAATGCGTTAAGAGCATCATGGGGCGCTACAAAAGCAACAACGGTGGCGATATGTGTATCGCGTTTAGCAGCAGAGAAGAACCTCCACTTAGTCATCCGAGCCTTTCAAGCGCTCAAGGTCAAGCAACCCGACACTAAATTAGTGTTTGTTGGCGATGGACCCTTATTGGAACAACTCAAAGTGGATGCCCCCGACGCCATATTTGCGGGTTTCAGAACCGGTGAAGATCTTGCCGCCCATTACGCTAGTGCCGATATGTTTATGTTTGCCAGTTTGACGGAAACATTTGGCAATGTGACGATAGAGGCCATGGCCAGTGGACTACCGATTGTTGCTTTTAACCATGCAGCTGCTGGCGAAATCATTGAGTCTGGCGTGAATGGAATCTTGGCGAACTCCAGCGACGAAGCGGGTTTTATGGAGGCCTCCATCAAACTTGGCCAAGATTTAGAGATGCGCTCCATTTGTGCGCAAGGCGCCAGAGAAAAAGCGCTTCAATTTAGTTGGGAATCGATTGTCAAAAAGACGGAAGACGTTTTGTATGGCGTCTGCGCTAAGGAAAAATTAAACTTTATTTAAAAGAATCTTGGTGGGCTCTGCGCGACTCGAACACGCGACCAAAGGATTAAGAGTCCTCTGCTCTACCAACTGAGCTAAAAGCCCAAGAATGCGTATTTTTGCACAATTCTTTCAAATTGATCTGAAACAAAACTGGCCATCAAATTGCGATGGACGGAGATCAGCGTGCGTGATTAATTTTTACTGACGCAATATCTCTTTTCTTTCTCCAAAGACCGGTCGTAGCGAAATTGGAGCGTGGTGTTTGAAATCGCTCAAAACACGCAGCATGACTCTCATCGAGAGACTTGCTTTGTTCCAGCTTTAAATCAATTCCATCAAGTGGGTTAGCCGATGTATCCGGCTTTGGGCTTAAGTATTGGTTTGAGGGGTTCATGGCGGTCTTTCAAAACTAGTTTGCCCATAGTAGGGTTAAACCAATATCCCCTTGTGACACAAAACTAATCTAGAGGGGTATGCGTATACACATTGACAAGCGTGGCATCAGATTAGCACCACAAAAGGATTAAAAACCCCAATATTTAATCAATAAGTTACAGAAAATCTGTGTTTGTGCTGGAGCCTAGATAATTAATACAATTGAATTAACTTATATTTTCTGCAGGAAAATCTTGCTGGTTACTGGCTTTTAGCTGTTTCCCAATGTATCGACAGAGTCGGTAATGATCCCATCCGTTCCTAATGTAATAAGCGAATTAGCGATATCTTGACCGTTCACGGTGTAACTCAAGCACCGCATTTTTTGAGCATGCACAGTTTCTACCAACGCCTTATTCCACAGTTTGTAATTGCAAACTATCGCAACACATTCGAGGTCAGTTGCTACATCCAACCATCCCTCCCACAGGTTGTCTAAAAGCAAGCCCCTGGGCAACGAAGGAGCGGTTTTTTTGGCGGCAACCAAGGATTCAGTTTTGAATGAAGTGAGCAATGGCGGTATGGATTCGCCTTGCCAAAGACGCATAGCCTCATCAGCAACGGTAGAGCCAGTAATGGCTTCTGTTCCTGGGGTCGGTTTGATTTCAATATTTAAAAAATAACCATGACTGATACAAAACTGTGCAAGGCTTTCCAGCGTGGGTAATGACTCCCCACTGTAGATTGGAGAGTGCCAACTTCCAGCATCTAGTTGGGAGAGATGCGACCAATCTAGCGAACCAGCGATTCCTACACCGTTAGTGGTGCGCTCCAATTCAGCATCGTGCATTAAGAACACAACGCCATCACGACTTAGTTTTGTGTCGCATTCAAACATCCTGTAGCCATATTGCGCACCAAGTTGGAATGCAGCCAAGGTGTTTTCAGGGGCCAGTTTGCCAGCACCTCGGTGTGCAATCCATTTTGGGTAAGGCCACGGTTTCATAAGGTAAAGATAGGATTGTTTGACTAAGAAGAACTATTTTGGTCCAGAGCAGCTTGTTGTTCAGCCAATTGCCATTGAATTTTTGACAACACCCAAAGGCTTGCTAAGAAAAGTAATGAAGTACTACCAATGGCTAATCGTTGCCGACCGTCGCTTAGAAAAGTGATGAGACCATATAGCAAAGGGCCCAAAATAGCAGCAACACGAACAGCGAATGCCCACAGCGAAAAAACCTGCGCGGTGCGATCTTGAGGCGTTAGTCGCCCCACCATAGCCCGACCTACCGATTGGCTTGCGCCCATACACAAACCCGCAAATGCGGCAGCAAACCAAAAATAAAAAACACTAGGACTTAGTGCAGCAACTACACAAGCCAAAACCCAACCTACTAATGTCAAACGCAATGTTTGAATATGTCCGAATTGGTCTTGCATCCAACCAAGTCCCCATGCACCAATCAACGCGGCAATATTCAACAGAAAAATCAGCAGCATGGTGTCTTGCTTACCCATACCCATTTCACCTTCAGCATATATAGCTGCGACGGTAATGGCAACAGAAACTCCTGCTTGGTAAAGCGTGATGCATTTGAGCAATTGCATAAAAGAAGGCCTATCCTTGGCCCATTGCAGTGCATCCACTAAATCCTTCCAACCCTTTTTTAGATATTGAGTGGGATCCACATTCAGTTGCGGTTTTGCTCTTTCAGGTAACCGCCAAAAGGTGTAACTGCTGGCTAATAAAAAAATAATTGCAGTGATCCACATCGTAGGTGGGACAACTTCTGCAGTAGACAAACCAGCTTTCAGGCCGCTGATGATCCAAAACAAACAGATAGCTAACGTCATCATGCCGCCTACGTAGCCCCAAGCCCAACCCCAGCTACTGACTTTTCCCATTGCATCGGTTTTCGCTAGCTCTGGCAAAAACGCAGCGATGAGTGATTCACCAACACTGAAAGATATGTTGGAGACGATGATCCAAAAAACAGACCAACCCATATCGCCAGGACCAGACCAACCAAGTGCAGCAGTTCCGAGTACACATGTCACGGTACTGATCATTAGCGCGCGCTTCTTCTTGGCGTGACGATCACTCCAGGTACCAATCGCTGGCATGAGTAACATACTCAAAAGATAAGACACACTGAGGCTACTAACCCAAAGCAAGGTGGCCCATGCAGCATTTGCAGCAACGATGCCAACAAAATAGGTGGCAAATACTGCCGTAAGAACAACCGTTGTATAGCCAGAGTTGGCAAAGTCAAACATTGCCCATGCAAATACTTCACTGCGTTTGACGCCAGGCAGAAGCGGTGAGTTGTTCATGGGTAGGTTTTAATCGTGCTAGTGCAATATGGCTAACTGTCCATTATGAATGGGAATATTTAGGGTAGATGGCCATTAAGTCAAGGCTCAATATTTCTCCGGAACAATCATGTCGCTAGGCACAGGATGCCGTATGTAATCAGGATTTCTTACTCTGGCAGGCAAAGCAATTTCAGGGTGCTCTACTTCGTGGTAATTGAACTGGCTCAGTAAATGGTCAATGCAATTGAGACGAGCACGCTTTTTGTCAACGGCTTGCACAACCCACCATGGGGCCTCAGGAATGTGCGTGCGCTCGATCATGGTTTCCTTGGCGCGGGTGTAGTCTTCCCAACGACGGCGGCTTTCTAGATCCATAGGGCTGAGCTTCCATTGCTTTAAGGGGTCATGGATACGCCCCAAGAAACGCGCATGTTGCTCGTCGTCAGTAATCGAAAACCAATATTTCAACAAAGTGATTCCACTGCGCCCCAACATTTTTTCAAACTCAGGAACGCTCCTAAAGAACTCTTCGTATTCGTCATCGGTACAAAACCCCATCACGCGCTCAACACCTGCACGGTTGTACCAACTTCGGTCAAAGAGAACGATTTCACCAGCCGCTGGCAAATGCGTGACATAGCGTTGGAAGTACCACTGCGTTCTTTCGCGGTCGTTAGGTGCAGGCAAGGCTGTGACACGACAAACACGCGGGTTGAGTCGTTGGGTAATGCGTTTGATCACGCCACCTTTGCCTGCAGCATCACGTCCTTCAAACAAGATCACCACTTTTTGTTTGGTGGCGACTACCCAATCTTGCAATTTGACTAACTCGCCTTGTAAGCGTAGGAGTTCTCGAAAGTAACTGGCGCGTGCTTGACGCTCTTCAAGGCTAGACAGCGGATCGTTTTCATTCTCACCATCTTCGATGGCCATTTCTAACTCTTCGTCAATCGAGTCCAAAATGTCTTCACGAATTTTCCGCAATTGCTCTGCGTCGAGTTGGTATTTGTCGGTCATATCGATTCTTCCTTTGAAAGAAATCATCTGCTTTCTTCATGGCAAATTCGTGACGCTTGTCACGATTCATTCACAAATAATATGTAGAGTGGAATACTAAATAACTATCACGCAAAAGATTCAATGCACCAATTTCAGCGATTTGCCTATTACAGTGCGGTGGTGTTTTCTATCCAAGCTCTTGCAGGATGCGCTGTCAAGCCTTTTGTGATGGACAAAGCGGCTGACGCCTTGGCTGTCCAAGGGCAATCTGACGAAGACGATATTCATTTGGCACGAGAGGCCAGTGCTTTTTATTTGAAGTTATCTGAGTCTGTACTTAAAGAAGCGCCTGGAAATTTGAAGCTGGCGGAATCTGTGGCCGCAGGCTTTACCCAATACGCCTATGCCTTCGTAGCGTTTGATGCAGAAAAGCTCGAGTCGCAAGATGCCAAAGCGGCACAACGCATGCGTGAGCGTGCTGCACGCTTATATCAAAGAGCGAATCAACATGCCATGCGTGCGTTAGAAAATTCTCTGCCTGGCTTTAAGCAAGCACTCGTTCAAAACGATCTACAACTATTGGCACGCTTAAGACAGAACGAGGTCGGTTTGGCATATTGGGCTGCTGCTTCTTGGGGTGGTTTCATATCTTTGTCTAAAGATGACCCTGACAAAGTGGCAGATTTACCTTTAGCGGTTAACTTAGCTGCATTGGCCTGGAAGAAAAACCCAGATTTCAACCACGGCGCGCTTTCCAGTCTGATGGGGACTTTTGAATCATCACGTCCTGGTGGCTCTATGGTGCTTGCAGAAAAATATTTCGACCAAGCGATCGCGCAAAGCAAGGGTGAAAGCGCTGGCCCATGGGTAGCTAAAGCGGAGGGAATTGCGCTCAAAAAGCAAGACCAAAAAGTCTTTGTCCAGTGGTTGAATGAAGCACTGCAAATTGCGAAAACCCATCGCAATTTAGAAAACGAAGTGATGCGCGAACGCGCAACGTGGTTGCTTGACATGGTGGATGATCTTTTTTAAAGGTTAGATATGTTGATTCGTGTATTTCGTGCTTTCATTTTTTTATTGGCTTGCTTGCTGACAAGCCATGGTGCTTTGGCAGCGGATAAGCCATTTCGTATTGGAACGCTAGCGCCTAAAAATTCGCTCTATCACCGCCAGCTATTAGAAGTAGGGGAGGCATGGCGTTCGGCCCAAGGCGGTAATGCCAAGTACGTTGTTTTTCCAGATGGAAGCCAAGGTGGAGAGGCTGAGTTAGCGCGTCGCATGCGTATCGGACAACTTCAAGGTGCGTTGTTGTCTGTTGTCGGTTTGAATGAGATAGAGCCCTCCATAAGCGCTTTGCAATCCATGCCCTTGCTATTTAAGAGTTGGGAAGAAGTCGATTACGTGCGCGAAAAAATGCGTCCCGCCATGGAGAAGAAATTCTTAGATAAAGGTTTTATTGTTTTGGCTTGGGGTGATGCAGGTTGGGTACGGTTTTTTTCAAAGGAGCCTGTGTTTCGCCCAGACGATTTCAAAAAAATGAAATTCTTTTCTTTTGCTGGCGAAAGTGAGCAACAAGAAATCATGAAAAGCCTTGGATACACACCTGTCCCATTAGAAACTGCGGACATCTTGCCTGCTATTCAAACTGGGATGATCAATGTAGTGCCTTCTACGCCTTACTTCGCTTTGGCAACGCAGGTGTTCAACACAGCGCCCAATATGCTTGAAATCAATTGGGCACCTATTGTGGGTGCTTTGGTGGTGACCCAAAAAGCTTGGGACGATATGACACCTGCAGGTCAACAAGCGCTTAAAGCTGCGGGCGAAAAAGCGGGGGCACAAATTCGCAACAAAGCCAGACAAGAAGTGGAAGAAGCAGTGGATGCCATGAAGAAGCGTGGCTTGGTTGTGAATAAACCCAATGCAGAACAACAGCGTGAATGGAATGATTTAGCGGAGAAGTTATACCCCCGTATCCGTGGAAATTTAGTACCTGCTGAGACATTTGACGAAGTCTTCAAGCATCTCAAAGCTTTCAGAGCGGGTAAAAAATAATGCCCACTATCAGACGTATTGACGAAGCTATTGCCTCCTTAGCGTTGGTGTTGATGGCCGTCATTCCGTTGGTCGAAATTTTGTCGCGCCCTTTTATGGGAAAGGGTATCGAAAATGCCCCACTTTTTGTCCAGCATATGGGATTGGTACTGGCGATGTGGGGTGCCATAGCCGCAGAACGAAACGGGCACTTGACCAGTTTGGGTCGACTGTTTGAGCAAGGCGAACAGTTCGCACATATTGCAGCAGGCGTGATTTGCGGTGTCCTTGCGTGGGCAAGTTGGCAATTCGTATTCAGTGAGATGGCCTCTCCTAAAGAATTAGCCTATGACATTCCTGTGTGGTGGTTGCAAATCACCATGCCCTTGGGATTTGCCATATTGGGCGTCAAATTGGCTGCGCGCGGGCAAGAAAACCAGTGGCTCAAGGCTGCTTTTGCATTGCTTTGGCCGATCGTCGGCATTGCATTTGCCGCTTGGATGGACGGCGAAGTTGTGCTCTTGTGGCCGTGCGTTCTTGTATTGCTTGCCGCTTTGTTGGGTGGTGCACCTATCTTCGTTGTTCTAGGTGGCTTGGCGCTAGCTTTGTTTGCAAGCGATGGTTTGCCTTTGGCTTCTATTGCGCTGTCGCATTACCAAATAACCGTGAACCCCTCTCTACCTGCATTGCCTTTATTTACGCTTGCTGGATTGGTATTCGCTAAAACAGATGCAGCCAAACGCTTGGGTAATGTGTTCATGGCGTTTTTTGGCCACGGCGTATTAGGAACGGTGACTGCTGCCACGGTCTTGTGTTCCTTCTTCACGGCATTTACTGGGGGTAGTGGGGTCACTATCTTGGCTTTGGGCGGTTTGCTACTGCCACTGCTTAAAAATGCTGGCTACCCAGAGCAACGCAGTATCAGTTTGATTACCAGCGCCAGTGCCCTAGGCGTATTACTAGCGCCTTCGGTACCGTTGATCATGTACGCCATCATTGCGCGCGTGCCTATCAACACCATGTTTCTTGCCGGTTTAGTGCCTGCCATGGTGATGGTGGTTTGCCTTTTATTGTTTGGTGGCTATTTGCGCGTATTTGAGGGGCATGCAGCAATCAGTTCAGAAAATCTCTCGTTATTCAACGCACTTAACCAAGCCAAGTTGGAAATTTTGGCGCCTTTTGTAGCAATTGGTTCTTTAGTGAGTGGATTAGCAACCCCCACAGAGAGCGCAGCTTTGACCGCAATCTATGCGGTGCTGACGCAATCGATCGCCCATAAAGAATTGAATTGGCGATTGCTAGGGGAGTGCTTATCGCAATGCGCACAAATTATTGGTGGTGTGATGTTGATATTGGGCATGGCTTTGGGATTGACCAATTATTTGGTGGACGCCGGCATCCCAGATTTGGCTATTGAATGGGTGCAAGGTATCACACAAAACAAGTTTGTTTTTTTATTGGCACTCAATGTGTTTTTATTTTTAGCTGGTGCTTTGATGGAAATATATGCCGCCATAGTGGTGCTAGTGCCATTGCTGTTACCACTGGCCGTCAGTTATGGAATAGACCCTGTGCATTTCGGCATTATTTTTCTAGCCAATATGGAAATGGGTTTTTTATGTCCTCCTGCTGGCTTGAATATATTCTTTGCTTCCGCCGTCTTTAAACAACCGATTCGAAAAGTTGCCACGTCAGTGCTTCCTGCGCTATTGGCTATTTTTGTGGGTACTTTGATAATTTCTTGGTTACCGATCATCGCAATAGGTTTGCCCGAGTATTTAGGTCAAATGTCTAAATAACTGATTTCGCTACATTCCAGTTAAACAAAGGTACATCATGGATTTGATCTTATGGCGTCACGCAGATGCAGAAGTTGCCGCAGAAGGCGAGGATGATCTATCGCGTCAACTCACGGTGAAAGGCGAAAAACAAGCTGTTCGAATGGCGGCTTGGCTTGATCGACATCTGCCTGAAGGTGCGCGAATATTGGTGAGTCCTGCAAGAAGAACTGAACAAACTGCCAAAGCACTAAATCGCAAATACAAATTGCGCGATGAGTTGGTGCCTGACAGTAGCGCTGAAGAGGTGCTGTCCTTGATCAAATGGGATCCAGAAAACGGTCCACAAGGCAAAGGCCCAATTCTCATAGTGGGACATCAACCTTACTTGGGCGAAATAGCGGCAAGACTTTTGGGTATGCAAGAGCACAGTTGCGCCATACGCAAAGGCGCAGTGTGGTGGCTGCGTTCACGTGTACGAGAAGAGTATTTCGAAATCTTGTTGCTGAATGTGATCAACCCAGACTTCATTTGACTATTGCAATGATTGGAGTTGCGACTCCACCTTTTTTTGCGCCAATTGCGCCAAGGTGCGCCGCGTATGGCCGTGAGGCGCAATAGGTTCTGATACAACGACTTGCACAACTATGGGTGGCGCACAAATTACACGGTGTAACGACTGTAAAAACCCAATGTCACCGACAAATGCTGGTTCAAGTCGCATAGCTTGGGTCTTTGGGTCTTTGTAACGCAGGCTGAGTGCAATCACTTCACATGCATTCGCAACAGCCACCTCAAACAAACTGGAATGGAAGAGACCGACTTGGTGGCCTTCTGAGCTCGTGCCTTCGGGGAACCCAGCGATGCACATGTTTCTTTGCAGAGCGTGCGTCATGCTTTGCACCATTTTGCGCGCTGAACTGGGAGACCCGCGGTCAATAAACACTACGTCGCACCCTTTGGCAATACGTCCAATTACTGGCCATCGACTGACTTCTTGTTTTGCAACAAAAATACTGTGTTGCAATGTTTGAATTACCAACGGGTCTAGCCATGAAATATGGTTGGCCACTATCAAACGAGGCCCGTTCGGAGTAAGAGTTTCAGTGTTGCCAATGACTTCTACCGAGATACCTAATAGTTTCAAGGTACCAGCCGACCATTGTTGAATCGCTAAACTTTGCGATGTCCGATCTAAGCACGGAAATTGAGCAAACAATATCCAAAAAGCTTTTATAAAAGCATAGAGAAGGCGCAAATAGGTGACGATCACTGTTTAAACAACTAGGCAGTCAGAAATTCAGTGGGGCCTGCGTGTTTATTTGCTAGCGGGAAATCCTTTAGGAGTACGCACACCTTTCACAGCAGCTTGTCCCAAAATAAAGAACACGTCTGTGTTGTCTAGAACACCGGTGAAAGACCAAGCACCAGGGCCCAATGCAGACAGTGGAATATCGCTAGCAGTATGCACGCCACTGTTTCCAGGGACTTGTCCAGTCACCATGAATTTGCCTTCGGTATCACGAGCTGTAGGGTCTACGGGATAAACAGAGAGAGGCTCTGATTTGAAGAAAGGCTGCTGGTTGTCTTGGATAGGACGGTCATTGGTACGCCAATCTTCATGGCGATCACTGTTTGCGCCGTATCCCACCAACAAGCGGTTATCGACATTAGTCATTTCAGGGTAACCATCGCTGGCAAGACGGTATTTTGGAAAGCCTGCTTTTTCATAAACCCCGACCACCTTGTCGCGCAAGTTGGCCACACCACCTTCTTTGGCCAATTCTGATAATTTGCTATCGGTAACCATAGAGCCACCGATCAACGAAACACCTGAAACTTCGTGGTCGGCGGTAATGATGACCAAGGTATCGCCACGCTTTTTTGCGAATGACTGGCCAACGCGAATGGCATTGTCAAATTCAATGGTGTCCAAAATCCAGCGCTCGGTGTCCATGTTGTGGGCTTGCTTATCGATGGAAGCACCTTCGACCATTAGGACAAATCCATTTCTATCTTTAGATAAAACGTCTAACGCCTTGGTTGTCATCTCTTCCAGCATAGGCTGGTCGGGAAAGCCAAAGTCGTCTACCACGCTGCCTTTGACGCCAGTCTTCTTTCCTCTGCGCCCGTCGATTTTGTCTAAGGCCACATTCATATTCGAATAAGCAAACAAGCCCAACAGTTTATTGGTTTGTGCGGTGTTAACAGCATCTAGCGAGGATTTGTCAGCAGCATAAGCAAATCCAGCTGATTTGAAGTCCGCAATCAAGTCACGGTCTTTGTCTAATTTGCCTGCATTAGCACCCCATCTTTTCACAATGTCAGCAGTGTGTGCATCGTTACTGGAAAAGGCGTAGTCATTTCTTTCAGAACGTTGTGAGCCAGGAACGGTGGAAGGTAAGAACCACTTACGACCGCCACCCATTAATACGGAAAGGCCGGTTAAGTGACGGTCGTCAAGGTACTGATCTACGATGCCTGTGCCGGCGCCACGGTTACTGGTGTGAATCGCATTGGCAGCAGGTGTTGCATCAAACACATCGGAAGTAGTCACGATTCCCAAAGCTTTGCCTTGAATGCGTTTCAAGTATTCGCTGAGGTATTCCACACGTGGGTTATCAAAAGGATCAATCGTGTCATCAGGAAAAACGCCTTCTTCATTGTTATTGCTTTTGTTACCAGTGACGTACCCAGCCATGCCTGGTGCTGAGTCTGTCACTATCGAATTCAGCGACGCTGTTTTCACGAGACCTGTAACTGGAAAGGTATCCATAGTCAATGGTTTGATTGATTTACCTTGAACAAATCCACCAGCCACGATGCGTGCGGCAGATCTATGTGCAATACCCATTCCATCACCTAAATAGATGATGATGTTTTTAACTTTTTGTCCGCCATTCTCAAATGGCACTATTTCTAAATTACCCCTTGCCACTGCCTTTTGACCATCGCTTTGTGTGGCAGTAACTGTAAAAGTGTGAACACCAGGTTTTTTGATTGAGATGGCCCGAACGCTTGCAATCGCACTATTCTTAGAAATATTGGGTAGGCAACCAGTTGAGCAGTCACGTAAAGCAGTGGAGACCTTGACTACTTCATTATCGATAGCAAATTCTGCTTTGGTGATCGATTTGCTAGCGTCATCGGGTTTGATAGTGGCTTGCAAATCAAAGCGCTGCTCTGGTAAGAAGCGTGCGATGACAGGGGCGGGCTGTCCATTGCTAAACAGCTCACTAGGTGGTGTGAGTCGTGTGACTAGGGGTTGCGCAGAAGCAAGCGTTCCTAACGCCAGTAATCCAGTGAAAACAGAAATTGGTAGAGAACGGGGATTAGATGTCATAAGTAGATTTAATATGCAAAAAAATTATTGAATAGGTAATTGCAGTTGGAACCAAGACACGTTGCCTTGCGTATCCTCATATCGTCCAACTAGCAAAGTGCCCTCTAAAACTAGCGCTCCTGCCGTGTACGAAACAGCCCAATTGGCTTGGCTTGAATCCAACTTCACCAAAACAGCAGACGCAGGTAAATCGTTCGCAGGTCCATCAGCATGTTCACTCATCTGAAGAGGTAATGGCGCAAAGTAAAACTGGCCCATGGCGCTTTCCTCACTTTTGACCATGTAGCCACGTAAACGTACGCTTTGGCCTTGAACAGATTTAGCAAAAGGCGAGATTTCAAGGCCTTGTGGGCCAATGGGGTGCTGGACTAAATCACCAAAATTGAGCAAAGGAGGCTCAACGGCTTGGGCATTGTGTGAGCCAATCGCCACTACAAAAGTAATACCTAATATGAATCTGACAAAAGTCACATTTGCTCCTTAAAAACCTTAGTCTAGGGCTCTTATATGAAGCTTGTGTGACAAATTAATGAAATGAAACTTAGTTTTGTCTAAACACTTTAAAACTTAAAATGGTCAAAAAATCAAAGCATGCACGTCCATTCCTCTGTCCAAGAAAAACACAAATCTCATCTGTCTTCTGATTGGCTAGACAGAGATTTAAGCCTACTCGCATTCAACGCACGCGTGCTCGATTGGGCTAAGCGTGCCGATGTGCCACTGCTAGAGCGTTTACGTTATTTGTGCATCGTGTCTTCTAACTTGGATGAATTTTTTGAAGTACGTGCGGCCCTATATACAAGCCTTGCAAAACCGAAAGCCGCACTCAGTGAGATAGACGCGCAAGCGCAAGCGTCTTTGAGCCAAGCGGCACATGAATTGGTGCATACGCAATATGCTTTGTATAACGATGCATTGATGCCCGCATTTGCTAAAGCGGGAGTTCGCATCTTGTCGCACAGTGAGCGAAATGCAGACCAGCGCAATTGGGTTAAAAATTATTTCGAACGTGAAGCGCGGCCATTGCTGCTCCCCGTTGGTCTAGACCCAGCCCATCCGTTTCCGCAAATCGCCAATAAATCTTTGAATTTCATTGTGCGTTTATCCGGCAAAGACGCATTTGGACGTGACAACGAAATTGCAATTGTCAAAGTGCCACGTAGTCTGCCGCGTGTCATCCAGTTGCCTGAAAAAATTTCTGGCAGACGTTTGTTGTTTGTCTCTATTTCTAGCGTGATACGTGCGCATTTGGAGGAGCTTTTCCCCGGACGCATGGTGGGCGAGTTTTCGCAATTCCGAGTGACGCGGCATTCTGATTTGGCGGTAGACGAAGAAGACGTGAAGAACTTGCGTACTGCGCTACGCCATGGTCTGGTACATCGTAATTTTGGTCAAGCGATTCGCTTGGAAGTGTCTGAAGGCTGTTCACAATATTTGTCAGACTTCTTACTGCACCAATTTGAATTGCCTTTGTCTGCGCTCTACCGAGTGCACGGCCCCGTCAACTTGGTGCGCTTGAACCAATTGATTGATTTGATCGATAGACCCAAATGGTTGTTCCCTCCGTATCACCCCAGTTTCCCTAAGCAGTTCAAGGTCAACACCTCTATCTTTGAGCAATTGCAATCGGGTGACGTGTTGATACACCAACCCTATGAAAGTTTTGATGGTGTCTTAGCATTTTTGCGAGAAGCCGTGCGCGACAAACATGTGCTGGCGATCAAGCAAACCATCTACCGAACCGGCGCTGATTCCGAATTGATGGAATTGTTGCGAGAGGCCGTACAACGCGGTAAAGAAGTCACGGTGGTAGTGGAGTTGAAAGCACGTTTCGATGAAGAGGCCAATATCAATTGGGCTGAAAAACTCGAATACATCGGCGCCCAAGTGGTGTATGGCGTGGTCGGATTAAAAACACACGCCAAGATGTTGTTGGTATCGCGCCGTGAAGGTCGATTGATTCGCCGCTATGCACATCTCTCTACCGGTAACTACAACCCCAAAACCGCCAAGCTTTATACCGATTTGAGCCACTTGACCAGCGACGCCAAGATCACACAAGACGTAGAAACCGTTTTTAACTTATTAGCAAATCAGAGCAAGATTCCTAGGCTCAACAAGTTGATGTTGGCACCTTTCCACTTGCAAAAAAATCTGATTGAACTGACCAAGCAAACGGCTCAAGCTGCACATGAAGGTCAAAAGTGCCGCATTATTTTGAAAATGAACACCTTGACAGACGAGAGTCTGATGGAGGCCTTGGTGCACGCTGGGCAATCGGGGGTACAAATCGATTTGATTATTCGCGGCGCTTGTATGTTGCCAGCGCAAAGAGCAGGCTTTACGGACAACATACGCGTGCGTTCCATCATCGGTCGGTTTTTAGAGCATTCGCGCGTGTTTTACTTCGCCGCTGGCAAGCAAGAGTCTTTGTATTTGTCGAGCGCTGACTGGATGAACCGCAATATGTTGCGTCGCGTGGAATTGGCTTGGCCCGTGGAAGACCCCAAGCTACGCCAACGTATCTTCAATGAATGTTTGCAAACCTATTTGCAAGACTATGTGGATGCGTGGGTCATGCATGCCAATGGGCAATATGTCAGAGCTACACCACCTAAATCACGCAGCGCAACACCAAAGGTTTACACCAGCGCGCAAAAGCAACTGATGGCCTTGTATGGCGGGTCTAAAAATTAAGCCGGTTGTTTAACGCGGGCCGCTTGGGTGAAAGCAAAAGCCCAAGGAGTTTTTTGCCAAGCAATGACCTCTTGGCGCAACAAATGCACCGACTGCGGATAGCTGTCTATCCAATCAGCATCTGCTTCTAAGGTAAATGTTTTCGACTTGTCGTTGCAAGAAAACTCTAAGCCTGTTTGGTCTGGGTTTTTGCGGGCATGGCACAAAATAACGGCCAGACGCAATGCGATGAGCATTTTGACGAATTCAACTTCTTCAAAGTCTGCTTCTAATTTACGTAATTTGCCGCGATGCCCTAAAACCAGCAGGCCTAAGCGTTGCAACTCTTGCATGCTGAATCCCAGCAATTCAGCGTTTTCCAAAATGTAAGCGCCGTGCTTGTGGTAATCGGTATGCGAGATGGCAAAGCCCACTTCATGCATGGCGGCAGCCCAACTGAGTTTGCGCTTGAGCTTTTGCACCAAATGGTTGTCAAATTCAGAGTTGGCAATGGCTTTGCTAAACATCTGCAGTGCGACTCGGCTCACGCGCTGGCTTTGCGTTTGGTCGATGGTGAATTTTTGTGCCAAGCGCTGGATGGAAATATCACGCACGTCCGTGGCATGGTCATCGCGTTCCACCATTTCAAATAAGACGCCTTGGCGCAATGCGCCTTGCGCAACATCGAGCTTTTCGATGTCTAGCAATTGCATCAGCGCACGAAGAACACTTGCGCCACCACCAATGACCGCACGACGGTCTTCTCTTAGTCCTTCTAGTCGCACATGGTCTACGTGGCCAGCACGCACCAATTGTTTGATGAGCCAGTTCAAGCCTTGCATCGTGACTTCACCTGCTGGCCAGCCTTCGGCTTGCAAAACATCAGCCACTGCGCCCACCGTGCCGGAAGAGCCATAGGCGGTATCCCATTGCGAGCGGGGATATTTCTCAAGCGCTTCTTCTAAAACGGCTTTGGCTGCAATCTCTGCTTTGGAAAAAGCCTGTTCTGTCAAAGCACCGTCTGGAAAGTATTTCATCGACCACGCCACGCTGCCAACGCGGAATGAGCCTGTGACATGGGCTTGTAAGTTTTGTCCAAGGACTAACTCGGTAGAACGACCGCCAATGTCTATGACTAATCGGCGCTTGTGGTCGGTAGGCAATAGCTGAGAAACGCCTTGGTAAATCAAGCGCGCTTCTTCGCTGCCAGAAATGACTTCAATCGGAAAACCCAATATGTCATGCCCGCGCTTGATAAAGGCTTCGCGGTTCTTGGCTTCACGCAGTGTTTGGGTGGCCACTGCGCGTACTTGGGATTTGTGAAAGCCTGCAATTCGTTCAGCAAAGCGCGCTAAGCACTCCCAGCCACGCACCATAGACTCTTGCGAGAGATTTCTGTTTTCATCGAAGCCACTGCCTTGACGCACTGTCTCTTTGAGATATTCAATGCGTTGAATTTGACCGTGCTCGTAACGACCGATTTCTAATCTAAAACTATTGGAGCCTAAATCGATGGCGGCCAATAAAGTACCTTGCTTCATATGTCGATGGTATTGTGGTCAAGTGACAGTTGTGTGTCGATTTTAGAGGCTGTCACGCTAGAAGTAGGGCATTCGACTTGCATGCATTGATAAACTGTGTCGTATGACCACTTCACAAGCGCTCTCTCATCTACGCGTCATCGAACTTGGCCAATTGATTGCAGGTCCCTTTGCTGCTAAAACCTTGGCTGATTTTGGTGCAGACGTTATCAAAATTGAACCCCCCACCACGGGTGATCCATTGCGCAAATGGCGCTTACTCAAAGATGGCACGTCGGTGTGGTGGCAAATTCAATCGCGTAATAAACGCTCAATTGCACTAGATCTAAAACAAGCTGAGGCGCAAGACATTGTTCGGCAACTCGTCAAAGACGCCGATGTCTTGATAGAAAACTTTCGACCTGGTGCGATGGAAGGCTGGGGTTTGGGCCCCGATGAACTATTGGCGATCAACCCCAAGCTCATCATGTTGCGCATCAGCGGTTACGGACAAACTGGCCCTTACCGCGACAAACCAGGTTTTGGTGTGGTGGCAGAGGCGATGAGCGGATTGCGACACCTCACGGCCGAACCAGGTCGCGTGCCAGTGCGTGTGGGAGTCAGCATTGGCGACACTTTGGCTTCACTGCACGGCGTGATTGGTATCTTGCTGGCTTTGCACGAACGACATACCAGTGGCAAAGGGCAGGTGATTGATGTCGCTTTGTATGAAGCAGTTTTTAATTGCATGGAAAGTTTGTTGCCTGAGTTCAGTGCTTTTGGAGCAGTGCGCGAAGCAGCAGGAAGTGCATTGCCTGGTATTGCCCCTAGCAATGCTTACAAATGCCAAGACGGTGGCTATGTGTTGATTGCGGGAAATGGCGACAGTATTTTTAAACGACTTATGCACACCATGGGGCGCGATGATTTGGGCCAAGACGCCGCACTAGCAGACAACGCAGGCCGCGTGAAACGTGTCGATGAAATTGACGCCGCCATTGGTGCGTGGACTGCAAGCCGCACTGTTGCTCAAGTACTAGACCTACTCGATGCCGCCAGTGTGCCCGCAGGGCGCATCTACACCGTGGCGGATATTGCGGCAGATCCCCATTACCAAGCACGCGACATGATTTTGCAAACCGTGATGGCAGATGGCAGCACATTGGCGTTGCCAGGCATTGTTCCTAAGCTGTCACGTACACCTGGCTCGCATCGCCGCAATGCACCTGAGATTGGTCAAGACACCGATGCGGTATTGCAAGACATTGGTTTGACTGCAAAGCAAATCCAAGCCCTGAAAGACAAGGGCATCGTGCAGTAGTACACGCCTAAGTTTTGGGCAGAAAGTTATTCGATTTTGATGCCAGCAGCTTTGACGAGTTGCGCGGCTGACAATGTTTCACTGTCGAGATATTTCTCAAATGCTTCTTGCTGCATTGGCATGGCCGCAGCACCTAATTTTTCTAGACGGTCTTTTACATCGGACATTGCCAATACTTGCATCACACCAGCATGTAATTTGTTCACGATAGGTTTGGGCGTTTTGGCTGTTACGAACAAGCCTACCCAGAAGGTATAGGCAGCATTCGCGTAACCCGCGTCTGAAATCGATGGCACTTGTGGCAATAACGGCGAACGTTGCGCTGTACTGACCGCTAAGGCTTGTAAACGGCCACTTTGTATCAACGGCAAAGCAGATACCAAAGGCGCAAAAAACCAATCGATACGCCCCGAAGCTGTTTCTGTCAAAGCCTCTGGAGTTCCTCGGTAGGGCACATGTTGGGCTTGAATGCCCGTAGCCACGCGAAACTTTTCTGCATTCATGTGGGTGGCCGATCCGTTTCCAGCAGATGCATAGTTCAACACGCCAGGCTGAGCTTTGGCTTTGGCAACCAAATCGGAAACGTCTTTGTAGCCTTTGCTTGGGGACACAACGATGACATTAGGCAAACTGGCCAAGGGTGTGATGCCGTCGAAGTCTTTTAAGGTGTCATAGCTTAGTTTTGGATACAGCGCTGGATTGACCACATGTCCCGAACTGTGCACGAGCAGTGTGTAGCCATCAGCAGGTGCTTTGGCTACCAAAGCTGCACCCACAGTACCGCCTGCACCTGTTTTGTTGTCGATCACAATTTGTGCGCCAAGTAGGGGCCCCAGTTTTTCTGCGATCGTGCGAGCAATGACATCGGTGCCGCTACCTGCTGTGAATGGAACAACAAAAGTAATTGCCTTGGCTTGCGGCCAATCACTTTGTCCAAATACCGTTAAAGCAGAAGATGCACTGGTTGCCGCAGCCCATTGCAATGCATGGCGGCGCGTCAAAAAAGTGGTGTTTGTCATCAACGTCTCTCCTTTTAAGGATTAAAAACAATGCGGCGTTTTGCACCGCCTAAAACTTCTTTGTAAACACTCAATGCTTGATCGAGTCCAAAAACTGCATCGGATGTGACTTGAAATGGCTGCAGACTACCCGCTTCAAAACCATCGTGCATGGCTTGCATGAGCGCATTGGTATGAATGCAATCAAGCGCTAGCGTATCAATACCAACATAGGTGTGCATGCCTCGGTAAAACGTGAAGATATCAAAAGGCACTGGACGTTCAATCGTTGCGATAAAAATTTGTGTCGCACCTTTGGCCATGGCAAGGTTTGACGCTTCAAAGTAAGGACTGCCAACTGTGTTGAAAACGATATTGGCGCCTTTGCCTCCACTCAGTTCACGAATGGTCTCAGCGACTTTGCCCGACGATGCATCGACATAGTGCACGCTTTTGACGCTTAGGTCTGAGGGAGCGTCGCCTCTTTGCACGGCAATCACAGAAGCGCCCGCTTGCGCTGCTAGTTGCACTGCGGCTTGTCCAACCTTGCCATTGGCGCCCATCACTGCAACTGTTTGTCCTGCTTGCGGCAAACCACTGCGTCGAAAGCCTTCATAAGCTGTGATGAAAGGCACACCAATCGAGCCCGCTTCTTCAAAACTCAAGCGCTTGGGTTTTTCACGCAAAGCGGCTTCAGGGAGTACCAACCAGCCCGCATGCGAGCCGTCACGCGTAATACCTACATCCCCGCCTGATCCCCAAATTTCTTTGCCAACCCAGTGGCTGGGGCCTTCTACAACAACACCTGCATAGTCGCGGCCTGGTGTGCGAGGAAACACCGCTTGTGGCATCAGACCCAACGCGGCTTTGACATCACTAGGGTTCACGCCGGCGCTGCGTACGCGCACCAAGGCTTCGCCTGCTGTGTGTGCGGGTGGGTCTTGCGCGACGATTTGTGGCGCCAATGCATCTGCATTAGCTGCTTTGGCCAGAACACGTACTGCTTGCAGTGTTTTTTTATCTACTGTCATGAAAAACGCTCTTTGGTAAATCGAAAGATATTGTGTGAATCAAACAAACTTAAAGTCGAAGATCAAAAGTCAAAAGTCGAAAGTCAAAAATTTGAAGTCTATTTACGAGTCGGCAACTGAAGCATGGCACGCGCCTCGCTCGGAGTAGCCAATTCGCCGCCCAAATCATGGATGATGCGTTTGGCCTTGGTCACCAGCTCGGCGTTACTTTTTGCCAGTACGCCTTTTTCTAAATAGATGTTGTCTTCCATACCCACGCGAACATGCCCGCCTGCACACATGGCAAGCGCGACGAATTGAAATTCAAACCGTCCAATACCAAACGCAGACCAAATGGCACCTACTGGCAACAAGCTGCGCGCATACATCAAGGTCTCAGGCGAGGAATTAAAACCATATTTCACGCCTGTGACAAAGGTCCACAAACCGGGGCCTTGCAAAGTGCCGTCTGCAATCAAGTCGCGTGCAAGATGGATATCGCCTGAATCAAAAATTTCTAATTCGGGTGTGACACCCGCTTCGCGCATCACATGGGCCATGATGCGCACATTGCGAGGTGTATTGATCACCACATCGCCACCTGAATTCATGGTGTTCAAGTCAAGCGAACAAATATCGGGCTTCAACACTTTGATATGTTCGACGCGCTTTTCTGGCGCAACCAAAGTGGATCCTGCAGCTGCTACACGTGGGTCGTCGTGGCTAGGAATAAATCTGCCACCTGGTCCTGTGGTGAGATTGATGATGAGCTCTGGATTGCCTCTGCGCACTTTGTCAAACACTTCTCGGTAGTGCTCTAGCTCCATGGAAGGTTTGCCAGTTTTAGGATCGCGCACATGGATATGCACTGCCGCTGCTCCCGCTTCTGCGGCAGCCAAACACTCATCTGCAATTTGAGTGGGAGTGATGGGCAGGTGAGGCGTTTGGTCTGGCGTAGTGATGTTGCCCGTGACCGCGCAAGTGAGAAAAGTTTTTTGGCTCATGGCTTATTAATGAGTGTGATTAGAGATGTCTGCCGCCATCGACCACGATGCGCGTTCCGGTAACGTAACGCATAGTGGTGGCGCAGGCCTGTACGACGGCAGCGACATCGTCGACGGTGCCTATGCGTTTGAGTGGAATCGTATTGGCCGCTTTTTCGTTGAAGTCTGGGCCGCGACCTGGCACAAAAGTCGAATCGACCACACCAGGTGAAACCGAGATGACGCGCACGTGAGGGGCAAATGCTTTTGCCAATGCATCACCCACCACATCAATACTGGCCTTAGCCGCGACGTAGGCCAAGTTACTGCCTGTTCCAGTGAAGCCAGCAATCGAAGAAATATTGACGACCAGACCGTCTTCTGATTTTTTGAGCAAAGGCATGAATGCACGAATCGTCGCAATCACACCGCGAAAGTTGACCTTCAAGATATCGTCGATCAAGTCGTCGGTGAGAGCTTCCAAGTCCGCCGCTGGAACCGGCTTGGTGTAACCAGCGCTGTTAACCAAGATATGCACTACGCCGCATTGCTTTTCAATCTCGGTGGCAACACTTTTGAGTGTTTGGCTGTCTGTGATGGGTGCTTTGAAATACAGGTGACCACTGCCAGGAAGGGCGGCAGCTTTAGCCGCGGCTGACTCGGCGGACTCTGAGTTGTAAAGCAAAGCGCAGCGTGCACCCAGAGAGGCGAGTCTTTGGGCGGTGGCTAAACCAATTGCGCCAGTACCGCCGGTGATCACGGCAATGCGACCTTGTAAGGAATCTGTGGGTTCAAAAGTGGAGGGCATGTGCTAGCTTCAAAAAAGGTGGGAATCCAATTTTTATCGATAAAAATAATGGTTTTCGAATATTATCGATGAAACCCCTTATTGGTTTGTAAAGGAAATTCCATGCTAACCGTCACCGAAGCTGCCATGCGCAGCTTTGCCAAAGCCTCTGATCCACGTATGGGCGAGGTGATGGCCCTACTGGTCAAGCATTTACATGCTTTTGTCGCCGAATCCAAACTCACCAAAGAAGAATGGATGCACGGTTTGACTTTCCTAACCGCCGCGGCAGATATCACCACCGAAGAGCGCAACGAATTTAGTTTGCTCTCGGATGTGTTGGGCATCTCCTCGATGGTTGACGTGGTGTCACAACCTGTGGGCGGAACATCTAGCAGCGTATTGGGCCCGTTCCACAACCATGACTCGCATGTGCAACCCAATGGCGTCGATTTGACCAACGGTCAAGCGGGGGAGAGAACTTGGTTGCATGGACGAGTTGTCGATGTCAATGGCCAACCCGTCGCCAATGCAGAAATCGACTTTTGGCAAAACGCAGACAACGGTTTGTACCCCGCGCAAGACCCCGCGCAAGACCCGCATAACCTACGCTGCAAGATCCATTGCGAGGCCGATGGCAGTTTTGAATTGCTGACGATTCGCCCGCACCCCTACACCGTTCCCACCGATGGCCCAGTCGGTGCGATGTTGGCTGCGGCTAATCGCAATATTTGGCGCCCAGCCCACTACCACGTGATCGTCAGCGCCCCTGGCTATGTGGGCTTGGTTACGGAGTTGTTCCCCGCAGGGTCCGCTTATATAGACAATGACACCGTCTTTGGTGTCCGCGAAGGTTTGATTGTGGATTTCACGCCTTGCAACAACGCAGAAGTGGCCAAGCGTTACAACTTACAAGAGCCCTTCAATGAGGTGCAGTTTGAGTTTTGTTTGGTGAAGCAAAACTAATTTTATAAATAGGAGACAACCATGAAAACTATGAACCAATGGCTACCCACATTCAAGACCTTCACCGCGGCGGCGCTGGCTGCTCTGTTGTGCGTTAGCGCTTCTGCCCAAAGCGATTGGCCTAAGGCAAAGCCCGTTACCTTGGTGGTTGCTTTTGCTCCGGGTGCTTCCACAGATATCGTGGCCCGTGCGCTGACGCAAAAATTGTCAGAGATCACAGGCGGCAACTTCATCGTCGAGAACAAAGGCGGGGCGGGTGGCAATATTGCCAGTGGACAAGTCAAACGAGCAGCGCCTGATGCCTACACCATCTTGGTCCATAGCGTTGCGTTTTCAGTCAACCCGTCCTTGTATGCCGATGCTGGCTATGACGCGCTAAAAGATTTTGTGCCTGTGGCCTTGGGCCCCAAGACACCTAATATCTTCACTGTTAACCCTAGCGTTCCAGTGAACACTTTGCCGCAAATGGTCGAGGCTGCTAAGAAATCACCATTCAGCTATGCATCGTCTGGCATTGGAACCACTACCCACTTGTCGATGGAACGTTTGAAGTCAGCCGCGAAGGTGGACATCGTCCACGTGCCCTATCAACCTGCAGCGGCTATTAATGCAGTGGTGGCCGGGCATACCCAAATTGCGTCCACTTCCATGCCACCTGCCGTGCCCATGATCAAAGCTGGTAAGTTGAAAGCCTTGGCCGTGACCAGCGCAACCCGTTCACCCTTGTTGCCCGATGTGCCGTCTATCACCGAGTTTGGCTATAAAGAGTTCGACGACTACACCTGGTTTGGCTTCTTCGCCCCCGCCGGTACACCGCCTGCCATCGTTGAGAAACTCAACGCAGCGCTTAACCGTGCCATGGAATCCGTCGACACCGTCGAAAAATTCGCCCAACTGGGAATGGCTAGCAGCCACAACAGCCCATCGGAGTTTGCCAACTTCTTAAAAGCAGAAGTGCCCAAGTGGGCTGCTGTGGTGAAGAGCTCTGGCGCTAAAGCGGATTGAGCTTTATGCCAGCATGCGCCGCGCATTGCGGCTTTCAATCGCTGTCAAATCTTCCAAACTAAAGCCCATACCCAGGAGGCCTTTGACGTGGTCTAGCGAGGTGCGGTAGGGGAAGTCGGTTCCAAATACCACCTGGCTGACGTCGACCAAGTTCAAAAGGGACAGCAAAGCGCCTGGGTGGGACGCTTGGGCGGTGTCGTAATAAAAGCGACGCAAGGTTGGGATGACCTGATCGCTGGGCAATACCTTGCCAAAGTTGGCGTTCAACTTGGGCAACATGGTGAGACGCTCCACCAAGAACGGCATAGTCCCTCCCGCATGCGAGAAGATGAACTTGATGTCTTTGCAACGCGTTGCCGTGCCGCTGAACAAAATGCTGGTGATGGTGCGGGTGGTGTCAGTGGCAAATTCGATCGTCGAGCCGGGCACGCCCTCTTGCAAGCCATTGCAACACTTTGGATTGGCGGGGTGGGTATAGACAATCAACTTGCGACGGTTGATCTCGTCCATGATCGGCGCGAACGTCGCATCGCCCAACCACTTGCCGTCGTAGCTGGTCAGCATAGCGATGCCTTGGGCTTTCAGCACATCACAGCTGTAGGCAATTTCCTTCAAAGCGCCATCCACATCGAGCATGGGCAAGGTAGCAAAAAATCCAAACTGTCTGGGGTAGTCGCGTGCAAGTTGGGCGCCGTATTCGTTGCTGACCCGCGCCATGCGTCGCATCGTTTCCGCATCGCCAAAACTTGCGGCGGGTGTGGTGGGCGACGTGATCGAGTAAGTCACGCCCGCTTGCGCCATATCGTCCAGGGTTTTGTTGAGTGACCAATTGCGTGCAGGCGGTTCAGCCAGTTTGCGTGTTTCCAGTTCCTTTAGAAATGCTGGCGCCCAGACATGGTGGTGCACGTCGACCAAATCGCGTTTGGCCTCCAATGGCGATGTATTTTTGGGTTTTGGCAGAGCGCACGAAGGCAGCACGGTCGCCGCGCCTGTTGCCAGTAGCCCCGTCAAAAACCCACGACGGGGCAAGCAATCCAAACATGTGGTGGGGGTCGCATGTTGCATGGAGGTCTCCTTTTAAGTTTTGGCAGTCAGCGCGGCTTTGACCCGCTCTGGCGTGAAGGGCAGTCGGCGTAGGCGTGCGCCCGTGGCGTCATAGACGGCATTGGCTAACGCTGCGCAAGTGGGTCCTTGCGATGCTTCACCTGTTCCTAAAAATGGCATATCTGGGCGGTCGATCAAGACGACCTCGACAGGTGGGATCTCCGAAAAGGTGAGTATGGGGTAGCTGGTCCAATCGGTCGACAAGATTTGGGTGTCGTCGAACTTCACTTCTTCTTTGAGCGTCCAACTCAGCGATTGAATGAGGCCGCCTTCAATCTGGTTGCTCACGCCATCGGGGTTCACTATGCGGCCGACTTCTGCAGAGGCGACGGCACGTAACACGCGAATGCGACCGTTCTTGGGATTGACCTCCACTTCCATCGCCACAGCGCAATAGCCCGCGATGTTTTTGTAACGGGCAAAGCCAATGCCTTTGCCGCGGTTGGTAGTTTTTTTCCAGGTGTTCCAGCCAAATGCATCGGCGGCTTTTTGCAAGGTGTCGCGGGCACGTGGGTCTTTCAAAAAGCGTAGCCGATAGGCCAATGGGTCGACGTTGGCCGCCAAAGCCAACTCGTCCATGAAAGACTCAATCGCAAACACATTGGCATATGCGCCCAAACCACGCGTCGAGGACACGCGCACAGGCATCTCGGTGATGAAGTGGGTCAGCACGTTGTGCCCGGGAAATTCATAGAGCGCGATCGCATTGCGGTCTGCCGCGTAGTTGGGCCCGCCCGCGTTGACGGGGGTAGGCTGGGTGAACGGTTTTTCCAAGTAATGCGAAGACACTAAATTGCCCGGCTCTCCATTCGGACGTGTGCCATGCGAGGTGGACCACAGTTGCAAGTCCCAGTCGAGCACATTGCCGTTGGCGTCTACACCTGCTTTGGTGTTGATCACCATCGCAGAACCGTAGGGTTCCCACTTGTGTTCTTGCTCGCGGGTGTATTGCAAACGCACGCTGCGCCCTGGTACTGCCAGCGCCAACAAGGCGGCGTCTGCGGCGGCATCGTCTGCGAGGTTATGCCCATAGCAACCCGCGCCTTGCATATGCTGACAACGCACTTTGCTAGGGTCCATGTCCAACATTTTGGCGATGGCCAGACTGGTTTCAAACACAGATTGGCTGTGCGTTTGAATCAACATCACCCCATCGGTGCCCATCGTGGCAATAGCGGATGACGTGCCGATGGAGGCGTGCATGTGGAACGGCCGGTAGTAGGTAGCCTCGAAGGTTTTGACAGCGGCTTCGCCACCGACGCGCGGTTGTTTCTTGGTAGGAATGATGTTGGCGGGCTTGGTGTTGCGCAACCAATCAAAAATGCCGTCGTGGGTTGGCAGTTTTTTCTCAATCTTCCATTTGGCGTTGGCTGCCAAGGCGTTCGCGGCGGCGAGGGCTTGCTCTTCGCGTTGGGCGATCACGCCTAAGAAGCTGCCATTGCGAACCACTTTCACAATGCCCGGCATTTTTTGCACCGAGGCCGTGTTGACCGACACCAGACTGGCAGCGTAAGTGGGTGGTCGCACCAAATGGCCGAACAGCATGCCCGTGGGGCGGTGCTCTTGTACGAATTTGGAATCTCCCAAAATTTTGGGAGTGAGGTCGACCCGTTGGATGGATTTACCTGTGTAGCGGGCAAGGCTTGCAGGTTTGAGTTTGGCCTGGCCATGCGCCTCGCGATCGAGTGCTTCGCCCAAAACCAAATCCCAATAGGAAACATTACTGCCGTTAGGCGCACTAATTTTTCCGTCTTGCACGCTGAGACTTGCAACGGGTTGGTTGAGTTTGGTCGCCGCCAAGTCCAACAAAATAGACCGTACCTCTGCGCTGGCATATTGCACAGCAGTGGCGCAATACGGCATGGAGAAAGAGCCTGCTGTTACACCTTCGTTGGGCACCAAAGCGGTGTCGCCCGAGATGATCTGGACACGCGAGAGATCGATATCCAATTCTTCTGCGCAGACTTGAGACACCGCCGTCAAGATGCCTTGGCCCAATTCCACCTTGCCGACGAGCAAGGTCACGGTTTGGTTGGCGTTGATACGCAGCCACGCGCTGAGTTTGCGGTGGGTGTTCAAGTCGCCGGGTAATCGGGGCTTGGTACTGCTTGCTTGTGAAAGAGCAGTATCAAGAGGAATAGCAAATGCCAACGACAGATAACCGCTGGTTTTTAGAAATCCGCGACGGCTGGTAGATAAACGGCTGCTATCTGGGCGGCTGGTAGTCAATGGAGTGGTCATATCAAGCCTCCTTCGCTGCGCGCAACACGGCACGCACGATGCGGTTGTGGGCGCCACAGCGGCACAGATTGCCGTCTAGGGCGTTGCGGACATCTGATTCGGTGGGCTTGGGATTGCGGTCCAACAGGGCTTGCGCTTGAAGGATCATCCCTGACGTGCAGTATCCGCACTGCGCAGCCTGCTCGTCGATAAAAGCTTGTTGCAAACGACTAGGTTTGTCGCCTTCCTTCAAACCGGCCAAGGTGGTGACGGAGCGCCCAGCAACAGAAGACACAGGGGACACGCAGGACTTGACGGGGTTGCCGTCGACCAAGACCAAACACGCGCCGCATTGCGCTTTGCCGCAACCGAACTTGGTGCCGTTTACTCGAAGATCGTTTGCCAGCACCGTGAGCAAACTGGTGGTGTTGGCAACGTTGCTTTTGACCGCTTGCCCGTTGAGTTTGAATTGAATCACGCTTGTCTCCTGTTTGTATGTTTTTTGAGGGTGACTTGTTATGGGTGGATTTTGATAACTAACTTATTGCTCATACTTCGTCGACGATCGGGTTCGACAAAATGCCAACACCTTCGACTTCAATTTCACACACATCGCCAGGCGCCATCCATACGGGCGGCGTGCGGGCATAGCCCACACCAGCAGGTGTACCGGTGATGATGACGTCGCCTGGTTCCAAGGTCATGCACTCCGTGATGATGCGCAAGGCTTCGACCACATTCCACAAAAACACATCGGTATTGGCGTCTTGCATGACCTTGCCATTCAAACGCGATTGGATACGCAGGCCTGCTGCACCTGGGGGCAGTTCGTCAGGTGTCACCAAGCAAGGGCCGAAGGGGCCCGTGGCGTCAAAGTTCTTACCGATCGTCCACTGCGACGACTTGCGTTGGTAGTTGCGAATGCTGCCATCGTTGAAGCAGGAATATCCGGCAATGCAATCTAGGGCGTTGTCTGCCGTCAAGTGCCTGGCCTTTTTGCCAATGATGACCGCCAACTCGGCTTCGTAGTCCAGTTGGGTAGACGCTTTGGGGCGCACGATCGGCTGGTTGTGGCCCACCATCGACGAGTTGCCACGCAAGAAAAAGCTGGGGTACTCGGGGCGCGCGTTGCCGCCTTCTTTGGCATGGTCAGCGTAGTTCAATCCCATGCAGACGATTTTTCCGGGGTTGGGAATGAGGGGCAACATGGTCACACTTGCTATGGCCTGCACAGCACTAGCTGGGGCTTTGCGCGCGGCGGCGTCGGCTGCGGTTAAACCACCTGGGGTGCAAATCAAGTCTTTGAGGTTGCGAGGTAACTCGGGCGCCGCTAGCGTCAAGTTCACGAAATCGGTGGCGTGGATATCTTTGACCCAACCGATACCTGCTTGGCCATTGGCCTCAAAGCTCAAAAAACGCATGGTGCTTCCTTCATAGATGGTGTGAATATTGGGTTGAATAATATCGATAATTTCGACGGATTAAAATTTTTATCGATTAATATCTCTCGCTATGACAACAGAACTCGCGCCTGACAGCGTTGCATCCTTAACGCTCAGCACTTATGAGCGCCTGCGCGCGGACGTGTTGAGTGGCACTTGGGCGCCTGGACTTAAGCTAGGCATAGAGGCGCTTCGTGAGCACTACGGCACGGGGGCCACGCCCATTCGGGAAGCATTGAACCGACTGGCCGCAGAAGGCTGGGTGCAACACATGGACCAACGTGGTTTTGTCGTGACGCCTGTCAGCGAAGAAGCGTTACGAGAGTTGGCCAAAACACGCGTCTGGGTAGAAACCCTGGCCTTAACCCAAGCCATGCAAGCGAGCACCCCAGAGTGGGAAGAGAAAGTAGTTTTGGCTTTGCACCGCTTGTCTAAAACGCCACGGTCGCTGCGCCAGGAGAACTATTTAGAAAACCCCGCATGGGAAAAACTGCACCGTGAGTTTCATCTGGCTTTGTTGGCCAATTGCGGTTCGCGTTGGTTGCTGAGTTTTTGTGAGCAGTTGTATGACCAGGCCTATCGCTATCGGCAACTCGCCATGAAAACCGCTTACAAGCGCCGCGATGAATCAGACGAGCACAAGCAGGTGGTCGATGCTGTCGTGGCAGGCAACGTAGCGGCTGCGTGTGCTGCGCTCACTCATCACTATGAAAAAACAGCGCAAATTATTTTGAGCATCCAATAAATTCGGCAGTCTTGTTAAAGCTGTCACCACTTATTGAACGTAGCGCAGCACTAGCTAAAAGCCAGCAAACTGCTCGATTCCCACAATCCCTAGTTTGGTTAAGCCATTGCGTTGTGCGCTGGCCAATACGCCTGCGACCGCCTCATATTTGGCCTTGCCTTGCGGTTTGATATGCACTTCTGGTTGAGGTTGTTGTTGGCTTGCAAGCTGCAACAACGCGTCTAACTCTGCGCGATCCGCCAAGGTCTTGTCGTTCCAATGCACCACATTGCGAGCGTCTATTTCTATTCGCACGATGGTGGGTTTTTTAATGGCGGGTGGTGGCGTGCCTGTTGGCATGTCGAGGTTGATTGAATGCAGTTGCACGGGGATGGTGATGATCAGCATGATCAGCAACACCAACATCACGTCAATCAAGGGCGTGGTGTTGATGTCCATCATCACCTGGGGCTCGTCGAGGCTTTGAAGCAAGGGTGTTTGCGGCAACATGGTTTATTTCGCCTGCGGGTCGGTCACAAAGCGAACTTTGGTGAGTCCCACACTTTGCGCAGCAAATAAAACACGGCCCACCGCTGCATAGTCTGTTTGCGCATCGCCGCGTATTTGCACTTCGGGCTGCGGTTTTTTATCTGCCAAAGTTTTAAGTTGCTTCACCATTTCTGCTTGGCTGCGCAGTGGCGTATCAAACAAAAACGCTTGCCCTTGTGCGTTCACAGAGAGAACGATGTTATCGGGCTTGGTTTCGCGCGGTTGTTGCACTTCATGCGGCAAATCGACCTTCACTGAGGTGGTGACGACAGGAATCGTGATCAGGAAAATGATCAGCAAGACCAACATCACATCCACCAATGGTGTGGTGTTGATGGTAGTTAAGAGTTCGTCGTCCCCATCCCTGGGGCCTAGGTGCATGGCCATGTTTATTTGCTGTTCTTATTAGTGTCAGCATCCGGACCAGACCCAGTGCCTAAGATCACTGCGTGCAAATCCGCACCAAAAGCCTGTACTTCTTCCATCGCAATTTTGTTGCGGCGCACCAACCAGTTGTAGCCAAGCACGGCAGGCACCGCCACAGCTAAACCAATGGCGGTCATGATGAGAGATTCACCGACAGGTCCCGCCACTTTGTCGATACTGGCTTGACCTGACATGCCTATTTTGACGAGCGCGTTGTAGATGCCCCAAACCGTGCCAAATAGGCCTACAAAAGGTGCTGTCGAACCTACAGTGGCTAACACTGCCAAGCCATCTTGCATGCGACTTTGCACATGGTTCATTGCGCGTTGGATGCTCATCGTGACCCAGCTGTTGAAATCAACCGCACCTAAAAGCCCTGTGTGTTTGCTGGCGCCTTCCAATCCTTTTTCTGCAATATAGCGAAAGGGGCTGTCTGCATCTAAGCCTTCTGCACCTTGTTGCACCGTGCCAGCATTCCAAAACGAGGCATTGGCGACTTGTGCAAACCCCATCACACGGTTTTGGTCTATCAACTTGGTGAAGATGACATACCAACTCGCCATACTCATCAGCACCAAAATGAGCAAGGTGCCTTTGGCTACCCAATCACCTTGTGCCCATAGCGCTGATAAGCCATACGGGTTGTCCAAAGTTTCCTCGGCTGCAAATGCGTGCATAGAAAAAATAAATGCACTGAGCGAGAGAAGCCATCGGTGTTGACGCATTAAATACATGGATAGGTCCTAATCAAAACTACAAATTCAAAAACAATTATTCCAAACGCCAGGTGTATCGGATGCTGGCCCAGCTTTGTTCGGGCTTGCCATCGATAGTGCCGGGCCTGAATTGGCATTTAGAGAGAGCGTTGCGAGCGGCCTCATCCAAACGTGGGAAGCCAGATGTCTTTTCTATCTCTGCTTGTAAAACGCGGCCATCGACACCAATCAAAAACTTCAAACTCACCGTGCCTTCTTCTTCTAAGCGGCGTGAAGCGCTGGGGTAATCGGGTTTGGCACAACTCGCGCCGGGTTGGATCACAGCACCTGTGCGAACAGATGGCGTTGGCGGTGCCGTGCTTGGTGATGGTGTAGTGGGCGCAACATTGCTGGTTGCTGGCGCTACAGGCGTGGTGATGACAGGCGCAGTGTTGCTGGGTGGAGTGACCGGAGGCAGTGGTGTTTTAGGCGTAGGTGTTTTTGGTGCTGCAACGGGGGGTAGAGGTGGCGCAGCATCGGTTAACAGCAAGGCCTCGACCGATTCTTGTGTCAATGTGATCGCTTGACGCGCCAAGCCTGATTGAATCAGCCACAACAAAATGCCGTGCAATAGCAACACCATGCCAATGCTTGGCAAGTGTCTGCGCCACAGATGCGGGCGCGAGGCGTAAGTCGAGGAAGAAGGCTTAAGCAAGAATGGCTTGGTGAATATGAAACACCTGAGATTTTAGGCGTCAGGTATGGCATGTCTAAAAAGCGCAGAAGATTGATAAGCGTTTGCTCGGATGACTTCAGGGCTTCAGTCATGGGAAGATAGGCCTATGACTTCATTAGCCCCCACCATTACCCAGCTACGCGTGATTCCTGTTGCAGGACACGACAGTATGTTGCTCAACCTCTCTGGCGCCCACGGCCCGTTTTTCACGCGCAATATTTTGATATTGACCGATAACGCAGGACGAACAGGCATCGGTGAAGTTCCCGGCGGAGAAAAAATTCGCCAAACCTTAGAAGACGCCACCGAGCTGGTTGTAGGCCAAAGCGTTGGCAACGTGCAAGCCGTGCTCAACCAGATGCGTACGCAGTTTGCTGATCGTGATGCAGGTGGACGCGGTTTACAAACCTTTGACTTGCGCACCACTATCCACGCCATCACGGCAGTCGAGTCTGCACTATTAGATTTGCTTGGACAACATTTAGGCGTGCCAGTGGCCGCGTTATTGGGCGAAGGCCAGCAACGCACATCGGTGGAAATGCTGGGTTATTTGTTCTATGTAGGTGACCGCACAAAAACAGATTTACCGTATCGCACAGAACCTAATGCCAACAATGCATGGTTTCGTCTGCGCAATGAAAAAGCACTCACCCCAGAAGCCGTCGTGCGCTTAGCCGAAGCCGCAAGAGAAAAATATGGTTTTGACGATTTCAAACTCAAAGGTGGTGCGCTAGCAGGCGAGGCAGAGATAGATGCCATACGTGCCTTGCACGAACGCTTTCCGCAAGCCCGCGTCACGATCGACCCCAATGGTGGTTGGTTGCTCAAAGACGCTGTGCGTTTGATGCGCGATTTACATGGTGTTGTGGCCTATGCCGAAGATCCATGTGGTGCAGAAGAGGGTTTCAGTGGTCGCGAAGTCATGGCGGAATTTAGACGCCAAACGGGTTTGCCGACAGCAACCAATATGGTGGCCACAGATTGGCGTCAGATGGTGCACTCTTTGTCTTTGCAAAGCGTCGATATTCCATTGGCGGACCCCCATTTCTGGACCATGGCTGGTTCTGTGCGCGTCGCGCAAACATGCCGTGACTGGGGATTGACATGGGGTTCGCATTCCAATAACCACTTTGATGTGTCATTGGCCATGTTTACCCACGTAGGTGCAGCCGCGCCAGGCAAAGTCACCGCCATGGACACACATTGGATTTGGCAGGACGGTCATGGCTTGACGCAAGAGCCTTTGCAAATTGTGAAAGGCTATATACAAGTTCCTACTGCACCTGGCTTAGGCGTAAAGCTCGATATGCAAAAAGTTGAAGCTGCGCACCAGCTTTATCTGCAACATGGATTGGGTGCACGTGACGATGCAACCGCCATGCAATACCTGATACCCGGCTGGAAGTTTGATCCCAAACGTCCTTGCATGGTTCGATAAAAAATACCAAGGAGACACCTATGCAATTACCCTCACTCAAACATGTCGTCAGCGAAGACGAATGGAAACTACGCGTCAACTTGGCCGCTTGCTATCGCTTGGTCGCCATGTATGGCTGGAGCGATTTAATCTTCACCCACATCAGTGCTAAGTTGCCTGAGAGTGTTTCAGGCAAAGACCATCACTTTTTAATCAACCCGTATGGCTTGATGTTTGATGAAATCACCGCATCATCTTTGCTGAAGATTGATTTGCAGGGGAATCAAATCAATGAATCGCCTTTTTATGTGAACCATGCGGGTTTTGCGATACACAGCACTATCCATGAAGCGCGACCAGATGTAGAGTGTGTCTTACACACGCATACGCGTGCTGGCGTTGCGGTGAGTGCGCAAAAAGATGGCCTATTACCTATTTCTCAGCAGTCATCCTTGTTGATGAGTTCATTGGCTTACCACGATTACGAAGGTTTGGCGGTATATGACGATGAGCGCGATCGACTCAGAGCTGATTTGGGATATAAGAATTACATGATCTTGCGCAATCACGGATTATTGACCGTAGGGCGCAGTGTTCCTGATGCTTTTCTAGCCATGTATTTTTTGGAAATGAGTTGTCAAATTCAAATTAGTGCCCAAGCGGGTGGCGTATTGCAACCAGTCCCACAAAATGTATTGGATGGTGTTACTGCTGCAGTAAAGATTCAAGAAGCCAAGGGCTCAGCAGCAGCGTTGACTTGGCCTGCGTTGTTGCGGAGATTGGATCGGTTGAATCCTGGGTATGACAGTTAATTACCGACCATAGTAAAAGGTCCCCAGAAAAGAGGATGCGCATAGGAGTAATTCGCCTCTTTGTCATCTGGTGCTCCATCTTCCAATATACGAATACTGGCCATTTGTAGCGCTCGCGGTTTAGAGATGCCCTTGTCTTGCACGTAATGCTTGAACATATCGGTCATTAATTTTCGTGATGCTTCGCTGTCAACTGGCCAGCTAGATACCAATATTGCACGAGCTCCAGCAAAGAAAAATGCACGTCCTAATCCAGAGAGGGCTTCAGCTCCTTCTCCTTCGCCAGCAGCTGTATTACATGCCGACAACACGACCCAGTCAGCATCGAGCTTCATCGTCAAAATCGTATCGACTTTCAAAAGTCCATCACCTTTGAGGTTTTGTACTTCTGGATTAGTAAGGGCGAGAGCAGGTTGTGAAAGCCCATCCAGTTCACCTGGCATCAATCCATGGGTTGAAAACATCACCACCTTCCGGTTAGACATATCGACTTTTAAGACTTGATCAAGGTTCGCCCGCTTCTGCAAAAAGATATCGCGTTCAGGCTTCACATTAAATAGCTTAGATATTTCAAGAATCTCATCGCTTGTATCAGGCAAACGTGGCAACCTACTTACCTGAGCAGAACTTACATCTGCAGTTTGAGGTGTGTTTCGTAGTTGCAGAGGCAAACCTCTAGAGGCCAGCTGTGCACCACTAGCACTCGCCATTGCGAGTTGCTTTTCTTCTGCTTTAGCCTGCTGAAGACTAAACAAGGGATCACCAAACCCAATGAAGTCGAGTCGGTCTTTCTTAGGCTCTGGAAGTCCACGTAAGGCACTTAATGCTGTGGCAGATGGAGAGCTCACGATCGCATATTGGCGAATTAAGAAAGGCGCCTCTTTGTAGTTTGAAAAAAGGTTACGTGGTTTACCTTTAAGTTGAAAGGGGGCCGTTGTCAGGACTCCAAGTGGCAGTTGACCAATATCGTCATGAGGTATGACAACCAAGGTATCTTTGCCTGCAAATGCAGATTGCACAGGCTTGAATAATTCATCGTAGACACGGTTAGACAGTTGAAAATTAAATGGGGGAATTTCATCGATATAGGCTACTTTTGCATCAAGTGCCTTACGTAATTCAGTGACGTTTTGCCTAACTTCTTTTTGACCAACAGGGATAGCCTTAAATAAGGGCGTACCTTGCTGATTCACTGCCCAGACGTAACTTGTTTTGGTACCTACAAACCAAGTCACCAACGTTTCATTGGGTTTAATTGTTTTTTGAATCTTTTCTAACGAAATAGGTTTGGGGTTGACTAACTCTGCGTACTCTGGGAAGTCCAGGCCAATCAACATGGTTGCACGTTTAGCGTCCTTGCGGAGTTGCTCAATATCGGCCTTCATCTTGGCTTGAATTTGAGGCAGTTGCTCACTGGCGGGTTGCATAGCCAGTTCTTTACTAAACTTTGTTAAAAAGACAATCTGCTGATTTAAGTCCTGCTCTTCGCGAACGAGCTTAGACAACCGCGCGTCGGTGATGTTGGCCCTGGCGGTGCTTGCACTCAAAGCACGTTGAACATTACTACTGCGAGCGAGATCACCGAGTATGAAAGTTTCATTCAATAACTTGGGTGTTGGATTTTTTTCATAGGCTCTCGATAAAACACCTAAATAGGACTCAACATAGCCAGCAAGGAACTTTTTCTCTTTTGTTGAAATGCCGTCTGAGTCTGCAGACGCTTCACGCTCTTGCTCGATAAACTCATTGATAGCTGAGGCAAACAGAACTCGCGCTGGCTCATCCTTTCGTTGATCGGCTAGCGTTGAAGCTAACAACAATTTAGCCTGAATCGTCTCTTTAGAGGATTTTCCTGTTCGGCTTTCAATCTGCTCCAAAAGACTTCGCGCCGCCTTTTCTGCCTCAAAAAAATCACCAATTCTCAATAATGCTAAGACGCGATCTGGACTGTTGACATCAACAAATCTACCAGTTTCAGGATAAATATTGGCAGTGTTTACTAATTCCACATATATATTTAGCGCCTCTGAATAGCGGTCGTCTGAAATTAGTGCGGAAGCCATGGTTTTTTTGGTTACAGCCAATTGAATAGATTCAGCGGTTACACCAGCTTGTTGTAAACCTTTCAAGCTTTGATCTAAAAGATAAATTGCATCTTTGTTTCTTTCTCTGGCTAGCATCACAACTGCTAGTTGCCGCAAACCTCTCGCAGTTGCCAATGATGCTTTACCAGTTCGTGATAGCGATTTTTTTAAAGCTTCGCGTGCAAAATATTCTGCTTCATTAATTTTTCGTAACTTAAGCAATGTTTCGCTTAATCTTACATATGAGCCTTCAAGCCCATCTTTACCTGAATTTGGATTGCCGGAGTTGGAATTTCCACCCAAACCAGGAACCCCGAGACCATCCCCGGCAGCTAGAAATGATTTTTCATAATCTTCCATTCCGGCTTCGTAAACTTGAATTCCCTTTTTAAATGCAACTTCGGCTTCAAGGAAGCGCCCTTTTTGGAAAGCCAACTCTCCTTGAGCATTAAAAAATGATCGATTCCACGAGAATCCATATTTTGAGTAGTTAGGCCCTCTTCTGATTGCCGTTAATGTGGCGTTTGCATCCCTGAGATATTTTTCACTCTCTTCGAAATCACCTACTTGTGCATATATTCTTGATAAGTTAGATACGTATCCAAGGTATTGCCCCCAATTGTTATTTGGGATTTTTACTATCGTCGCCTTTATTCGTTGAATAGCGTCTTTTGAATTTCCAATTTGCATTTCTGCAGATGCAAGCTCTCCTACAACAACGAATTCTTGGTGGGTTCTTTCCTTAGCAAATTCAAGCGCCTTTTTCAAGAAATCCACCCTCAAATCTATTCTGCCTAACCTTTCGGCCGCAAGTGATTGAAGGTAATAAAAAGCATATTTATCTTGCACTGATAAATTATTTGGAATTTGCTCATTCACCAATTTGATATCTGCATCTCGCGCCTTGGAATCTATCGCAGAATTTTTAATTAGCGAAACTATGTCTTGAATTCCTTTGGGTACAGTGACTTCAGATTCAGAAGCTTGAGCGGAAAAAACCACTTGTCCAAACCCAATTAGAAGCAGGGTAAATCCAAATTTAATAAACTTGCAGATATATAAATTAAAAGTTTTCATCACGGATTTCCTTTATCAGGTTGATCGCATTAATTATTTTGCTAGTGTAGTTTTAATTAGTAAAAACTTCAAAATGAGTAAATACCAATTATTTTGGTTGCATTTGAAGGTAATTTCATACGGAACAAGTATTGTTTTTGAAATCATTTTTTGTATCTAGATGAAAAAACCCCGCCTCTTACAAGGCGGGGTTTAGGATTAATCGCAAACCAGCGCTTAATGGTTGTCCGTCAACTGCTCCAATATCGCTGGATTCTCAAGTGTTGAGGTGTCTTGTGTAATCGCTTCGTTCTTTGCCAAGCTACGCAATAGGCGGCGCATGATTTTTCCAGAGCGGGTCTTGGGTAAGTTGTCACCAAAGCGAATGTCTTTCGGTTTGGCGATAGGCCCAATTTCTTTGCCCACATGGTCGCGCAAGATTTTGGCGATTTGTTTGGCTTCGTCGCCAGTGGGGCGAGGGCGCTTCAGCACTACGAATGCGCAAATCGCTTCACCGGTGGTGTCGTCAGGACGTCCCACCACAGCCGCTTCTGCAACCAACTCAGTGCAACTGACCAATGCAGATTCAATTTCCATGGTGCCCATGCGGTGGCCTGAGACATTCAGCACATCATCGATACGACCAGTGATGGTGAAGTAACCCGTGTGTTCATCGCGAATAGCACCGTCACCTGCCAAATAATATTTACCTTTGAATTCTTCGGGGTAGTAGCTTTTCTTGAAACGCTCGGGATCGCCCCAGATGGTGCGAATCATGGAGGGCCATGGTTTTTTCACGACCAATATGCCGCCTTGTCCATTGGGCATATCGTTACCAGCTTCGTCGACGATAGCGGCTTGAATACCAGGGAAGGGCAAGGTGCATGAGCCAGGCACCATGGGCGTCACACCAGGCAGCGGCGTGATCATGTGGCCACCTGTTTCGGTCTGCCAGAAGGTGTCAACAATGGGGCAACGGCTACCGCCTACGTGTTTGTAGTACCACTCCCAAGCAGCTGGGTTGATAGGTTCGCCAACGGAGCCGAGCAAACGTAAGCTAGAGAGGTTGTAGCTCTTAGGATGCACAGCATCATTGGCTTCAGCTGCTTTGATGAGTGAACGAATCGCTGTAGGCGCTGTATAGAAGATAGAGACTTTGTGGTCTTGGATCATCTTCCAGAAACGGCCTGCATCTGGATATGTAGGAACACCTTCAAACACAATCTCGGTACCACCTAGTGCCAAGGGGCCGTAGGTGATGTAAGTGTGGCCGGTCACCCAACCAATGTCTGCTGTACACCAAAAAACGTCGTTGTCTTTCAGGTCGAATGTCCACTCTGTAGTTAAAGCGGCGTGTAGCAAATAACCACCCGTGCTGTGCTGCACGCCTTTGGGTTTGCCTGTGGAACCAGAGGTGTAGAGCAAAAACAGTGGATGCTCTGCACCCACCCACTCTGGTTCACAGGTGGTGGCTTGTTTGTCACACAAATCGTGCATCCACTGGTCACGGCCAGCATGCATGGCGATGTCTGCACCCGTACGTTTGACAACCAAAATGTTTTTGATACTTTCGCAACCGCCTAATGCAATGGCTTCATCCACAATGGCTTTGAGTGGTAACTGCTTTCCGCCGCGCACTTGTTGGTCTGCGGTGATAACAGCAACGGCGCCCGTGTCTTCAATACGGTCACGAAGTGATTGTGCGGAGAATCCACCGAAGACTACTGAGTGTGTTGCGCCTATACGAGCGCAGGCTTGCATGGCAGCTACGCCGTCGATCGACATCGAGATGTAGATCATCACGCGGTCGCCTTTTTTGACCCCGATGGATTTCAATCCGTTAGCGATTTGGCAGGTCTTGGCGAGTAACTGGCTGTAGGTGACTTTGGTCACTTCACCACCGTCTGCTTCAAAGATCAAGGCAGTTTTGTTGCCGTGGCCTTTTTCAATATTGCGGTCTAGGCAGTTGTAAGAAGCGTTGAGCGTTCCGTCTTCAAACCATTTGAAAAATGGAGCTTCACTTTGGTTCAAGATTTTCGTGAAAGGGGTTTTCCAGCTGATCAGACGGCGCGCTTGCTCGGCCCAAAAACCTTCGTAGTCAGTTTCGGCTTTTTTGCATAAAGCTTCGTAGGCAGCCATGCCTGAAACAGCGGCTTGTTTGACGAAAGCGTCAGAGGGCTGGTGAATGGTGAGTTCGCTCATGGGAAATGTCTCCTGATCTTTTGGGAATACTAATAACGAAAAACCCCGCTACTGTGGCGGGGTGCTCTTACAGGGGTCTGACTGCCCCCTTTCTAGGGTTTGCGCTGAATCAAACCAGTAGCAAAAACCCATTAATAGTAGACAAAATACCTAAGACTCCCAGACCACAAGGTACCCAGAAGAGGGCGTGTACGCCCGTCAAAATGGCTACAGACGTCAAAACAATGGCAATTTGAAGCAGGGCTTCTGCGTAATCGAACCAAGGGTCTTGGGCCAGTGCATGGTCGCGTTCGTGCTCCAACTCTTTGGCTCTGGCCATCAGCTCTTTCTTGCCATCACCCGTTTCAGGCTCGGACTCGTAGCGGGCGATGTTCTTTTGGTAGTCAGCCAGTTTCTTTTCCGCAAGTTCTTTGGCTTTGGGAGATAACTTATCTTGCGCCAATTGAATTTGCAAGTTGTCAGCTGCAATTTTGAATTCGGTTTGGCGAATATTTTTAGCTTGGTAGAAAGCATACGCATTCGCTGCCAAGATATTGTTGACAGTGCTTTCTTTAGAGGCGTTGTTTCCGCCTAAGCCAGCAATGGCTAGCACCATCGCCAATGCAGACACCAACATGGCGCAACGGCCACGGAAGGGGTCGCTATGTCCTTCAGGCAATTCTGTTTCTGGAACTTCACTCATTTGGTTTTCTCCTATTGCTGATTTTGAAAGTCAAGTTATGACAACGACAGATTATCTAATTGTTTGGCATCAAATCTGCCAATGGAATGGTGATACCTAATTGTGTCGAAATAAAGTCACGCGCGGTTTCTTGCCATTGGCCTAATTCGGAGCCAAGGTGAAGAAGACCTGGATCATCTAACAGCCCTTGGTTGAAGTCGAGTGGCGTGGGAAAGCGCAATTGAAACAACTCGTAGTCTTGCGCATACAACTTCGGTGCTTGTTTATTCGACATAGGGATTGCCCTGAGACGGCCTTGGTGGCTCCAATCACAAAACAAAATATTTCCCATGCGCAGCATCAGCACGCATTGGTTAGGAGAAATTTTGCCCAATATCTTGGCGTAGCTGAGTTCATGTTGTGACTCGATTTTTTCTAATGCTGCGGCAGCCTCTTCGCCCAATGCAATCCAAGCTTCCAAAATGTGTCCGCCATGGAAATAGGCTTCCCAGAATTTGCGCCGGTACGGGCCTATGTCGTCATCGGTATGGCGCAAGATTTCAAAGAAAGCATCCATCGTGCGGCCTGTGAGCCAACGGCTGGCAGTCTCAATGGCTTCTTTGCGAACGCCTAACCAGCCCGCATGGTTGTGGCGCGGGTCCCCGAGCATGGACAACAGTTTGGTGAGCAAGGTGTTTTTTATCGCCTGTGGTGGCGATTGTTCAAACCATGGCGACAGCAAAGCGTAGGCAAATTCATCGCGCCAAATGGGATAGCGGAAACGTTGCGTGGGTGTGCCAGCATCATGCATCGCCCATTCGCACATTCGCTCGATATAAGGCAAAGTCGCACGCACATCTTCTGGGGCTTTAAGTGCTTCAGCAAACGCTTGCCGGCAAAAATTGTTCAACCAAAAACTGCGCGTGAGTGCATGGTGCTCTTGCCACTGATTCAAGGTTTTTTCAGACGGCATCGTCAGCAGATCATTGGCTACTTGAATGGGGCCATTGATGGGGTCCAAGATATCTAAGGTGGTGATCAAGCGCGCTAAACCACCCGCTTGCGTTTCTAGCAACGCATCAAGAACTCTTTTGTCTTGAAAAAAACGCCGTGCAGATTGCGCTAGCTTTTGAAACAAGGCATCTTCAGGCGTGAAGTGCTCTAAATAGGTATGCAATAAACTGCGCCCCCATTTCAAGGGGCGACGCGATTGCAAGGCATCGGGCACTGCTATGTCTAAATAGTGTTGTGTCAGTGGATGGTGAGGATGCAAGCCATGGTCACCTTGCAACCACAAGGCATAGGGAATATGTCGCCAATCGCGTTGGCGTGGTGCATCGCTTGATGGCGAGAACCCAACAACTGCAAAGGCTTGGTAAGTTCTCTCGCCCACGGTGCGCAGATCTGGATCTTTACCGAAGTTACTGCTGCGCTTCACGCTAGCCGCAGCGGCTAGCTTTTCAAAATCTTGCGGCAGGGGCGTAAACAGGTTTTCCATGCGAATGGTTTAACGAACCGTTTCTTGCATTTTCTTGAGCGTACTTGCAGGACCTTTGGCATTACCTGTCTCATTGGGTTGAAAGGCTAAAACAAAGCGCAATTCCACGCGGCGATTTTTCGCTGGGTCGCTTTTATCGCTTGGACGTTCATCTGCATAAGAGCTAATACCAAAGACGGGTTGCTCACGTTGATTACGCAAGCTTTGCATGGTGCCAGCATTGAGCACTTTGTAAACAGCCCTTGCACGGTCAAGCCCTAAATGCCAGTTGCTGTAGTCACCGCGATGCAGGGGGGATGCATCGGTATGGCCTTCAATCAAAATGGTTTCAATTTCCACTTGCTGGGGATTAGGTGGACAGTCTGCTGGTAATGCGCGGCGTTGCGAGAAAACATAACAAGGCAAGATGCTTTGCAATTGTTCGCTGGCAAGTTTCAGTGTTTGTAAGCCGTTGCTAGCGAGATCCGGTTGGCCCAATGCAAACAAGGTGTCCGCTGGCAGTGTGATCACACCAGACGCTTGGTTGATGGTGACAGGAACACCCGCTACTTGCAGGCGACTCCCAATGGCTTGCACCACGGTGGCAAGCGGGTCAGGTGGTGGCTCTTTAGGCTCTTCCGGTTTGCGGGCTAACAGCACCATCACCATCACAATAAAAATGAACAAGATGCCAATCATCAAGTCGCTGGCAGAGGCCATATAGCCAGATTCTTCGACGTTCTCTGTCTCTGATGGTGGACGTCTGCTTTTTATAAACATGTGGTGGTGAATGAAAAATCAGAACGCGAATTGAAATGGCCTGCTTGTGTATATGGCATCAGGATTTGGGAGGTAAGGCATCGATGAACTCATCCAATACCTCTTCTAAATTGGTAATACTGCCTCCTAATTGGTTGACTGCAGTCGCCAAATGTTGGTCCATCTTGTTGTGCAAGTCTGCTACTTGGGTGCTGTAGGTGCTGACACCTTTTGTCAGCGCATCTACCGTTCCATTCAGAGCCTTTTGCGCATCCATCAAATGGGCGCGTACCGTCTCAAGCGCTTGCTCGGTAGTGCGTGCGCTGTCTTTGAAGGTGTTGGCTGTTTCTTGCTGGGCGTCGACTGCACGCTCTATGGCCGAAGCACTCGATTGGAATTTATCAGCCGTTGCATCGACTTTGTCTGCGGTAGATTGCAACCCACCCATAACAGTTTGTAAGTTACCTAGCGATTGAGACAGTTGCGCCATCAAGCTTTCTAGCTGTTGTGCGCCTTGTTGTCCTGCCGAGGCAGCACGCGAGAGTGCGCTATCGAGCGTAGTCACAGTATGGTTCGTAGTTTGAATGGTTTGCGCCAGCGCTTGCACAGCCTCGCCAAAAGATGACATTCCCGTGGTGATGCCTTGGGTCAACACTGCACCCGCTTTGCTGAGTTCGCCAGCTGCTTGGCTGCCAGCGTTGGTAAGGCCACCTTCTAAGCGTTTGAGTTCAGAAACTTGCGCCTGGTTTTGTTGCAAGATCTCTTGGAACAATGACAGCTGAACCCGCATACTCGCTTCAGCGGCATTGTCTGGAATTTTGCTGCGCAAGGTATGGCACAGCGCATCAATACTCGCTTGTAAGTGACCAAGCGAAATTTTGGCGCGCCAGTTCCACACCAAAGAGCATAAAAGTCCTGCAATTGACGTGATGAACTTACCGCCAGCGGTGGCAATCAAGGATTGCAAAGCTTGGTCTTGTTGTCTGGCAGATACGTCCAAAGCATTAAGTGCCAAGCCAGCTTGTTGAAGCGCGACGGCCAGAAAAATAAAAGTGCACATCAAACCGAAACCGATCAAGAGGTTAGGCATGGTTTCGAACAAAGACAAATTCAAGCGACCACCTAATGCATCTCGGACGGTCCAGGTTTCTGCATGGCTGCGAAAGCTGTAACTGGTAGTTGAAGTTTGAGCGCTGGAACCTATAGACGGAAGATCGATCAAGCCAGCTTCAGTTTCGCGCAATAAAAATTGCAAAACCTCATCGGTAGTTTTGCTCTGTGCGCGAACCAATATGCCTCGCCCTATTTCGTTAGTAGTGCGAACCCAATAGTCCAGATCAGACACACTTTTGCGTACTTGATTGATGCGACGCGACCAAATAGCAAAAACAGTGATCGAGAAAACAAAAATGACTGCAGCGATGAACAGAGGGACTAGTAGCTGCTCAAGTTGAGCGAAGTAGGTTTGCATCATTTCACTATTATCCCGCGCCCAAGCCTCCACTTCGTAAAACGCGTCTGTTACATGCTTGTAGCAAGACTTCGGGTCTAGGCGCCCAGAGGGTCAGATTTTCTTTGGCACGGGTCAGGCCGGTATAAACCAACTCTCGGGTGAGCACGGGCGAGTCCTGTGCCGGTATGACCAGCAACACATGTTGAAATTCAGATCCCTGAGATTTGTGAACCGTCATCGCAAACACAGTTTCAACGCTGTCTAATCGTGACGGAACGATCCAGCGAACACTGCCGCCTAAGCTAGGGAACGCCACGCGCAAGACGCCGTCTGGTCCGGGTAGACAGATGCCTACATCTCCATTCATCAACTCCAGTGCATAGTCATTGCGTGTGACCATCACTGGGCGGCCTACATACCAAGGCGTAGCACTGAAGCCAAGCGCCTTTTCAATATGCGTATTGAGTTGCATGACACCAAAAGGTCCTTCGCGAACAGCACACAACACCGAGAATTCGTTGAAAGCATCCAACAAGTCTTTGGCTTGGCTGTCTGTACAAGCAGCAATTTTTTCAGATGCATCTGCGCGATGTCGTTGCAATAAAGATAGCCAATGGCGCCAACCGTGCTGAAGCGCGGGGGCTAACTTTGCGTCGTAAGCAGTTTGCAGTTGTAGCCGTGTGACTTGATTCAATGTATCCACTGGTCCTGCATCATGTTTGCTGTTTTCAGATGTCTTGCTGGGTAAGATGCTGAGCCAATCTGGTGCGGTGTTCCATAAGGCTTGGATGGCAGTGGTGTTATTTGATAAGTCCGCATTGACTGCTTGCGCCCATTTGCCAATACCGCTATCTGCGGCAAAGCGATGGCTATGGGTCAACGTGACAGTTTGAGCACGTAATAGTTCGCCAGTGCATAACTGTGACATTACAGCGCCTGCCTCTACAGAGGCCAATTGGTCTTTATCACCTAGCAAAATTAGTCTAGCCGTGCTGGGGACTGATGCAAGCAACCGGGCCATCATTTCAAGATCGACCATCGAGGCTTCATCTACAACTACGACATCAGTCGCAAGTGCATGCACGCGCGCGTCACGGCTATTGCTTCGCAATAAACGGTGGAGAGTTTGAGTTTGTGTGGGGATGCTTGATTGCACATCGGCGGGCATACGCGCTAGGGCATTGGTGATCGACTCTGTCAGTCTTGCAGCAGCTTTTCCTGTGGGTGCGGCTAAGTGGATTTTTAAAGCGCTGGACGAGGTGGCGATCAATAACGCTAAAAGTTTGACAACCGTAGTTGTTTTTCCCGTACCAGGGCCGCCTGTGATGAGTGTGATGCGATTTTTGGCGGCGACTTCGCACGCAACGCGTTGCATCGATGTCTCGGTCTCAAATAATTTATCAAGCTGGTTTTTTAGATCTGCAGGTTCGGTAATAGGTAAATGGATACGTTGCAAGATATGTTGACGAATACTCTGCTCAGCGTTCCAAGCGCGACGCAAATACAGACGGTCGCCTTGTGTATCTTGAACCAAAACCAATGGACTGTTGTCGCCTTGTATCCAAGGCAGGGTGGATGCAGCAACGCTCAATTGTTTGGGAATTGCAGTAATGTGCTCATCGTTCCACCCCAATAAGGTATGGGGTTGTGATTGCAAGGCGTTTAGGTCTAGGCAGGCATGTCCTCGCCCCCATTGATAACTTGTAAGTGCCGCTAGCCACAGATGGCGTGGATCCTCACTCACTTGATGGGTGTTTAAAAAGTTGGCCAATGCCATGTCTAAGCCCGTAAGACCAGCTGCTTTTTCTAAAGCGGATGGCTTGTCAAAAAGTTTTAGGAGATCTTTTAAAGCACTCATACCGTGCTTCCTGCCAATAAGCTGTCTAGCGTTTCAATCAATACTTGCGGTGGGCGTTGCAAATGCACGCCTGCACCAGGCTGATTGATTCCGCGCATAAACATATAAATAGCACCACCCATGTGCTGGTCATATTCATAGTCAGGTAGGCGAACTTTGAGGAGGCGGTGTAGGGCTAAGGTGTAGAGCACATACTGCACTTCATAGCGTTTATGTAACACGGCATTTTGCAAAGTAGCTGCAGCGTAGTCGTTGAGCTTGTTCGATTTATAGTCAACCACCCAATAGCGTTGGTCATGTTGCAAGACTAAATCTAATGAACCTGTGAGCATGCCTTGCATCCATCTAGGCTGGAGCGCTGGACGCGCTTCACCCGCAAAGAGATGTGATTGGATATGTTGGTCTAATAATTGGGCAGGAACATGGTGCGCTTCCAAATTGAACTCCATCTCTGACCACATATGTTCAGACGTGAGTTGCCCTAAAACCAAAGGCCGTGTTTCAAAACCAAGATGCTGGGTGTCTAACGGTAGTGGGGTTTGAACGACTTCTTGTATCCAAGCGCCTAAGTCATGGCGCTCATCATCATTGAGTTGTAGCCAATGGGCCTTACGTTCCAGTAATTCAGTCCAAGCTTGCTGTGACCAAGTTGACGCTTTGGGGTTTGCAATGGGCCACTGATTTTGCGCCAACCAGTCGAGCAAATCGTGCATCAATGTGCCATAGCGCGCCCCTGCAGGAAATTTTTGCCAACGATGGACTGCATTTTGTTTTGCACTAAGGGTAGAAGGCTCCGTGTCTGCTTCAAGCACCATGTCTGCATCGATGATGGCGGCTGCCACATCTTCATCGCGTTTCGACTCAGTGATCAAACCACGCGTAAGGGCACTAAAACTTGCTGTCCACCATAGGCTGTGGTGTTGTAGCTTGGGTGTCAGCGCATCTTGCAACACATCCGTCGAAATGGCGGGCAAATAGCTTGTGTAGCTGGGTTCTGGCAATTCTTGTATGCATATATCTTTGCAAGTGCCCCAGAGCGCTTTTAATTGATCGCTTAAATCACCTTTCTTTTGGCGCTTTAAAAGCTTAGAAAGCGCACTTTGCTTGAGCGTATTTTTGCTTGCATCGCCGCTGATATCTCTGTGGGTTTCGGCAACGCCAAGCCATAAGCCGCGTTGTGCGCGGGTCAAGGCCACATAAAGCAAGCGCATGTCTTCGTCAACAGATGACGGCTCTTGCATGTCGTCAGCAGTCTCGTCGTCATCGCTGTAATTAGACTTGGAGGAGGTCTCTGTTTTAAAACTCCCAGCAAATGGAACAAACACCAAGGGGTATTGCAAACCTTTGCTCTTGTGATAGGTGATGACCTGCACACATTGGGCGTCCGTTTCTAAACGCATTTTTTGTGCATCTGCAGAATGCGTAGGCGCATGGATTTGCTTCGCCAAAAAACGCACCAAAGCATGTTCGCCTTGCAGGGATTGGGCTGCATGTTGTAAAAGTTCGCCTAAATGCAGCACATTGCTGATGCGGCGCTCTCCATCCTCTTGCGCTAACAAACGACTTGCTACTTTTTGACTATGCAACCAATGGTGCAACATAGGCAATACACCTTGTTGTTGCCACATGTGGTGCCATTGGTGAAAGTTGTCTAACTGTGCTTCCCATTGCAACTCGTCCTGGGTGTTGATTACAACTTCATCCAGTGTGAGTGCCCAAATGCTACTGCCGATGGCAGCACGTACCCATTCCGTTTGTCTTGGTGTTGCGACCGCACGTAATAGGCGCCAGATGTCTAACGCTTCTGGTGTGGCGTACACATTCGATCTATCAGATAAATAGACGCTAGGAATTTTTCGTGCACGCAATGCTTGGCGAATCGCATCGGCTTGGCGTTGCCCTCTGACCAATACCGCCATTTTGCCGGGCGTTGCTACGCCTTGGTTAAGAAGTTCTGCCATCCGATCTGCAAATGCATGGGACATACTTTGCAGGTAAGCATGCGCCTTGGTGGGGGCGCCTTCAAAAGGGATATGCCAAACCGTCATGGCAGGGTGTGGCGTTTTATCTGCATCGAACAAACCAATAATGTCGCCCTCAGCAGAAACCTGCACATAGTCAATATGGCCTTGTGCGCAAGCGAAGGGTGCTTCAATTTGTGAAAAAACATGGTTGATGGCGTTGACCAATGTCGCAGTAGATCGGCGGTTGGTGCTCAGCGTATGTATCGCTTGAGGATTGCGTTCAGTCGCATGCATGCGTGCCGTGAGATAGGTTCCCAAGTCTGCGCCGCGAAAACTATAAATGGCTTGCTTGGGGTCGCCAATCATGATGAGAGCATTACCGGTGTTGCATTCGCTATCTACATAAATACGATTCAGCGTTCCGTATTGCCAAGGGTCCGTATCTTGAAACTCATCTACCAAAGCAACCGGGTATTGGTGGCGGATGGCGTCTGCTAGGCGTCCGTCCTCTGCCATTACTGCTTGGTGAAGATTTTGTAGCAGATCAGAAAAATCAAAGGCTGCTCTTTGGGCTTTCGCTGTTTTGTATTTTTCGCCAACCGTATGCGCAGCATGCACAGCCAATGCATGTTCAGTATCAGGTTCTGTTTTTTGATGGTTTACGTAAGCTTCGACTGCCGAGAAAAAACTGAAGTCTTTCGCGTGCGACCATTTTTTCTCAACCAGGGCTGTGGTGGTGAAGCGCACAATCACGTCAGCCTTTATGGTGTCATTGCTTTCTACCCATGCTTTGAGAACGCGAAGCCAACCCGCGTAATGGTCAGCGCGAGTGCCATGCAGTTTGACCTCTAGCAGGGTGGCATACAGGGCATCGTTCCAATGCGAGCGACATACATCTGCCAAAGATGCAAGTTCACTTGCCCACACTATATGCTTTTCAATGATCTCATGTGGCGTGCTTGCGGGCGGAGTGGTGTTGCTGGGTTTGCGTTCTGTCTCTTTCCAAATGGTTTTGATGATTTCGAGTAAATCATCGGGTGCATGGCCAATGAAAGGTGTGATGCATTGCAAAGTCTCGGCACGCACTGGATAAAACCACTCCCGCCAATAGTCTTGTACCAAGGTGCGTTGCAACTCTTCTGCATTTTCTAAATGGGTTTGTTCAAAGAGATTGCGGCTATCCAGAGCATGCTGGCTCAGCATGCGACGCGACCAGCCATGTATGGTGTAGATAGCTGCATCGTCCATCCATTCTGCGGCGCAGTTGAGTTGGAGTGCGCAGCGCGGCCATGCGTCTGTTGCATAGCTATCGCGAAGCTTTATTAAAAAATCGTCAGCTTTGAAACCAGTTGGAAGAGGGCGGCCTTGCGCACTGGCATCAAAAAATAAAGCGGCATGGCTCAATCGCTCACGGATACGGTCGCGTAATTCAGCGGTCGCCGCATCGGTAAAGGTCATCACCAGTATTTGCGGTGGTAGTAAGGGCGCTTGCCGCAGATGGCCAAGCACCAACCTGAGGTACAAAGCTGCGAGCGTCCATGTCTTGCCAGTCCCGGCACTGGCTTCTATCACTTGCCGGCCATGCAAAGGCATACGCAAGGCGTCCAACTTTTGCGCTTGGATAGTTGTACTACTCATAGCGCAGACTCCTCATCCTTTGCGTTGGATGTAGCCGATACCAATTTCGCGTGCTCGACCATAGCGCCATACAAGCGTAGCGCCCAGTGTGGAAGATCGGTTTCTATGTCTGCGAAGTTTTTGAATACGCGCTGAAGGGAAGCACTTTTCGTAAATTCACCAGCTTGCGTATGACCGTCCTCAAACGCTTGCCTTGCAGCGAATAGTGCCGCCGCATGCAACTGGTCAGGGCTTTCGTTTTTACTTGTTTTGGGTGCGTTAAGTGTTGATAGATATTTACAAGCGGACTCGTTGGCGACGGGTAGGGGCTGCTGCCATGCTTGTGCATACAAAAGAACCAAGTCATGCAAAAAGGTGTGCGCGTCTTTTTGCGAGATTGCGTCCAATCGAACCACCCCATTGAGCCCAATTTGCAGGCTGGTGGTAGGTGTGCCACTGGCACATGCCACGAGGTGGTTGAGCCAAAGCGTTGTCAACTTTTCTACGCGTGCTTGTTTGTTTTTCTCTTTGCCTTCTAAGATGGATCCGGGGCGCATTTCAACTTGTAGCCAGGCGGATGCATCAGCATTCGTCCGCCAGATATGTTGGCCATTTGCCCACTCTGCATTGAGCGAATGAGCATCGAACACCCAGTTTTGGGTTTGTACAGTGAGAGTCTTGGGCCAATCGTTGACGAGTACATTGAATCGGGCGAGAAGCTCTTCACGCTGGTTCAGTAATAAGTTTTCTTGCGTTTGGCCAAATCCTGCGATGGCCAGCTCGCCGCTTAGACGTAAACGCTGAAGGGCTTGGGTAGGGTCGCTAGCCTTGGTAATAGTTTGGGTGAGAAGATACTTTTTAAGATGATTCAGCGCAAAGGGTTCATCTTGTGCGCTGGCTTCATCGGGTACATCGAGTTGTAAGCGCAATCTGTCTCGGATAAAAACGTCAACGGGTTGTTTTAGAAGTCTTTGTAGGTGTTGAAGTGTTAATGCATGAGAAATGTCTGAGGCTTGAATGCTATGTGTGGTGTTATTTGGGTGGGTCTTTTCACCAGAGTGCAATGCACTTTGCCAATCTTTGGCGTAAGTCGTGAAGCCACTTGTCTTAGAGAAGTATTTGGGCGAAAAAGCTTGTAATGGCTGCAACTGGTTTTCTTTGTTAAAGGCCAAGGCTTCTCCGCGCTTCCACACTACATTGAGATAGTCGATCAATTGCGCTACCAGCACAGATGGGGGTTTTACCTCGTGGTCCGTCGAGCGTCGGCCTTGCCAGCTGATGTAGAGTTTTTCACGCGCAGAAAGCAATGCTTCTAAAAACAGATAGCGATCATCTTCGCGGCGCGATCTATCGCCCGCCCGCCAGAGTGACTGCGATACGCCAATGTGGGCTGCATCGCTCATCAAATCAAAATCACGTGGGGTTTGGCTGCGTGGGTAGTCGCCATCGTTCATGCCTAATAAGCAGACAACTTTGAATGGAATGGAGCGCATTGGCATCAGCGTTGCAAACTGCACGCCACCGCCAAAGAAACGTCGTTGCATCGTGGGTTGTTGCAACTGCGCCATCCAATGCTCTCGCACTACCACCAAAGGTAAAGGTGTATCAAGCCTTGCCAGTTGGCACTCGGTGAGCCATGTCTCCAAAGGCGCCATCACACGTTCGATGAAGCGCTCATCGTTATCGTTACTGGGCTTGAAAAACATATCCACGATTTGACGCAATACATTCACCCACTCGCTGGGTATGTGTTCTTGTCGTAGTTTTGATAACGCGATTTGTATATGGCGTAGCCATTGCAAAAGGCCATCAACCAGGCGTGCATCTAATCCGCCTACGCCTGCCTGTGGCAATGTGTTTTCCCATGGGCTTGCAATATCGCCCGTCACGCCAGTTGCATAGCCTAAAAGTAAACGCTCCAAGCCAAACAACCAACTGTTTTGATTGGCCCCAACTAATTCTGGGGCAATGCCCCAAGTTTTTCGGTGCTGGGTATCCAAGCCCCAGCGTACGCCCGCACTGTCAAGCCATGCATCAAGTTGTGCGACGTCTGCTTCCATCAACCCAAATCGCGCACGCACAGCATCTACTTCAAACAGGCTCTGCCACTCTATGCGGGTGATACGCAGTTGTGGCAGTTGCAACAACATGTCGAGTGCTTGCACGATAGGTTCAGTGCGTGGTGTAGTGTCTGCGACGCTGTAGGGGAGATGGCGCGGATCGTTGCTAGCAAAGCGACCAAATACGGCATGGATATGCGGTGCAAAAATTTCCATATCGGGAACCATCACCATGATGTCTGAAGGTTTGAGTCGTTTGTCTTCCTCAAACTCTGCCTCTTTATCTAGCCAGGCCAATATGCGGTCATGTAGCACTTCTACTTCGCGTTGGGCGGAATGCGTTTGAACCATTGCAATGCTGTGGTCGTCTGCAGGAACTTCTGTAGGCTCTGCAGGAATCGGCTCAAGATTCAGCAATGCAGACTGCAAGTGCTCTAGTTGACTTGGTACGCGTTGCGCGCCCTTTGCTGTATCGACAGGATCTACAAACACATCTACGCGCGTGAATTGCGATGCGTATCTGTCGACATCATCAAAAGTATCTAACAAATGTAAATAGTCACGTCCATGCTTGCCCCATGCAGCCAGCAGGGGGTTGGTATCGGTGTGAAGGATGTATTGGTCGGCTTCGCTTAAATTGCCGTTGGCTAGGGGAACAGGCAATCCGTCTTTGTTCGCTTGACGTTGGCGGGCGAGTTTGGCGAGTGGCACTTTGCTCTCGACAATATGACCCCAAAAATGTTGACAAGGGTTTTGTACCAACATCAACACTTGGCAAACCTGTCCTAATGCGTATAGAGCTTCTACAGTTTGCATGGGTAACGATGTCACACCAAACACCATCAACCGTTGCGGAAGGCCAGGAGGACGTTGGTGTGGTTCCAAATCGTTTATGGCTTGCAAAAATGCTTCATGTACTTCTGAGCGTGAGCGAAAGGTAGTAGCGGTGTTTGTAGCGTTGGCCAGTTCTGTATCTTGTGAAAGATCGTCCAACAGGTCACGCCACAACGCAGGTTGCCAGCTTTGTGTGTCAGGCAGTGGCACAGCAGAAATTGAATCCGAATGGATACCGCTACTTGTACGCAATTGGTCTTTGCCATCAGCCCAGTCTTTGAGCCAATCGGAGCGGTAGTTTTGGTAGCCGTCTAAAACGTCGGCGAGTTGTGCGGCCAATTGGTAAGCACGTCGGTCGTTGGTTGCGTGGTCGCCCAGATAATTTTTCAGTGGTGCGAAGTGGGGTTTATCCAGCAAATCAGGAAGGCGGCGCATGATGCGCCACACCAAAGGTGATTTGTCGAGTGGCATGTGTGCAGGCACTCTATTTGGGCCCAGCACTGCACGGTAGATTTGCCAAAGTTTGCGCGATGGCAATTCCACCTGCGTCGCCGCGCAAATACCGAGGTCTTTGGCTAAAGCCATTTCCAGCCAGTGCTTCATGCCATTGCTTTGCACCAGCAATACTTCTGGCGAAAGAACCGGCAGTGGGTTATTGCGGATGAACTCCACTGCCAATTCGCGCAGGCCTTCTAGCTGGTTGCTGTGTAGCACCATGAAGCCGATTTTTGGGTACTGGGAGGTCATTTATGAATGTTTTTGGGTGAAATCAAAGCAAATCTTTGAGCATACCCGTCAAGTAGATCAATTAGTGATCTAGAAGTTTAATTAGTATTAAATAGTTAAAATAAGAAAAAATAACTTACTTATGTATTATATTTAAGGAACATTTTTACATCTACTTCTAAACTCAAATGAAAAGGACTCACCATGATGAACTTGAACAATGTGATTGCAAGATCGCTTCAACGCTTTGAAGTCTATGAGCAAAAACTAATAGACACCGCCCATCAAAATGGTTACCAGGATGGGCATCAACGTGGATTTGAATCGGGAGCATTTATTGGATCAGGCCTTGCTTATCTTGCTTTTAGCATTAGGCAATTGCCAGCTGCACATTCGGCGGCCGGTCTGATTGCTAATTCTTATTGGGCCACTGGCGCAAGACATCTAGTTATTGGTGAGCTGGTTGCGCCTACCTTGCAGGTAACACCAGGCGTAATCGGTATCCCAATTGCTGAAACTGCCTCAGATGTTGTTGCAGGTATTCCGGTAATGGCAGGCGTAGGAGAAGCGCCATTGACAGTTGGGGCAGTTGCGCCGCTCCTTTATCCACCCGTTTTCAGTGTATGTGGACTCCTAGCACTTTCCTTTGGATTTCTTCATGCGGGCCACGTAATTTAGGTTAGGTTTCCTATGGCTTTATCTGCTTACATGCAATCAATGCTTTTCAACCTGCACCAGTTATAAAAACAATTACTCCGTTCACTTCTCATTTCAATTAAAAAGGACTCAATATGATAAATTTTAAAAACTTTTTCCATAGCCCTAGAGCACTTCAAAGAGACATAACAGACAGCGAAAAACTAAGTTACAACACGGGTTATCACTTGGGGATGTCCGAGGGGTTACAAGCGGGACTCATGGCAGGTTTCGGTTTTCCGGCATCAGTCCATGGCTTGGTTACGCTTCCTGAGGCGCATTCAGCTGCGCAGTCGCTTTGGTTGCGATTAGGTTCAGCTGCATCAAGGCAAATAGTTAGCGGAGGCATGGTTGCCCATGCAGGAGCTCAGCCTGGCTTGATACCCGACATAATCGGATTTCCTGTCTTAGAGGGTACATTTATTTCAGGAATAACTGCAGGAATAACACCTGTTGTAGGAGCCTCACCCGTTGTAGGGGCCTTACCCGTAGCAGAGCCTATAACGCTAGGACTTATTGCCCCCCTGATATATGCCCCTTGCGCCCTCGCAGGAGGCATAGCATTAATGTCTGTGGGATTTTGGCAATTTACACATAATGGCATGGTTGTCGGTTAGATTCCCTCAGGCTTAATCTGCGCGCGTGCAATCACGGGTTTCCAACGTGCCTGCTCTAGCTTGATAAACGCTTCAAACTCAGCCCTGGTATTACCAACCGCTAAGGCAGTATCTTGGCTGAGTTTGTCATTCACAATCTTGCCGCGTGCTGCAACGATGGCTTCTTTTTCTAGCTTATCGATGTTCGCTTTGGCCATCTTGCTAGGTGCTAGCAGGCCATACCACTGGGTCATCTCGAAGCCTTTGTAGCCTTGCTCGGCGACAGTGGCTACTTCTGGTAGTTGGGGTAAACGGGTGCTGGTGCCGGTAGCGATGCACCGCAGTTTGCCTGCTTTGATGAATTGCAAAAGTGCGGGCGCACCCACTGCAGCGGCTTGCAAACGACCTGCAAGCAAGTCTGTCAGCATGGGACCTGTGCCGCGATACGGGACGTGCAGCACGAATGTGTCGGTAGTCATCTTCAAATACTCAAACGCCAAATGTCCAGCGCTACCGTTACCCGCCGATCCGTAATTGAGTTGTGCTGGATGCGCCTTGGCGTATGCGACAAACTCTTTTAAGTTCTTCACGGGCAAGTCGGGGTGTACCACATACAGGCTGGGCACTTTAGAAATGAGCGTGATGGGTGTGAAGTCTTTGTTCGGGTCGTAGGGCAGTTTGGCAAAGATGTATTGGTTCACGGCCAAGGTGCCAATGTGACCCAAGATCAGCGTATGGTCGTCGGTGGCGTTGGCGACCTCTTGCATGGCGATATTGCCAGCGCCTCCTGGTTTGTTTTCTACAAAAACGCTTTGTCCGATGGTTTTACCTAGTTCGCCTGCCAGTGCTCTTGCAACAATTTCTGAGCTACCGCCAGGAGCAAAGGGAACAATTAGCCTTAGTGGCTTTGAAGGCCATGTGTCTGCGTGTGTACTAAAAGGAAAACTTAGTGCAGATGTGCCAGCGCCAACTAGCAATTCACGGCGCGTTAGGTTTCGCATTCGCGCTTTACGCCGTGGGCCGAGACATGCGGAATAACTGCTCTGGACCAACGCTGAAGTAATCAGCAGGCCCACCACCGCGCATCACGTGCTGTGCACCAGCGGTATCGTAAATTCCGTCTTTGAGAAGTCGTTCATCGATGTGGATGCCAACAACTTCACCTAGCACCAACCAAGAGTTCACCTTTTGTTGGTCATGGCCTTGCAGTTGAACAATCTGCGTACAACGGCATTCAAAAGCAACGGGGCTTTCCAGTACGCGAGGTACTTGCACGATCTTCGATGTTTGGGGTGTGAGTCCCGCCAATTCAAACTCATTGACTTCTGGAGGAACAGGCGCGCACGTTTTGTTCATGGCCTCGGCCAAGGGGCGGGTTACTAAGTTCCAAACAAATTCACCTGTCTCTTGCACGTTGCGCAAAGAGTCTTTGGCGCCAACACTACAAAATCCAACGATGGGCGGGACATAGTTGAATGCGTTGAAAAAACTATAGGGTGCTAAATTCAAAATGCCGCTGGCGCTTTTTGTTGAGACCCAGCCGATAGGACGGGGACCTACGATGGCATTGAATGGATCGTGAGGCAAACCGTGCCCATTACGGGGTTCATAAAAAATCGTCATGGGCTTTGGGGAATTAAGAATTTGCGAGTTTAAGAGTTACCAGTTTCAGCCAGTTTTTTCTCTTCTTTGATTTGTTCAGCGATCGCTTGAACCTGGTCATCAGACATGCCAAGTTTGGCTTGCATGATTTTGAGCTTGGCTTGCTCTTCTTCAGTCACTACGCCATCCGATAAAACGGCACGCACTTCCATTTCATACATGGCTTGGCGACGCTCCACTTGCGCGGTGTATGCGGTTGAGACCACACCCGTCAAGATAGCAGCCAAAGCGATAGACAGAATTTGCGTGAAGATGACCAAAATCGTGCCCACAAAAGTAACAGGATCCACGTTGCCCCAACCAGAGACGATGGTGATCACAAACCAGTGCATGGCAGCAGGGATGGAAGGAAAGACTTCGGGTTGCTTGTGGCCTTCGATGATGTAGATCAATGAAGAAAACAACAAACAACTGATAAATAGCAAGAATACAGCGGAAGAGAAAGAGTCGCGCTCGGCTTTGACTGCGGCGACCATGTCATCAAACGCGCTGTTGTAGCGTGAGAGTTTGAAAATCCGCAACAAGCGGAACATACGCAACACGCGTAAATCTGCGCCGGGCAAGATCAGTTGCAGATAGAAGGGAACCGTACTGACGAAGTCGATGATGCCGTAGAAACTAAACAAATACTCTTTGCGGCCTTTCCACTCGGAACCGTCTTCGTCGTGCAGGTATTTCTCTCCGTAAGACCATACCCGCAAGACAAATTCAACAGAGAAAACGGCGACGCTGAATAAATCAAATGCATGGAATTCGGCTTCCAATGCCTCGTGGATTTCAGGCACAGATTCCAAAATAATGCCAATCACATTGGCTACCACCAGCAAGGCAACAAAGACTTCAACAAAGTGGCTGTATTTGTCTGGGACTGCGCCGTCCATGATTTCATAAGCACGGCGGCGGATACGTTGGATAGATGTCATGGTCATTTATCCCTTCATACCCGATTTGTTTTGTGCACGTTGCAGCATGGCTTCAACTTGCACATCGGTTAGGCGGTAATGGGCTTGCAGGCGTTTGAGTGTTTCTTTCTCTTCGTCTGTTACCACACCATCTGAAAATATTTCGCGAATTTGTGCTTCAAAGGCGGCCTTTTTACGTGCCACTTGGTTGGAGAAAGCGGAGGCCACGATACCGGTCATGATCGCTGCCATACACACCCCTAAGAAGCCAGTGATGAGTGCGATAGCCTCACCCGCTTTGGTGACGGGTTCTACGTTGCCGTAGCCGGAGGTGATGGTGATGATGGCCCAGTAAATGGAGTGTGGAATCGTGCCAAAGAATTCGGGTTGCTCATGGCCTTCAGCGAAGTGCATCAATGACGCGGACACAACGGTGGCAATAGTTAACAAGAAAACAGCAGAACCAAAAGCCTGACGTTCAGAATAAACGGCTTGAAACAAATCTTGTAGGGCAGTATTGTATTTAGAGAGTTTCAAGATACGCAACAAACGTAAGACGCGCAAGATGCGCAAATCTAAATACGGGAAGAACATGTGCATGTAGTAAGGCATGGTGGCGAAGAAGTCGACCAAGCCGAATGGGCTAAAAATGTATTGGCGGCGGCCCTTCCAACTACTGCCCTCAGACTTTAAATATTTCGCACCCAAAGACCATACCCGTGCGATGTACTCGGTGGTGAAAAACATCACACTCCAAAACTCTAGCTCGTGGAAAAAGTCTTTGTAGAGCGCATGGATCTCAGGCACCGAATCCAAAATCACGGCGGAACAATTGACCAACACCACGATGGTGATGGCGAGCTCTACCCAACGGCTGGCCGCATGGTTGGGCGATCCATCCATGATCTCCATCAGGGTATGTTTAAAACCAGAAGTCATTATTTTTATAGCGAAAGATGCAAAGGCGTTGGCTTAAAAGAAGATGCCACTCTTTTCAGGAAGTGGCATGAAGCTTAGTTAAAAACAGTAACAGTTTTATGACGATTTATTTTGAATCTTGTGCCATAAATCGAGTTCGTATTCGGTCAAACGGTGTCTGTCACCCGCAAGCCTTTCAAACTCTGCCTTGTCAGTGTGAACACCCAGTTGTCGGATTTGGCCCAACAAAGTTTTGAAATGTTCCACGGCGAGTTCGGGTTTTTCAGCAATTTTGTGAACTGGCCACGGATTGCGTTCTTCGAGCTCGTGTTCTTTGATCACGGTTTCGATCAATGCATTCACCTCTTCAATCGTCAAGTGGAGCCGCTTGGCTTCTCTTCGAATGACGATAGATTCTTCTTCATCAATGTGACCATCTTTCAAAATGGCAAACAAATTGGCCTTCAAAGCATCGCGCTCTTTTGCCAATTCGTCACTGAAGGCAGATGCCAGCAAAGCAGCAGGGATGGCAAAAATACCGATACCTACCAGCGCCATGACCGTGGTCATCGCGCGCCCGATAGGGGTGACGGGAGAAATGTCGCCATAACCCACTGAGGCCAAAGTAATCACAGCCCAGTAAATAGAGTTAGGGATGTTGTCAAACTTTTCAGCTTGCGCTTCGTGTTCAAACAAGTAACCCAAGCTGGCGGTCAGCACCACCAACAACATCATGATGAATGCCGCTGAACTGATCATCGGCCATTCGCGCTTGATCACTCTGAAAAGCGTGACAGTTGCGTCGTTGCCGCGGGTGAGTTTGAGCAATCGCGCTAAACGGAAGACTCGCAAGAAACGCAAATCAATCAGGTGGTGCAAGAAGACTTCTAAGAAGAAGGGAAGAATCGCCAAGAAGTCAATAAAGGTTGACGGTGTTTTGGCCTGCTTAAAGCGGCCAGCGATGGCGCCTTTGAATCCAGGTTCCTCCACGCATGAATAAATACGCATCGCGTACTCAATCGTGAAAATGCCGACGGCCACAGCATCAAGCACCACAAATTGCATGTTCAAGACATAAGAAATGCTGTGCACAGATTCCAAAATCACGGATAGCACGGATAACAAGACCCATACCGCAATGAATACTTCAAAAATAACCTGTGCGGTTCCGCCAAAAGGACTTGGGAAAACCAAGGCGTGTACTTTTTGACGGAAGGTGCGGCCTTTGTTGAGTTCTTTGAATTCAGCAATAGCAGGAATGATGATGCGAAAGAGCTTCATGATCCGCAATAGCCTCAAGAACCGCAGTACGCGCAAGTCGAGGTCGAGACCTAATAACTTGAGATAGAACGGTGCAATCGCAAAGAAGTCAATGATGGCAAACGGACTTCTGATGTAGGCAAATCGCGAATGCGTGCGGGATTTAAATTCTTCGTCTTCTGGCGCTAAATAAAAGCGTAAGAGGTATTCAATGGTGAAAACCACGACAGAGAAAATATCGAAAATCTCAAACCAGAGTTGGTTGGGTTCGAACACTGCGGGCACATGCTCAAACACCAAAGAGAACAAATTGGCAATGATCAGCAAACTGATCCATTTGTCCAAAGACTTTTGGTAGTTGCCTTCAATATTGGGGTCCAAAAGCCATGCGTACAACCACTTGCGCATAGGCAAGTTTTTGGGAATATTGGCTTCTTTTTCCTCTTGGCCTAGCAGAGCATGAACGTCGAGGTTTTTTAAGAATTGGTCTTTAGATCTTTCCATGGTGCACCTCAGAATTCGAATTCAGCAACTTTGATGGCGTAACCGCCTTTGTCGCACACCGAGACGCGCAACTGCATTTTGTAATCGATAGGGTCTGCCTCTACCAACTGCGATCCCACAAATGGAATGGCAGAGCCAGGGGGTGTGGGCATTAAATCTTCAATGATGATGGCGCCTGACGTAGAAATGTCAGTAGGGATGCATTTTTCAAGCAACTGCGGTGGCTTGTTGAAAAATGTGTTGTTTTGGTCTTTGAGGTCGGTGTTTTTCATGATGTAGTCAAGACACGCACCCCAAGTGCCCAAAACTGGGGCGTCCGACTTGGCGGGATCGCCAGAGGGTTTGACGCCACCTTTGCAGGCTTCAATTTTGTAGTCTGGTTCAAAACGTGCGGCGCCTTGTTCGGTCAACCAAGTCACCCAAGCTTCACCATTTGCTTTAGCCACTTCGGTTTTTTTACCTTCTGTGAAATTCATGATGCCTAACCATGTGACAGCGACAACAATGAGTGCCATGAGCAACAAAAACCAATAGTTGACGCCCGTGTCGACAACGTGGTGAGAATGTTCGGATGATGTTTCCATAATTTTTAAGCAGTTATAAGTGGAAAAGTGACTTTGTTGTTTAAACCAACAAAGTCAACCGAGAAGTGAAAAGATGATAACGGATTAGTTTTGCGAACTACGGTGCGCCCAAGCAGTGGTGTGCTTCTCTATATAACTAAATAATTCATACATCACCATTGCCATCGCACCCACCACGACTAATCCAGCGAATGCCAGTCCCATTTGCATCGCAGATCCAGCAGATATTAGTAAATACCCGATACCTTCATTGGCAGCAGTCATTTCTGACACGGTAGTACCAACAAAAGCCAAAGTGATGGCAACTTTGAGCGAGCCATAAAAGTAAGGCATGGACCGTGGCAATCCCACTTTGACCAAAACATCCCAACGTTTAGCGCCCAAAACGCGCAACACATCTTCTAGCTCCGGCTCTAGCGTGGCCAAACCCGTTGCGATGTTCACCATGATGGGAAAGAAACTAATTAAAAACGCAGTCAAGACAGCAGGGCCAACGCCAATGCCAAACCACACCACCAAAATGGGCACAAAGGCCGCTTTGGGCAATGCGTTAAAGCCCGTCATCAATGGATAAACCGCGGCGTAGGCCAAGCGCGAACTGCCGATCACAAAACCCAGCAACACGCCGACCACGATGGCAATGCCAAAGCCCGCCATAGTGACCCAAAACGTGCGCCATGCGTGTGCGGCAATCACATCGCGAAACTCCACCATTTGCTGCCAAATGCGCAGGGGGCTAGGGAAGATAAATTCGGATACAGAGAAAGCGCTGCAAATAATTTGCCATAAAGCGATAGTGAGGACTAACAAGCCCCAAGGCGCGTAACGTTCAAGTTGTTTTGGACTCATGATTTTCTGATCGCCCCAATGTGGCTGCGCAGCTCGTGCACGATGTCGGTGAAAGCAGGTGTGTAAGTGACTTCAAGATCACGCGGACGCGGTAAATCGATATGACGTTTCACAACAAAGCGACCGGGGCTTTTGCTCATGACGTAAACGGTGTCGGCCAAGAACACCGATTCACGCAAGTCGTGGGTCACCAAGATCACGTTGAATTTTTGTTCTGTCCAGAGATCGCGCAACGTGCACCAGAGTTCTTCACGTGTGAAAGCGTCGAGCGCGCCAAAAGGCTCGTCGAGCAACAGCATCTTGGGTTCATGGATGAGCGCACGGCAAATACTGGCGCGTTGTTGCATGCCGCCAGAGAGTTCCCATGGAAATTTACGCTCGTATCCGCCTAAGCCCACGGTTTGTAAAAGTTTGATGGCGCGTGCTTCAAACTCTTCCTTGCGCGCTTTGAACTGCGTGCGGAAGGGTTCGACAATTTCAAGCGGCAACAAAACGTTGTCGAGCGTGGTGCGCCAAGGCAGCAGCGATGGCGCTTGAAAAGCCATGCCACTGATTTTGAGCGGCCCCGTGACGGGTTGGTTGTCTACAAAAATCTCACCACGGCTGGGTTTTTTCAAACCCGTGGTGAGCTTCATGAAAGTGGACTTGCCGCAACCTGAAGGCCCCACGATGGCAATGAACTCGCCTTGTTTGACCTGCAAGTTGATGTCCTCAACTGCGAAGTGGTCCTTCGCTAAGAGTTCATCGTTGTAGGCCAGCCATACATTTTGGAAGTCGACAAAGTTGTCAGCAGTTTCAGTCATCAAATTGCCGTTGGTTTATTTTTTCGCGGCTGCTTTTGGTGCAGGCAAAACATCAAGTTCTTTAGCGGTTGGCAAGAATGAGCCGTTCCAAACCTCATCAGCTTTCACGCGGGTTTTGGTGTTGAAGGCGTCAGAGACTTGCGAGGCCATCAAAGACAAACGGGGGCCTTTGACTTGACCAAAACCCTCAGCGCGGGCGTCTGGGCTGTTGATCACAGTGTCAATCGCGAGTTTCAAGCGGCGGGTTTCGAGTTCGACGTTAATGATGCCGTCACGCGCTTTGACAGATTCGATAGAAAGGGCTGGGTCTTTGATCACGTCTTTCATGCCTTTGGCAAATGCGCTCAAGAACGCTTTGATAGCCGCGGGGTTCTCTTTGATCATCTTGGGGCTGGCGATGATGGCGTTGCCATACAACTTCACACCGTAGTCGGGGTATTGCAAGACCACTACGTCTTCCGCTTTGACGCCACGGGCTTCGATATTGAGCAGGGAGGTGAAGGTGAAGCCAGTGATCGCGTCAACATCGCCACGAACCAACATGGTTTCACGCAGAGGTGGGTCCATCGCAGTCCATGTCACGTTGCCAATTTCGTTGGCCTTGGCAAAGATGGGGAATGCGCGACGGCCTGCGTCAAAAACGGGGGCGCCTAGTTTTTTGCCAGCCAAGTCGCCAGGGGTTTTGATGCCAGACTTCTTCAAAGCCATAACAGACGCGGGCGTGTTGTTGTAGACCATCATCACCGCGACAGGTTTATTAGGCGCGTCGGGGTTGTTGGCGTGGAATTCCATCAAGGCGGCCAAATCGGCAAAGCCCAGGTCATATGAGCCGGAGGCCACGCGGGTGACCGCGCCGCCTGAGCCGTTGCCAGCGTCTACGGTGACGTCAAGCTTGGCGTCTTTGAAATACCCTTTGGCGGCTGGCACCAAGAACAAGGCAGCTGGGCCTTCAAAACGCCAGTCCAACTGGAATTTGACGGGGGTGGTCTGGGCTGAGGCTAGGCCAAAAGCCGTGGCACATGCCAAGCCGAGGGTGGTTTTCAGAAAAGAGCGCTTGATCATGGGATCTCCTAATGCGGGTGCGTGGTTTTTACAAAAAGATGTACTTGCAATAAAGATGCCCAGACGGTAGGTGCCATTGGGCGAAGTTCAGGTCAAATTGTGCTCGACTTTGGTTTGTATACAAAAAGGGTTTACACCAAAGTGGTGCTGTTGCCCCCTTGAGGTGCGTTTCTGACCGAATGCCTCGGTGTTCACCCGCATAGAAATTCATCATACGAATGGCAGAATGCGTTGGCTTTTTGCTTACATCCCTACCTTTTGCAGACCCCATGACCTCATCCCCCCCGATTCTTTATCCCCGTTTGTTGCTCACTGGCGCGGCAGGTGGCTTGGGACGCGTATTGCGCCCGCGCCTCAAACCCCATTGCCAAACCCTGCGGGTGAGCGATATTTCTGAGTTAGGGGTAGCGGCGGCAGGCGAAGAAGTCATGCCCGTACCCCTGCAAGACGCCCAAGCCGTCGACAAACTGCTGAAAGGCGTGGATGGCGTCGTGCATTTGGGCGGTGTCTCTGTAGAGCGTCCGTTCGACGAAATCTTGCCCGCCAACATCGTGGGCATGTACAACTTATATGAAGCGGCCCGAAAACACGGCACGCGTCGTATCGTTTTTGCCAGTTCGAACCATGTGACGGGGTTTTACAAACAAAGCGAAACCGTCACCCCCACGATGCCTGTTAGACCAGACGGGTACTACGGGTTGAGCAAAGCCTTTGGCGAAAACATCGCGCGTTTTTACTTTGACCGCTATGGCATTGAAACCGTGTGCTTGCGTATTGGTTCGTCCTACCCCGAGCCCAAGGACCGCCGCATGCTCGCCACCTGGTTGAGTTATGACGACCTCGAGAGATTGGTTGTTGCCAGTTTGAGTTCGCCTGTGGTGGGCTTTAGCGTCATCTATGGCATGTCAGACAACCCTGTCGTCTGGTGGGACAACGCATCCGCTAAACATGTGGGCTACCAGCCGCAAGACAGCTCAGCTAAATTTAAGAACGCTACCGAAGCGCGACAACTCACACTCGATTTGAACGACCCTGCCGTGATTTACCAAGGCGGTGGTTTTGTCAAAAACAGCCCGATTTAATTTTTTAACCAGGAGACAACGATGAAAAAACCATCTCTATTTTTGAAAACTTTGCTAGCCAGTGCTGCGGCTTTAGCTTTGACTGCGCAAGCCACAGAGTTTCGCTCGTCGGACGTTCACCCAGACGACTACCCCACGGTGATGGCCGTGCGCCATATGAGTGAAGAACTCAGCAAAGCCACCGGTGGTAAGCACACCATCAAGGTGTTCTCTAAGTCTGCATTGGGCAGCGAAAAAGACACCATCGAGCAAACCAAACTCGGTGCCATAGCGATGACCCGCGTGAACGTGGCTCCGATGAACAATATTTGTGCCGCCACCATGGTGCCAACTATGCCTTTCTTGTTCCGCTCCACAGACCACATGCGCAAGGTGTTGGACGGCGCGATTGGCGACGAGATTTTGAAAGACTGCGAAGCCCAAGGCTTTGTCGGTTTGGCGTTTTATGACTCTGGCGCGCGTTCGATCTACACGGTTAAAAAGCCCGTCAAAACTTTGGCCGACGCCAAGGGCTTGAAAGTGCGTGTGCAGCAAAGTGACTTGTGGGTTTCTTTGCTCGAAGCGATGGGTGCCAATGCCACGCCTATGCCTTATGGCGAGGTTTACACCGCACTCAAAACTGGCTTGATCGACGCTGCTGAGAACAACTACCCCTCTTATGAGAGCTCACGTCACTTTGAAGTAGCCAAGTACTACAACAAGACCGAGCACTCGATGGCCCCTGAGATTTTGTTGTTCTCCAAGAAAGTGTGGGACACCCTCTCAGCAGAAGAGCAAAAGCAAATCCGTGCGGCCGCCAAAGAGTCTGTCACTTATATGCGCAAGCTGTGGGACGAGCGCGAGACCAAGTCCCTTGCTATCGTCAAAGCCGGTGGCGCAGAAATTGTCGATGTCGACAAAGCCAGCTTCCAAGCGGCGATGAAGCCTGTGTACGACAAATACCTCAAGGACCCCAAGTTGCAAGATATGGTCAAGCGTATCAACGCAGTTAAGTAAGCGCGCTTTATGTACACACGTTTTTGTGCCGCATTGGCAAAGTTGTGCCTGCAAATCGGCGTAGCGGGATTGGTGTTGTTGATTTCAGCGGTGCTCTACCAAGTGGTGGGGCGCTATGTGTTCAATCACTCGCCTACCTGGGCTGAGAGCGGTGCTGTGTTGTTGGTGCTCTACGTGACCATGCTCGGCATGGCCGTGGGCGTGCGCGATGCAGGCCACATCGGTTTGGAGTCTTTGCTGGTGCTCGCGCCCGAAGCACTGCGCCTCAAAATGGAATTGCTGATCCAAGCATTGGTGATGCTCTTTGGCGTAGTGATGGCATACAACTGCGGCTTGTTGGCGCAAAGCGTGTGGGCTTACAAAATCCCGACTCTGGGAATTTCAGAGGCGTTCAAATACATTCCGCCAGCGATGGCGGGTGTTTTGGTCGCCTTGTTTTCGTTAGAACACATCATTGCTTTGCTACACGATGAAGAGGTGGAGCCCGCATGGCACTGACTATTTTGTGCGTGAGCTTCACGCTGTTGCTGATCTTGGGTGTGCCGGTAGCGTTTTCCATCGGCCTATCTTCTTTGGCGACTTTGTTGTTTGAAGGCTTGCCTTTGGCGGTGGGCTTTCAACAAATGATTTCGGGCATGAACCCGTTTTCGTTTTTGGCGATTCCGTTTTTCATTTTTGCTGGCGAAATCATGATGTACGGAGGCATCGCCGACAAAATCGTGGACTTCGCTAAATCCGTCGCTGGCCATGTGCGCGGTGGGTTGGGCATGAGCAATGTGTTGGCCTGTACTCTGTTTGGTGGTGTCTCAGGTTCCCCTGTGGCGGACGTCTCTGCCATGGGTGCCGTCTTGATTCCGCAGATGAAGAAAGAAGGCTACGACGTGGACTATGCCGTCAACGTTACGACGCATGCGTCTTTGGTGGGAGCATTGATGCCTACCAGCCACAACCTGATCATCTTTGCATTGGCCGCAAGTGGCAAAGTGAGTATTGCGGCCTTGATCTTGGCGGGTATCGTGCCTGCGATTGTGTTGACGCTGTGTAACTTGGCGGCTGCCTATGGTGTGGCGGTCAAGCGCGGCTATCCCGCAGGTACCTTCCCAGGCTGGGCGATTGTGTGGCATTCGTTCTTGCAGTCCTTGCCGGGTTTGTTGGTGGTGGTGATCATCATCACGGGGATTTTGTCTGGCGCGTTTACGGCTACTGAATCGGCTTCCGTTGCAGTGCTTTGGGCGCTATTTCTGGCTGCAGTTGTCTATAAGAAGCTAACAAAAGAGCAGTTTTTGAAAGCTGCTGCGAAAGCAGTGAAGAGCACAGGCGCTGTGCTGTTGCTGATCGGCATCAGCGCGATGTTTGGCTACTTGATTGGTTTGTATGGCGTAGCCGAGTTAACCGGCAAGATGCTCGCAAGTGTGAGCAGCGAGCCTTGGGTGATTTTTTTGTGGGTCAACATTATTTTGTTTGTGCTTGGTACCTTTTTGGACATGGCCGCCACGATTTTGATTTGCACCCCCATCTTCTTGCCCATCTGCCAGCAAATGGGCATGAGCACCGAGCAATTTGGCATCGTGCTGCTGATCAACTGCGCCTTGGGGTTGAACACACCACCTGTCGGCACCACGCAATTTGTGGGTTGCACCATCGGCGGTATTTCCGTCGGTGAGGTGATGAAAACCATTCTGCCGTTTTACAGCGGTTTGATCGTCGCTTTGATGCTGGTGACCTATGTGCCATCGTTCTCGATGTGGTTGCCAAATCTCATCTTGAAATAACACCTTAAGGGGTGTTTGTTTCAGCACACCTGTAATCCAAGCTATCCATTTATTTCTATGACAACTGGTCCATCCATTCCCTTCGAAACCAATTCTCGCTACCCCGACCCGCGGATTGAGGTGCTTGACGAGCGCTTCTTGAAGTTGCGATTGTTCAGCAGTAGCGTCGAACAAATCGCCAGCGGGCTGCGCTGGGCCGAAGGTCCGCAATGGTTTGGTGATGGGCGTTACTTATTGGTGTCCGATATCCCCAACAACCGCATCATGCGCTGGGACGATGCCTCAGGACAAGTGAGTGAGTTCAGAAAACCTTCGCACAACGCCAACGGATTGGCGCGTGACATGCAAGGCCGCTTGCTGACCTGTGAGCACCAAGCACGGCGCATCACCCGTACTGAGTACAACGGCAGCATCACTGTTCTTGCCGATCATTTCGAAGGCAAACGACTCAACTCACCCAACGACATCATTTGCCAACGCAACGGCGCGGTGTGGTTCACCGATCCGCCTTTTGGAATTTCAGGGGACTGGGAAGGCGACCCCGCAGCATCTGAAGTGGTGGCGTCTGTGTACCGCATTGCACCAGAGACTGGGCAATTGCAACTAATCTTGCCTGACTTACAAGGTCCGAATGGGTTGGCTTTTTCGCCAGATGAGTCGGTGCTCTATGTGGTCGAGAGCCGCGCACAGCCTTACAGAAAAATTTGGGCGTACGACGTGCAATCACAAGAAAAAGGTGGCGTGAAACTCACAAACAAACGCTTGTTTACGGAAGCCAAGGACCACGGAGCGATCGACGGTTTCGCAGTCGACGTGCAGGGCAACTTATGGTGCGGCTGGGGAAGCGATGGATCCCTCGGGGCTGACCCTGAAAAAATCGACGGCGTTCGTGTTTTTGCGCCAGACGGTGCTGCGATTGGCCACATCCATTTGCCAGAGCGTTGTGCCAATGTGTGTTTTGGTGGCGCGAAAAATAACCGACTCTTCATGGCAGCCAGCCACTCGGTGTATGCGCTCTACACCAATACGCGCGGCGCGGTTTAAACCACTTTTTAAGAAACCGATAGCATCAGGCGTTTGAACAGGTTTGGCCTGTGGGCTTTTGCCAAAACGACTCATCAACCCCCTCCATAGATGGAACAGCCATGCAATTGAATCTTTTACAACGCGGTGTACTTTTTGTGGGATTGTTGGCCGCCAGTTTGTCTGGTTTTGCCCAACAGCCTTACCCCAATCGTCCCGTCAAAATCATCGTGCCTTTTGCCGCCAGCGGACCCGCTGATAACTATGCGCGATTCATGGCGCAGCGTTTGCAAGAGGCGCTCGGGCAAAGCTTTGTGGTGGACAACCGACCCGGCGCGGGCTCCATCATCGGCACCGATGCCGTGGCAAAGGCCGCCTCTGACGGCTATACCTTGCTGATGATGTCTAACACCCAAACGGTCAATGAGTCCTTGATACCAGTGCGTCCGTTCAATTTGCTCAAAGACTTTGTGCCTATTGCGCCCATCAATTACTCTGACTTGGTATTGGTCGCTCACCCCAGCGTGCCCGCGCAAAACCTGCCCGAGTTCATCAAGTACGCCAAGTCCCACCCAGGCAAGATCAATTACGCATCTTCTGGCAACGGCACGCCGTACCACATGGCAGGCGAGTTATTCAAATACATGGCTGGCGTGAGCATGACGCACATCCCCTACAAAGGCAGAGCTG
>Ga0228703_1000110_pt1 | contig 72732 bp, 76 predicted proteins | sample McNCre217_Aug_MG_3_FD_178020 | JGI IMG/M metagenome (GOLD analysis project Ga0228703, IMG submission 178020) | Freshwater microbial communities from McNutts Creek, Athens, Georgia, United States - 29-17_Aug_MG | ecosystem: Environmental > Aquatic > Freshwater > Creek | place: USA: Georgia...
AAGTTCGCTGAGGTCTTTGTCTAGTTTCTCGAGCTCGGCAACGGTTAGGTAACCTGCCTGCTGAAGAGCGCGAATGTGAGCCTTAGTTCCGGCGATGTCGTACTTGGCCAGGCGCCAGTCAAAGTGAACGGAACGACTCAGTGCCGCCACCGACTCCGCGGGACCACCCGAGAAACGGCCGCCCCAAAGTGCGCCGGCTGCGGAAGCTTGTTCAGACATGTTTTCCCTTGAACTAAAAAGTTTTGGTCAACCCGCCGCGTGCGGCTGGGACGCTTCAATCTTAGTTGCGAGGCCGTGCGGACCGTGGTCCGCGCGCAAAAGGTGGGCCGTGCGGACCGTGGTCCGCGCGCAAAGGTTAGGCCGTGTGGACCTTGGCGCTAGCCCGTGGTTACGTTTACCACTTTGCCGTGCTTCACATAAAGGTCAATACGAGAGGTTACGTAGTCAGCCGTGACTGCGATTGACTCGTTGTCGCGAGCAACGGTGCGAACCATGAAACCCTTGCTAGCCGCGAGCACCATTGCGGTGGTTTCGGGCTTGCCGATTAGGGTCTTGCCGAACTTCGTGGCCGCCGCAACCTGGTCGCACTCTTGAACCGTCATGTGCTTGCAGTTTGGGTCTTGAGACATTGTGAAGCTCGGCGACGAACTGGCGGTTGGAGCCATGATCACCAGAGCGTTCTGAAGAGTGGCAGCAACCATGCCTGCAGCGCCCACCAGAACGATAAGCACTGCAAGTGCGATTCGAAACGAATTGCTTGACCAGAACGAGCGCTTCATTTACTTGTGCGTTGCGAGCCAGGTGAGCAGCGCCTTCTGAGCGTGCAAGCGGTTCTCCGCCTCGTCCCAAATCACGCTCTGTTTGCCATCGATGACAGCCGCAGTCACCTCGTAGCCGCGATAAGCGGGGAGGCAGTGCATAAAGATTGCGTCGCTCTTGGCGTGAGCCATAAGTTCCTCATCGATGGTGAAACCGGCGAAGTCCATGATTCGCTGTTCCTTCTCGTCTTCCTGACCCATGCTGATCCAGGTGTCGGTGGCAACGGCGTCTGCGTTGGCAACGGCCGCGGCGGCATCGGTGGTGACCAGAACGGAACCTCCCTCAGCAGCAGCGATTTCCTGAGCGCGCGCCACAACTGCTGCGTTTGGCAGGTACTGGCTTGGGCCGGCAACTGCCACGTGCATTCCGGCGAGCGCCATGCCAATCAGGTACGAATTGGCCATGTTGTTGCTGGCATCGCCAATGTAGGCAAACTTGAGTCCCTTGAGGTTTCCCTTGTGCTCTTGAATGGTCTGGAGGTCGGCAAGAATCTGACACGGGTGGTAGTCGTCGCTAAGTGAGTTGACCACAGGGACGGTTGAGTTGGCGGCCATCTCTTCTAGTCCGGCGTGAGCGTAGGTGCGCCACACGATTGCGGCAACCTGACGGTCTAGCACGCGAGCGGTGTCTGCCACCGACTCTTTCTTGCCCATCTGACTGGTGCCGGTGTCAATGACCATTGGCACGCCACCAAGGTCTGAAACTCCAACGCTGAAGGAGACTCTTGTTCTGGTTGAGGTCTTGTCAAATATCAGGGCGACCGTCTGGGGTCCAGCAAAAGGACGAGCAGAGTATGGTTCAGCCTTGAGTTTGCGGGCCAAGCTCAGGATCTCTGCCTGTTCTGCGGCAGTGATGTCGTCGTCTTTTAGGAAATGGCGAACCATTTTGGCCCCTGTCTGTTGTTGTGGGTTCGGCCCAGAACCGGCCGGAATGAAAAGTGCCGGCTTGAATGAAAAAGTTTAGCTAGGAACAACTAGCGTTCCAACACCGCTGACGGTGAAGATTTCTAGCAAGATGCTGTGCGGCGTACGTCCATCGATGACGTGCGCACGCGGCACTCCCCCGTGTACCGCCTGCAAGCAGGCCTGCATCTTTGGGATCATGCCGGATTCGAGGCTCGGGAGCAGGTCCTCAAGTTCATCGGTGGAAATCTCACTCACCAGCGAATCTTGATTTGGCCAGTCGCTGTATAGACCAGCCACATCTGTTAGAACCATGAGTTTGTCTGCACCCAGGGCTACCGCGGTGGCTGCTGCGGCCAAGTCGGCGTTCACGTTGTAGAGCTCGCCATCGGTGCCAGGTGCAACAGTGGAGATAACCGGGATCTTGCCCTGTGAAAGCGCGTCCAAGACAGCGCGCGGATTCACGCTAGAAACCTCGCCAACAAAGCCGATGTCAACCGGACCGTCATCGGAATCTAGGTAAGTCTTCTCGGCGCGGAACAGGAACGCATCCTCACCAGAAAGCACAACAGGGTCTCCCCCGGCGTCTGTGATCAGCTGCGCCAGTTCGGCGGAGATCTGATTGCGCAACACGTCTCGCACCACATCGATGGTTTCCTTGGTGGTCACTCGAAGGCCACCCTTGAACTCGCTCTGAATGCCAAGCTCGTTGAGTCGGGCACTGATCTGCGGGCCACCGCCGTGAACCACAACCGGCTTGATGCCCACCCAACGCAGATAAGCCATGTCCTGGGCAAAAGCGCGCTGAAGGTTGGCGTCGGTCATGGCGTTGCCGCCGAACTTGACCACAAGAATCTTGTCGTGGAACTCCTGAAGCCACGGCAAAGATTCAATGAGTGTTGCCGCCTTGATGCTGGCTAGGTCTTGGTCCTGGTTGCCGCCTGGAATCATTAGCTGGAGTACTCGCTGTTCTCGGTGACGTAGGCGTGGGTTAGGTCGTTCGTGTAGATGGTGGCGGCGTGCGAACCGGAGTTCAGGTTGATACCGATGTCCACGCGGCGCGGCGTCATGTCCACCAGGTCTCGCGATTGGTCAGGCTGACCCAGGCGACTTACGCTCACGCCGTTGATGCTGACATCGATGTTGTAAGGGTCGAACTCGGCACGGGTGGTGCCCACGGCGGCCAGAATGCGTCCCCAGTTTGGATCGTTTCCGTAAACAGCCGCCTTGAACAGGTTGTTGCGCGCCACGGAACGTCCCACTTCAACGGCGTCTTCTTCGCTAGCGGCACCTGTGACGGCAATTGCGATGTCGTGGCTGGAACCCTCGGCGTCTCTAAGTAGTTGAAGCGCTAGGTCCTGACTCACGGCGGTTAGCAGCTCCTGGAATTCTGCAGGGTCTGGGGTGACACCGCTTGCTCCGGAAGCCATGAGGGCAACGGTGTCGTTGGTGCTCATGCAGCCATCGGAATCGAGTCTGTCAAAGGTGACCTTAGTGGCGTTTCGCAGAGCGGCGTCAAGTTGCTTGGAATCAACCACAGCATCAGTGGTGATAACCACGAGCATGGTGGCGAGCCCTGGGGCAAGCATTCCGGCACCCTTGGCCATTCCACCGATGGACCAACCGGCGCCACTGGTGCGCGAGGTGGTCTTACTGATGGAGTCGGTAGTCATGATTGCTTCCGCGGCGAGAAGTCCGGAATCTGGGCTAAGCGTTGAAACGGCAGCGGAAACTCCTGCCAATAGCTTTGGTCGGTCTAGCTGATCGCCAATCAGACCAGTGGAACACACTAGAACGTCTCCCGCGGAAACCTCATTGCCATTGGCGGAAAGCTGCTCGGCAACGGCCTCGGCAGTTGCGTGAGTGGTCTGGAAACCCTCTGGGCCGGTGTAGCAGTTAGCGCCACCAGAGTTGAGAATAATCGCTTCAACTTCGCCATCGGCAATAACCTGCTTGCTCCAGAGCACGGGGTTAGCCAAGCAGCGGTTGGTGGTGAAAACTGTGGCTGCCGACTTGAGCGGACCCTGGTTCACAACCAAGGCAACGTCTTTATTTCCGCTTTTCTTGAGGCCGGCGGCTACTCCAGACGCCAAAAAACCCTTGGCAACAGTTACGGTCACGGGGCAACTCCATTCACTGCGAGTCCGGTTTGCTCAGGCAAACCTAGAGCTAGGTTCAAAGACTGGATCGCGGCACCGGCCGTACCCTTCACCATGTTGTCAATTGCGGACACGATGATCACGCGGCCCGCATGCTCATCGATGGTCAAACCGATCAGGCAGGTGTTTACGCCAACCACACTGCTGGTGGCCGGGAAATCTCCCTCAGGCAGCACGTGCACGAATGGTTCGTTGGCATACGCCCTCTCCCACGCGTTTCGCACATCGATGGCGGTCTTGCCGGCTGCCAACTTTGCCGTGTTCACTGCCAAGATGCCGCGAGACATTGGCACCAAAACCGGTGTGAAATTGATCTGAACGGTTTTGCCACTGGCCTTGCGAAGGTTCTGCTCGATCTCTGGTGTGTGACGGTGCACACCGCCAACGCCGTATGCGCTTGCGCTACCTAAGATTTCGCTGGCCAAAAGGTTGGTCTTAAGAGTGCGGCCGGCGCCAGACGTGCCAACCTGCAGAACGCTCACGATGTCGTGAGTTTCGATGACCTCTGCAGCCAAACCTGGAGCCAGGGCAAGAGTGATTGCCGTTGCGTTGCAACCCGGGACTGCAACGCGCTTCACACCTGCGAGGTGCTCGCGCTGGAGCCCTTTGCCGGCTTCCGTGATGAGTTCTGGCATACCGTAGGTCCAGTGACCCGCGTGAGGGCCACCGTAGAAGTTATCCCAGTCTGTTGCCTCTTCCAGCCGGAAGTCTGCGCCACAGTCGAGCACCAAAGTTTCAGAGCTTAGCCAAGCGGCTACCTCTGCACTTTTGGTATGAGGCATTGCCAAAAAGACCACGTCATGTCCAGCCAGGTTCTGCGCGTTGGTATCGACAAACTCAAGGTTTGCAAATTCGCGCAGGTGCGGGTGAAGAGCGCTTACCTTTTGCCCAACATTGCTATTGGCCGTGACGGTCTTGATCTCAAGCTCTGGGTGCTGGGCAATCATGCGCAGCAACTCGCCACCAACGTATCCGCTGGCGCCAGCGATGGCTACCGAGTAAACCATTTGCGTCTCCTACTGGTTAACGTGCTGCTTGTTTTAGGTTATCTCCGCTAGGCGCGAAGGCTCGCGCCAAATCGTTGGCCGGCTAGAGCAACCGCTGCGTCGCGGGCAACCGTTGCCTCGGCTTGAGTAAGCGTTCGGTCGGTGGCGCGGAATCGGAGGGCAAAAGTAAGTGACTTTTGTCCCTCAGGAATTCCAGAACCACGATAGTCATCGGTGGTCCAAACAGTTTCCAACAAGTCTCCAGCACCTTCGCGAATGACTGCAAGAAGCTGAGCGGAACTAACCTGTGCATCCACCAACAGCGAAAGGTCCTGGGTAGCGGCCGGGTAGGTGTGAACCGCGCCAGCCTGCACAACTTCAGGCGCGAGCGCGCCGAGCAAGTCTAGGTTCAGCTCTAGAGCGCCTACACGACGCGGAAGGTGGTTCTCGGCGGCTAACGCAGGATCCAACTCACCCGCGTAACCAACTACCTGATCTCCAGCCGGGGTAACCACGAAGAGTTCCGCGGTGCGGCCCGGGTGGAAGCCAATCGGTGATGCCTGACGAACCTGAAGCTGGGCACCCACAGCCAATCCGGCTATGCGTGCAGCCTGAATGGCATCCTGGTAGCCAGCGGCTTCGGACTTAGTGCCCACCTGGTCTTCAAGCCGGGCACCGGTGAAGATTGCAGCGAGGTGCTTAGGCTGTGCAGGGATGGTGGCTTCAAGGGCGGACAAAGTCTTGACGTCTGGGCGCTCGTTGCCCGCCGGCAACTTGCCACCGTTGGTGATTGGCTTGGCTGGGTGGAAAACGGAGCCGATTTCGTAGATTGCCAAGTTTGTCAGACCGCGGGAGTGATTGCGAGCGGCCGATTCCAAAAGAGCAGGCAGCAACGACAGTCGAAGGTGGCTGGCCTGACCCTGGAGCGGGTTGGCTAGTTTTACCGAAACCGGAGCAGCGGTGCGTGGCTGATCGCTAACTTCAACCCAGCTGAGCTGTTCATCGGTGACAAACGGGTAGTTCAACACCTCAACCAGACCGGAGGCCGCGAGCGCGTTTGCAACCTTGCGACGCTGTTGCTGGGCGCGAGTCAAGCCGCGACCCGGAGGGGCCACAGGTAGTCGAGTTGGGATACGTTCGTAACCGCAGATTCGAGCGATTTCCTCAACCAGATCGGTCTTGTGCTGCAAGTCTGGGCGCCAGGTTGGCGGCACAACTTCGAATCCCTCGGAAACGTGGGCAACCACACAGCCAATCTGCTGAAGTGTGTCCATCATTTCATCGATGGAGTACTCGACACCAACCTGCTGCTCGGCGAACTTCTCCGGCAACCAAATGGTTGGCTGAGGCTCGTAGGAGCGGTAGTCGGCACCAACGTACTGGGTTTCGCCTTGGCCGTGAACTTCGAGTAGCTGAACCACGCGTGCGGCAGCGAACTTGGCCACCGAGTGGTCAACGCCGCGTTCAAAACGCTTTGAAGCCTCCGATGGCAGCTTGTGGCGACGTGCGCTTCTGGCGATGGAAATCGGGTCAAAGTTTGCTGCCTCGATGAGAACGTTCTTGGTCTCGAGTGAAACTTCGGTGCTCTCTCCACCCATCACACCCGCAAGGCCGATGGCTCCGGAGTCATCCGCGATCACCAAATCCTCTGGGTGTAGCTGACGTAGTTGACCATCGAGGGTCTTTAGGGTTTCACCCTTCTTGGCGCGACGAACCTGGATGCCACCCTGGAGCTTGTCCATGTCGTAGGCGTGTGTTGGCTGACCTACTTCGAGCATTACGTAGTTGGTGATGTCAACCACGAGGCTGATGGAACGCATGCCGGCCAACTTGAGCCTGGAAACCATCCAAGGTGGAGTCGGACGCGTTGCGTCTACACCCTTCACTTCGCGAAGCACAAAGCGGGAAACTCCGTTGCGACCGCGGATTGGTGCTTGGTCGTTCACCTCCAGCGGGAAACCTCCCGTGGCGACAGGCTCAACATTGCCAACTGGGTCACGGAACTGTGCTCCGGTGGCGTGCGAGTACTCGCGTGCAACGCCACGAATGCTGAGGCAATAACCGCGGTCCGGTGTTACGTTGATTTCCGCTGCCTGGTCGTCGAGAACCAAAAGCTCGATTGCATCCGATCCAACCTTTGGGTCGAGACCCATCTGGTTTAGGCGCAAAATTCCATCGTGGTTATCGTTCAAACCGAGTTCACGGCCACTGGCAAGCATGCCGTCGGATACGTGCCCGTATGTCTTTCGAGCCGCGATTTCAAATCCACCAGGAAGTACAGCTCCAGGTAGCGACACCACGACCTTGTCACCCACAACAAAGTTGCTGGCGCCACAAACGATTCCTCGCACATCGGCACCGCCGTCGGCTGCCTTCTCGCCGGTTGGTGCAACCTGCACCTGACACCAACGAATGGTCTTGCCGTTCGACTGCGGTTCTTCTACAAACTCGAGGACCTTGCCAACCACTAGCGGGCCGGTCACGTCAAACTTGTGAACGCCTTCTTCTTCTAGGCCAACCTTTACCAATTCGGCCATAACCGAATCTGGGGTTGCGTTGCCAGGCAGGTCTACGTACTCTGCCAACCAGTTCAATGGAACGCGCATTAGAGGACCAATCCAAACTGCTCGCTAAAGCGGACGTCGGCTTCAACCATGTCGTGCATGTCTTTAACATCGTTGCGGAACATGAGCGTGCGCTCGATGCCCATTCCAAAGGCGAAGCCAGAGTAAACCTCCGGATCAATGCCGGCGGACTTCAGAACGTTTGGGTTGACCATGCCACAGCCACCCCACTCAACCCAGCGTGCGCCACCTTTTGCTCCGGGGTGCCACACGTCAAGTTCTGCCGAAGGCTCGGTAAAGGGGAAGAACGAAGGGCGCAAACGAATCTTGGCTTCCGGCCCAAACATGCTGCGAGCGAAGTGCTCAAGCGTGCCTCGAAGGTCTGCCATGGTTAGGCCTTTGTCAATTGCCAAACCCTCAACCTGGTGGAAAACCGGGGTGTGGGTGGCATCTAGTTCGTCGGTGCGAAAAACGCGGCCAGGGCAAAGTACATAGATTGGCACTTCTCGTTCCAACATGGATCGAACCTGGACCGGCGAGGTGTGCGTGCGAAGAACCAAGTGGGATTCCACTGGTTCAACAAAAAAAGTGTCCTGCATTGCACGAGCAGGGTGGTCTTCATCAAAGTTGAGGGCGTCAAAGTTGAACCATTCGTTCTCAACCTCTGGGCCTTCGGCAATCTCCCAACCCATGCCAACGAACACATCGCTGATGGTCTCCTGTAGGAGGGCAAGCGGGTGGCGGGCGCCGATTCTGGCGGTTAGCGGTGATGCGGTTACGTCAACCGATTCTGCGGCCAGCTTGGCGCGCTCCTCCGCAACGGCAACTTCAGATTCCTTGGCAGCATATGCCTGACTTATTGCACCGCGGGCCTGTCCCACGATTTTGCCGGCTTCGGCTTTGAACTCTGGGGCAAGTTTTCCAAGCTGAGCGTTCAGTGCAACGATGGCGGATTGCTCACCCATAGTTGAGGCACGAACTGCCTTTAGGGAAGCGAGATCGGCTGCTCCAGCGATAGCCTCGAGAGCGGAGTCAACTACGGCCTGAACCTCGGTTGCGGAGATTGGATTTTGGTTAGACATAAGACCTTCAGTCTACCTTTTGGGGCATTGTAGGCGGGGCACATCCGCTCCGTTGGAGCCGATTTGAAGCGATCAGGCGTTTTGGGCAAACGCGCTTGCGTAAAGGCAAACGCTGGCAGCGGTGGCCAGGTTCAAGCTCTCGGCAGGGCCATAAAGCGGCACACCAACCACGCGGTCAACGAGTTCTAGAGTTTCCGGCTCAAAGCCCCAGGCCTCATTGCCGAACACCCAGGCTGTTGGCTTGGCCAAGGTTTCGACTCCGAGGTCGGGAATCAGTTCACCGCCGCCGTCTGCGGCGAAGATTTGCAGTCCGGCTGCGCGTAGCTTTTCGATGGCGTCTTCCACCGGAACTTCGGTGGCAAAAGGAAGGTGGAAGAGCGAACCGGTAGTGGATCGCACCACCTTTGGGTTGTAAACATCCACGCTAGAGGTGGTAAAAATTACTGCATCGGCACCGGCTGCATCGGCTGCACGAAGCACGGTTCCCGCATTACCCGGATCGCGAACCTGCGACAAAACGGCAATAAGTTTCGGCTTTCCCGCAATAACTGCATCGATGGAAACATTGACCTGCTTGCAGACGGCTACAACACCCTGTGGCGTGGTGGTATCGCACATCACGCGGAGAACGGCGTTGCTCACCTGAATGAGTTCGATGCGTGCTTTTGCGGCGCGTTCAAACAAATCCGGGTAGCGCTCAACGCACTCCGGGGTGGCGTATAGCTCAACTACTAGCTTTGGGCGTTCCAGGACCTCTTTGAGCCCCTGTGGCCCCTCAAGCAGAAAGAGCCCGGTCAATGACCGGGCGTCTTTCCTAGAGAGCTTCGCGACCCCTTTGACCAGATTGGACTTGGGATCAGTCAGCATGGGTTTGAGTCCTAGGACTACTTAACCTTTGGTGCCGAGGTGTCTGCAGGCAGAGCAGCCTTTGCCGAAGCAACCAACTTTGAGAAGGTAGCTGCGTCGTTAACTGCTAGGTCTGCAAGGATGCGACGGTCCACAACGATGCCAGCAAGGTTTAGACCCTGGATTAGGCGGTTGTAGGTTAGGCCGTTGGCACGGGAAGCAGCGTTGATGCGCTGAATCCACAGGCGACGGAAGTTGCTCTTGCGGTCGCGACGGTCGTTGTATGCGTAAACCAGCGAGTGCAGCATCTGCTGCTTCGCCATACGGTACAAACGGGAGCGCTGTCCACGGTAACCGTGTGCACGCTCTAGTACTGTGCGGCGCTTCTTGTGAGCGTTAACCGCGTTTTTTACTCTTGCCATTGTTCTTTAGCTCCTAAAAAATAAGACGCGGGCCTAGTGGCCGAGCTGCTTCTTGATGGTCTTGAAGTCTGCTGCCGAAACAACCTGGTCCTGGTTGAGGCGACGGGTACGACGGCTGGACTTGTGCTCTAGGTTGTGGCGCATGTTGATCTGCTGCTTCATGAGCTTGCCGCTACCGGTGAAGCGGAAACGCTTCTTGGCACCCGAGTGGGTCTTCTGCTTAGGCATTGCTTTCTCCTGTTTTTCTTATTCGGCCGCAGGGGCCGCTTCGGTTGGTTCGCTAGCTGGGACAACTGCTTCCGCAGGTTTCTCAGCAGCACGCTTAGCTTCGGCTTTAGCCTCAGCCTTGTTCTTTAGTGGTCCGATAACCATCACCATGTTTCTTCCATCGATGGATGGAGTGGACTCAACAGAGCCCAAAGTGGCAACTTCTTCGGCAAGCTTCTGCAGCAGACGCATACCCATTTCTGGGCGAGACTGCTCACGGCCACGGAATACAACGATTACCTTCACCTTGTCGCCGGCCTTGAGGAACTTCTCAATTTGGCCGCGCTTGGTGGAATAGTCGTGATCATCGATCTTCAGACCAAAACGAACGGTCTTGAGCACGGTGTTTACCTGGTTCTTACGAGCCTCGCGCACCTTCTGTGCGGCCTCGTATTTGAACTTTCCAAAGTCCATCAGTTTTGCAACCGGCGGCTTGGACTGAGGGGCAACCTCAACTAGGTCGAGGTCTTGTTCCTGCGCCATGCGCAGTGCGTCCTCAATGCGGACAACACCAATCTGCTCACCGGCAGCACCTACGAGGCGGACCTCTGGTACGCGGATGCGCTCATTGATTCTTGGATCGCTGATTGTTGCTCCTATGACGTGACGGATTGGCCACGAAATAGAGCGAGGTGCTCTAAAACGCACAGAACTGAAGTTCTAAAAGCTAACCCGGCCATCTATAAATCGATAATCGCGGGTGGGAACTGAATCCACTTCTGACCAGAGCAAGCTCCGGAGCCATGGGTTAGCCTATCAGAGTTACTTGCAAAGAGTAAAGTCCCGCCGAAAAGCATTTTGAAGTAGAGAAGAACCCCATGACAACGCCAGCAGCAGACCCAACTTCCCAGAACCCATCCATCGATGATTCTGACGTCATAAATGACTTGGCGGACATTCCTGCCGTTGAGGTGGTAGGTCGCTACTTTGTGGAGTTGCTGAACCTGGCGGCGGTGCACTGTGGACTTTCCGAAGATGGTCGTCCTGCGGACCTTGATGAAGCTCGCAAGTACATCGAGGCGGCTGCGGGAATGCTCACCGCTGTGGCACCCTACATGGGCGATCAGCACGCTCGAATTTGGCGCAACGCTTTGCGCGAAGTGCAGCTGGCTTTCCGCGAGGAATCAACCGTTAAAGATGCTCCGGGCCAGGGCCCAGGCGAGAAGTTCACCGGAGCGGTCAACTAACTCGCTCGCGCTCGAGTTTTGAGCCTAAGCTAGGCGCGCCTTCAAAGCCCGAATGGCTGTGGCCTGGTCAAAGTCGCCGGTCTGAGAAATCTCGACATCTGCGGCCCAGGTGCTGGTATTAACCATCGCCATGAGCTGAAAACCGGGGCCGCCACCGCCGTGCCCAACCTCAGTTGGCGGGTTGCCGTTTGTCATGAAACCAAAGTTGTATCCAGGCTGCTCAAAACCGGTGTTTGGGTACGGCACATCGATCAAACCAGCCGCCAGCCCAAGTTTGGTGGCGCGGTGCTTTGCAAGTTTTGCCAGAGCAGGCGCAATCGCTTCCGGTTGGGCTAAAAAAGTTCCCGAGTAAACCCAGGCAGGATCGTAGTTAGGCACCGCGGAATGCGGTTTTGCCCATTCGGCGAAACCAGTAATTCCCAGCGGTTGAAAAACGAGTTGTTGCAGAGATTGAAAGTATCCGAGTCCTGTGCCTATTTCCATGGCTTGACGAAGCAGCAGGTAGCCGATGTTGGAGTAATGAAAGCCGATGCGATGATGGGATAACTGCTCGCCACGAGATAGCAATTCGGAAATCGCCCAGGCTGGTTCGGAGTTAGCCACTGCCTGGTTGTACTCAGTCAACTGGGAGTAGTCGTCCAACCCCGAGGTGTGGTTTAACAGCGAGGCCACGGTGCGCGATTTATATGCACCGGCGAGGTCAGGAACGAACTCACCGATGACTGAGCTTAGGTCCAAGCCCAACTCCAGAATTGCCTGTGCCAGAAAGGGCTTGGAGATTGAGTACACGGGAAGCACGTTAGCCCACCAGTTTGATGGCTAGGGAATCCACCTTGGACGCGATGAGCTCGCTTTCGGCCCAGGTTTTTGTGATTCGGCTTACCAATGCCTCAAGGTCTAGCTTGGTGGGCTGCGGGTTTGCCGCCGCAAGCTTGAGGTAAACCAAAACCTCGGCATTGGCGAGCCGCGCCAACGGGTCACCGTTTTGGATGGCAAAGTTCTCAACGATGGGTTCCGCATCGATGGCGTTAGCGATTTCACGCTTCACCACGGGATCGGTGGCGGGGTGAACCCAACCGACCTCACGCGCGATGGCTTCGATGGCCGGACGGCGAATCACAAACTCCGAAGCTGAACCGGGGTCTAGCACGATTCTGGTGTTGCCCTCGCTCGCGGCGGCGAGCGCCACACGCGTTGCCTCGATGGGCACAGGACGAGCCAACTTATTCCAGCCCTGCATAGTTTGCACGCAACTGAAAACCGGGAGACCAACTTGGCCGTCTGGGGTTTGCACCGAAACTATACTCAGGTCTGCGCTCTTGTCCACGGTTTGCCCGTGCGCACCTTCACCCGATTCGCCAAGTGCGGCGATAAGCGGAATGAGAAGCCTGGCACTGCGTAAGGCATCGATTACTGATTCCTGCGCCGGTGCTGCATCGCCAAACGAACGTGCGGCTTGGAAACCATCGATGGCCGCAAGCAAAGCAGGGTCCGCACTGCCGTCATCGTTGGCCCACTGGTTGGACTCAAAATGCCGACCCTCCCAAGGAACACCAGCGGAGTCCGCAAAGCGGTCTGGGTTGATGTGCTCGTGAGTCATGAGTGCTTTGGTGATTTCCTAGACAGCTCGGCCGTTGGCCACGGCGAGCGCCTCTTCAAGTGTGAAGCGACCCGCGTATAGGCTCTTGCCCAAGATTGCGCCTTCAAGGCCCTGCTGAACTAGTGCGTAAAGGTCCGCGATGTCTTGCAGACTGCTGATGCCACCCGAGGCCACTACTGGCTTGCTGGTGCGCTCCATAACCTGCTTTAGCAGATCCACGTTTGGGCCGCGCAGAGTTCCATCCTTGGTAACGTCTGTAACCACATAGCGTGAGCAGCCGGCGTCTTCTAGGCGCGCCAAAACCTCCCAGAGGTCGCCACCCTCCTTGGTCCAGCCGCGAGCTGCAAGAGTGGTACCTCTTACGTCCAAGCCAACCGCGATCTTGTGGCCGTACTTCTCGATTACCTTTGCGGTCCACTCCGGGTTTTCCAGAGCAGCGGTGCCAAGGTTCACTCGGGTTGCGCCAGCCTCGATGGCTGCGTCTAGCGACTGGTCGTCACGAATACCTCCGGAAAGCTCGATCTTGACACGTCCGCTAGACGCATCGATGACTTCTTGAAGCAAAGCGCGATTGTCGCCACGACCAAAAGCTGCGTCCAGGTCAACAAGGTGGATCCATTCGGCTCCTGCGTTTACCCACTGCATTGCTGCATCGATTGGGCTGCCGTAGTCGGTCTCACTTCCGGCTTCGCCCTGGGTGAGACGAACGGCCTTGCCGTCTGCCACGTCTACAGCCGGAAGAAGTTCAAGATAGTTGTTTGCCATGGTTCACTTTCGATTGAAACTAAGTTGATGTTGAGCTTGGATGTGGTGAGTCTAAAAACTGTTGACCCAGTTGGTGAGCAGCTGAATGCCAGCCTGACCAGACTTCTCTGGGTGGAACTGAGTTGCGCTGAGTGGCCCGTTCTCCACGGCGGCAACAAAACGGCTACCGTACTCGCCCCAGGTAACCAGTGGCTTGGCGAAAGCTCCCCCGCCTAGGTCGGCAAATTCAGGAACTCCGTAAGAGTGAACGAAGTAGAACCGCTCGTGGCTAATTCCGTTGAAAAGCACCGAACCCTCTGGCACCTCAACCGTGTCCCAACCCATGTGTGGAAGCATCGGTGCGTCCAGTTTCTCAACCACACCGGGCCACTGACCCAGGCCCTCGGTTTCGATGCCGTGCTCAACTCCGCGCTCAAACAGAACCTGAAGTCCAACGCAGATGCCCATTACAGGCTTTCCGCCAGACAGCCGCTGCTCGATTAGCTGGGCACCGTTAACGTTTGCGAGCTGCTTCATGACTGCGTCGAACGCGCCAACGCCAGGAACGATCAGTCCGTCTGCCGCGAGAACAGCTGATTTGTCAGCGGTTAGCGACACATTTGCGCCGGCAACCTCAAGCGCCTGCGCAACCGAGTGCACATTGCCACTGCCGTAGTCGAGAACAACTACGGTTGGTTTACTCACAGAGCACCCTTGGTGCTTGGGATACCCTCAACGCGAGAATCTGGCTCAACGGCCTTGCGGAACGCGCGAGCGAACGCCTTGAACTCGGTCTCGGCAATGTGGTGCGGGTCGCGGCCGTCAAGCACGGTGATGTGCATGGTTAGACCTGCGTTGTATGCGATTGCCTCGAAAACGTGACGGACCATAGAGCCGGTGAAGTGGCCGCCGATCAAGTGGAACTCAAATCCAGCGGGCTCTCCCGTGTGAACCAAATAAGGCCTACCGGAAACATCAACCACAGCGCGCACGAGTGCGTCGTCTAGTGGAACTGTTGCGTCACCGTAACGACCGATGCCGCTCTTGTCTCCAAGTGCCTGCTTGATAGCCTGACCCAAAACGATTGCGGTGTCTTCAACGGTGTGGTGAACATCGATGTGAGTGTCTCCGGATGCCTTCACCTTTAGGTCAACCAACGCGTGCTTGGCAAACGCGGTTAGCAGGTGGTCAAAGAATGGAACACTCGTGCTGATCTCAGAACGGCCAGTGCCGTCTAGGTCAATGCTTAGCTCGATTGCAGACTCGCTGGTCTTGCGGCTGAGGGATGCAGTGCGACTCATCGATGTGCCTTTCGCCTTTTGGCCCGTTCATCTTTAGGGCAAAACCCCGTAAGGAAAGGTGTGGAAGGTCTAAGTTTAGCCGAAAACGGCGGATTTACGGGCTACTCGGAGCCAAGGATGGCACGAAGCGCGTTCAAGAACGCGGTGGTTTCAGCCGCCGTTCCTGCCGTGACCCGAAGTGTGCCCGGGATACCCACGTCTCGAATTAGTACGTCCTGGTCCAAGAGTTCCTGCCATACAGCCTTACTGTCTTTCAGACCTCCGAAAAGCACGAAGTTGGAGTCGGATCTGAAAACATCCAAGCCAAGTTCGGTGAGTTCAAAAACTAGTCGGTCGCGTTGGGTGCGGATGTCATCCACGTTGGCGAGCAATGCTTTGGCGTGTGCCAGTGCTCCCAAAGCCGCCGCCTGGGTGAATGCACTCAGGTGATACGGCAGACGCACCAGACGAAGCGCATCGATTACCGCTGGATCCGCCGCAAGGTAACCAACGCGAGCACCCGCAAAGGCAAAGGCCTTACTCATGGTTCGGCTGACGAGCAAGAACGGGCGGCCGGCAAGCAGGTTCAGCGCGGTTTCCGAGGTGTCATGAGCGAACTCGGCGTAGGCCTCGTCAACAACAACGATTCCCCCATAAGTGGCCGCGGCCGAGTAGGCGGCCACAATAACACTCTGATCCAAAGGCGTGCCCGTTGGATTATTAGGAGAGCAAAGCATCACGATATTTGGCTGGTGCTTGGCAATTGCGTCGGAAACGATTTCCGGGGTCAGCTCGTAACGAGGGCCGCGTTCGATGGCGATGTACTTGGTTCCAGTTCCCTCCGAGATCAGCGGATACATGCTGTAGGTAGGAACGAATCCCATGGCAGTGCGCCCAGGGCCGCCGAAAGCTTGGAAAATGTGCTGAAGAACTTCGTTTGAACCGTTTGCCGCCCAAATCTGCTCTTGCTCTATGGCGTTAGGGGTTCCAACAGTGCTGGACAGGTATTCCGCAAGGGCAGTTCTCAAATCCGAGAACTCTCGGTCCGGGTAACGATTCACCTGAAGAACTGCTGTGGCAAGACGACCGACAATGTCTAAGGCAGCAACCTCGGGAATCCGATGAGTGTTTTCGTTAACGTTCAATGCCACGGAAACGCTTGGTAGCTGCGGGGCACCATAAGGAGTGCGACCTTTGAGGTCGTCGCGCAGCGGAAGATTTGATAGTTCAGTCACCTTTTAAGGTTACCGCCTGGGTTGCAAGCAAAAATGGCTAGGGTAAAGCAAAAGAGGCCCCCGATTGTGCGATGAAACGCGGAGGCCTCTTCTGAAGTGCAAAAAGTTGATGCTTGGAAACTAGTTCTTTGGAACTGCGATTCGCTGTCCGGCAACTAGATCGATTGATGAAAGGTTGTTGAGCGAAACCACTTTGTCAATCCATTCGCGTGGATCGCTGTTTGGCGCGTATGTCTCGGCCAAAGTCCACAGGGTATCTCCGCTTCTTACACTCACAAAGTGAACCGAAGCAGAAACGGCACTTGCGCTAACCGCTTGGTTACTGGCCTGCGCACCAGACGAATACTGAGCAAACATGTTGAAACCCGTGATAACCAAGGCTAGGAGAACAACACTGCGAACACGACGAGCTTTGCGGCTAAGTCGTGGTCGTGAAACTGCCGATGCGGTGCGTGCAACTTGTGCCGGGTTGTTGGCGATTGCGTAGCTGGTCATCTCGGTGCCTTTCAGTTCTGTTCTGGAGCTTATGTTTCGAACATCTGTTTCGAACATTTGTTCTGATATTTATAGATTACGACCATGCACCGACATGTTGTCAATGGTTTTTATCAAAATAATTCGAAAATCTGTTTGATTTACTCTCGATTTCCGAATAAAGTTTCGATAACTGGTTCATTTGATATTCAATCGGTCACCACCGACATTCGAATATGCAAGGAGCCCGCAAAACAGATTGGGGACACAATGGACGAACAGCAACTTGATGAGAGCAAACTGAGTTCGCGCCAGCGCGCGGTACTGGATGCCATTCGAGACCTAAAAGGTCAGAGCGGCATGCCCCCAACAATTCGCGAGATCGCACTCCGCGTGGGCCTAAGCAGTGTTTCCAGTGCCAAGTACCAGATTGATCAACTGAAGAACATGGGCTTCCTCGAGCAGATCGACAATGTTTCCCGTGGCATCAGCGTTTCGGGAGATGCCGAGCGACTAAAGAACGCTCAGGAATCTGGTCTGGTAGAAAACCCCATCCACTTTGGCGACTTTGTTCAGGTGCCATTGGTTGGCCAGATTGCCGCCGGTACGCCAATAACGGCAGACCAAAACATCGATGAATTCTTTGCCCTACCCCAGAAGCTCATTGGCAAGGGCAAGGTTTTCCTGCTCAAGGTCAAGGGAGACTCCATGATTGACGCAGCGATTTGCAACGGAGACTACGTTGCGGTGCGCGAGCAGCAGACTGCCGACAATGGCGACATCGTGGCGGCACTTTTGAACGACGAAGCCACCGTGAAGAGCTTCAAGCAGAGCGATGGTCACACCTGGTTGATTCCGCGTAACTCCACCATGGAGCCAATCCTTGGTGATCACGCCAGTGTTATGGGCAAGGTTGTGGCAGTCTTTCGCAGCCTCTAGGGGCGTTTTGGCCCTATGAGTGCGTAACGAAGCGCTCAAGCTCGTTGGCTAGTTCGGCCTTGGCGTATGCCTTCACGTAGGTTCCGGTTTCACGGTAATCCATCTCGATGATGCGACCGCTCAAATGAAGTTTGCTAACGAGATCTCCCCTGTCGTAAGGGATAAGGCTTTCGGTGAGCACGTCTGGCTCAGGCAGGCGCTTGGCGATCACATCAAGCAGATTTTCAATGCCTTCACCGGTACGGGCAGACACCTCAACTGAGTTTGGCTCCATGCCGCGAAGAGCCATGCGCTGAGTTTCATCGGCAAGATCAATCTTGTTGAACACCACAAGCTCTGGAATGTCGCTAGCGCCAACCTCGCCAATTACGTTGCGAACGGTGGCGATCTGACCGGCAGGATCCGGGTGTGAAGCATCCACAACGTGAATGATTAGGTCAGCGTCGGCGATTTCTTCAAAAGTGGAGCGGAATGCCTCAACCAACTGGTGCGGGAGGTTTCTCACGAACCCCACGGTGTCGGCCAAAGTGTACTGACGGCCATCGGGGGTTGCGGTCTGACGAACCGTTGGGTCTAGTGTGGCAAACAAAGTGTTGTCCACAAGTGCACCGGTTTTTGTGATTCGATTCAGCAAGGATGACTTGCCCGCGTTTGTGTAACCCGCGATTGCAACGCCCGGAATCTGGGTGCGCTTGCGATTGGCCCGCTTGGCCTCGCGTGCGGGGGCCATGGCCTCGATCTGTTTCTTGAGCTTGGATACGCGAATGTTGATGCGGCGGCGATCGAGCTCGATCTTGGTTTCACCTGGACCACGCGAACCCATACCAACACCACCGGCGGCTTGGCCACCGGCTTGACGGCTCATGGACTCACCCCAACCGCGAAGCCGAGGAAGCAGGTACTGGAGCTGGGCCAGTTCAACCTGCGCCTTACCCTCGCGACTCTTGGCGTGCTGGGCAAAGATGTCCAAAATCACTGCGGTGCGGTCAATGACCTTAACCTTTACAACGTCCTCTAGGGCACGACGCTGGCTTGGCGCCAGCTCGGTGTCTGCAATCACAGTGTCTGCACCTGTAGCCACAACAATGTCCTTGAGCTCCTGCGCCTTTCCCTTTCCTAGGAAGGTTGCAGGGTCAGGGTTTGCTCGCCTCTGAAGCAACCCGTCAAGAACCGTGGAACCTGCGGTCTCCGCAAGAGCAGCCAGTTCGCGAAGCGAGTTTTCCGCTTCCTTTAAGTCACTGTTCCAAATGCCGATCAGAACCACATTTTCAAGACGCAGCTCGCGGTACTCAACCTCGGTTACATCCTCGAGCTCTGTACTGAGGCCACTAACTCGGCGCAGCGCCACACGATCGGCAAGTTCCAGCTGGTCGCCATCGGTGTCTGAATGTTGGTGAGTTTCGGCTGCACCTAGAGCGGCTGCACGCTCGCCGCGACCGAGAATTCTGTCGATAACTTCGGCGGAACGAGCGGTGCTGTTTAGCTTTTCGGGCTGAGCATCGTTGGTTTCATCCGAGTTGAGTTGGTCCATTCAACTAACACTAGTGGCGCACAATGTAATACATTTTGTCTATGTCTTCTGAGCATTATTTCTCGGAGACCCCAGGTAGCGAATTCAAACCCAAAGAGATCAAGGTTGAACTTGATGGGCGAGCAGTTGTTGTAAAAACCTCAGGTGGAATTTTCAGTCCGGATCGATTGGATCCGGGAACCACGGTTCTTTTGGACCATCTAGACCAAGCCCCACCGGGTGGTAACATTCTCGACATTGGCTGCGGTTGGGGTCCCATCACTCTGGCGCTAGCCGCTCGTTCGCCGCGCGCTACCATTTGGGCCATCGATGTGAACGAGCGCAGCATGCAACTCACTCGTGAAAACGCTGCGGCCCTCGGGTTGGAAAACGTAAAGGTATGCAGGCCTGAGGAAGTTCCAGCCAACCTAAAGTTTGAGGGCATCTGGAGCAATCCGCCCATTCGAGTTGGAAAAGATGAGCTGCACAGCATTTTGCGCACCTGGCTGCCTCGCCTCACAGTTGGCGGGGAGTCCTACCTTGTGGTTCAAAAAAATCTTGGTGCAGACTCTTTACATCGATGGCTTGAAGCCGAACTTCCGGATTCGTTCAGCACCATCCGGGTGGACACGGCAAAGTCGTACCGAATCTTGAGAGTGAAAAACCGCGCCTAGTTTGGAGCGAAGTTGAACTTAGCTTCTGGTGAAGTCAGATTCTGCGAGTTCCAGCTGACCTTCGTAAACCAGTTCCGCTGCACCGCTGAGACCCACATGTTCGCCCTCTTCGGTTGGAAACATGCGAACACCCAGAGTTCCACCTGGAACTGTCACCTGCCAAGTATTAGGGGCGCCGGAACCTGCCCAGTTACGCGTGGCCAGTGCCGCGGCCACAATTCCAGTTCCGCAGCTCAGAGTCTCACCAGAGCCGCGCTCAAATACGCGCATGTCAATGGAGCCAACTCCGTTGACGACCATAGGCTCGCGAGGGGCCACAAACTCAACGTTCGCCCCGTTAGCTGGAGCTGGGTCGAGAGTTGGTGCTGAATGCAGATCAAGTGCATCAAGCTCGGCTTTGCTTGCCAGGGCCACCACGATGTGAGGGTTGCCAACATTGATACCCTGACCGGGACGAGCCACCGAAAGGTTGGCAGCCTGAACCAAAGTTTCTTCGCGTTCGAGTTTCCAGCGACCCATGTCCACGGCAAATCCTGCAAGATTTTGCTGGATGTCTTTTACGCCTGCTCGGGTACCAACACTCAAGGTTTGGCCCTGCTCGAGGTTAACGATTCCCTTGGCAGTTAGGTATCGAGCAAACACACGAACACCGTTACCGCACATTTCCGCGATGGAACCATCGGCGTTGTAGTAGTCCATGAACCACTCTGCTTCTGGAGAATCTGCCGCAATTTGCATACCAGCGGCCAGATTGGCTGACTTCACAACCCGAATCACACCATCCGCACCCACCCCAAAACGGCGATCGCAGATTTTGGAAATCGCAGCCGGGGTCAGTTCCAGCTGACCAGTCTCGTCTAGGAACAGCACAAAGTCGTTCCCGGTGCCTTGACCTTTAGTGAAAGGCAGGGAAATGCTGGCGGCGCTGTTACTCATGGGTTAAGCCTATCCAGCCTTTGGCCAGAGCCACAGCCTTGGTTAGCCGCTGCTCGTCCTGATAATCCAGCCAGTTGATGCGTTGATCTCGACGGAACCAACTCATTTGGCGGCGCGCATATTTCTGTGTGAGCCGAACCGTGTCGGCGATTGCTACTGCTTCGGTGATTTCGCCGTCAAGTTGGGCAAGCGCTTGGGCATAGCCGATGGCACGTTTCGCGGTTTTTGCATTCCGCAAGCCGTGCTGCAGGAGGTTCTCAACTTCAGCCACCAGACCCTGTTGCCACATTTTCTGCACCCGCAGGTTTAGGCGCTCAACTAGGTCTTCCCGCGGTCCGTTTAGCCCAATCTGAAGTGACGGTTGCCACTCCACCGGAACGTCCGGCAGGGCGGCGGCAAAGGGTTTACCGGTCATTGTCACGATTTCGATGGCGCGAACCGAGCGGCGCCCATTTTGCGGAATGATTCGACTGGCAGCAACTGGGTCGATTGCCGCCAACTTGGCGTGCATGGCCAGCGCACCTTCGCGTTCCAAGTCGGCCTCGAGCTGTTCGCGGAGAGCCGGATCCGTTCCCGGAAACTCAAAGTCGTTGAGCACTGCTGCAATGTAGAGCATGCTGCCACCCACCATGATGGGAACCACTCCCCTGCCCTGCAGTTCTTCAATCAGAGGGCGAGCCAACTGTTGATAGTCGGCCGCGGTGGATTCATCGGTGATTGCCAGGTGATCAATGAGGTGATGCGGAATGCCGCCACGCTCATCGATGGGAAGTTTTGCGGTTCCAATGTCCATGCCACGGTAGAACTGCATCGCATCGCAGTTGATGATTTCCGCGGGCTGCCCAGATTGGATCAGGGCCTGGGCAATTCCAATGGCAAGATCTGACTTACCCGTGCCGGTAGGACCCACCACGGCGATGAGCGAATGCCCACCCAGACTCGAAGGCATGGCCCTAGTTGACCTTCGGAGGCTTGGACATGAGGTTTGGCGCGCCAAGCGACAGCGATACCTTTCCAGACGCTCCTACAGGCGCTGCTCCAGAAACTGCTCCGGCCGCGGCACCGGTGGCCGGAATGGCACAGCTTGCGGCTTGCGCTAGGTCCCAGGCGTCGCCCGCACGGGTACGACGAACCGAGTATGGCAAGCCTGCAGCGTTGTCGGCCAGAAGGAAGTATGGCTTAGCATCGGTCACTTGCACCGTTACTAGGTCACCCGGGCGTGGAACGTCACCACCCGATGGGATGTCGAAGTGCACTAGGCGGTTGGTACGGTCACGGCCACTCATGCGGTTGGTGGCGGCGTCTTTGCGACCCTCGTTGTTGGCAACCAAAACTTCAACCACGGTTCCCACCAAAGCCTTGTTCTCCTGCCAAGCAAGGTCGTTGCAGAGAGCTAGCAATCGTTCGTAGCGCTCCTGAACCACAGCCTTTGGTAGCTGATCCGGCAGGTCGGCGGCTGGAGTTCCTGGCCGGCGCGAGTACTGGAAGGTGAACGATGCCGCGAATCGGCTTGCTTCGGCGACACGCATGGTTTCGAGGAAGTCTTCCTCGGTTTCACCTGGGAAGCCAACAATAAGGTCGGTGGTGATTGCCGCGTTTGGTATTGCCGCCCGAACTCGCTCGATGATTCCCAGGTACTTCTCGCTACGGTATGACCGGCGCATATCCTTGAGCACCTTGTCGCTTCCGGACTGCAGCGGCATGTGGAGCGATGGCATCACGTTAGGAGTGTCTCGCATTGCCTCGATGACGTCATCGGTGAAAGCGGCTGGATGTGGGCTGGTGAACCGGATTCGCTCCAGACCCTCAATTTGACCGGCGGCACGCAACAGCTTTGCGAATGCTCCCTTATCGCCAAACTCAACACCATAGGTGTTCACGTTCTGCCCAAGCAGTGTGATTTCAATTACGCCCTCGGCAACCAGGGCCTCAATCTCGGCGAGAATCTCTCCAGGTCTGCGGTCCTTCTCTTTACCTCGAAGGCTAGGCACAATGCAGAAAGTGCAGGTGTTGTTGCAACCAACGCTGATGCTCACAAAGGCCGCATATGTTGAATCTCGCTTGGTTGGCAGGTCACTTGGGAAGGTCTCCAATGACTCAAGAATCTCAACCTGCGCCTCGTTGTTGTGGCGGGCGCGTTCAAGCAAGATCGGAAGTGATCCGATGTTGTGAGTGCCGAAAACCACATCTACGTAAGGCGCTTTGGCAACAATGGACGCACGGTCTTTCTGGGCCATGCAACCGCCAACAGCGATCTGGAAATCTGGTTCGGCGTCCTTGCGAGGCTTGAGAATGCCCAAGTTGGCATACAGCCTGTTGTCTGCGTTTTCACGAACCGCACAGGTGTTAAAAACAATGATGTCCGGCTGCGCGTCTTCGGCTGCGGCCACGTAACCAGCGCCCTCCAGCAGCCCGCTTAGTCGTTCGGAGTCGTGAACATTCATCTGGCAGCCAAAGGTTCTAACCTGATAGCTGCGCACCTTGGTATCTGTCATGAGAATCCAATTTTACGCTTGCTCTTGGTTCTCCACTGCCTTTATGGCAACTGACACAACGCTGCCGCTAAAACCACGTCTACCTAGGAATCCAGATAGTCTTCGCTGCCTGGACTGCCAATCGAGATTCTTTACGCTATTCCAGCGTTTTCCTACTAGCCGAATGGCTAACTCAAGCTCTTGATCCGGATCTATTTCCTCGAGTGCATCTTGAATGAGTTGCTGCTCCACGCCTACGTTGGAGAGTTCCCGCTTAAGTGCGGCTTTAGATAATCCGCGGTTGGCTCGCCTGTCGTGAGCAAAAGCCTTGGCAAAGGCCGCATCATCAATCAGGCCAACCTCGGTGAACCTGTCTAACAGTTCCTCACTAATTTCCGCGGGGATCTCACGCTTCTCCATGGCTTGCGCCAACTGAAATCTGCTTCTCGGCCCGCGGGTGAGCTTATTCAAAATTAGGGTGCGCGCTTTCTCACGCCATTCGTCAGGGGTGTACTCCTTGAGCGTTTGCTCCATTGGCTTTCGCTCCCTGTAACCCTTACCACCTGAAGCGTGAGAAGGGCCCGAGCCTTTCGACCCGGACCCTTTACGCTGAAATGCCATGTTTTGAAAGATGTTACTGGTTTACTGCCTTGGCAGGCGCAGCCAAGTCAACAACTTCGTTTCCAATCTCCTCGTCGGCCGGCAAATCTGCCACCGCACGAGGCACGCCAATGCCCAGCTTGGACTTGATCTTCTGTTCGATCTCGTCTGCAATCTTTGGATTGGTGAGTAGGAAGTTTCGAGAGTTTTCCTTGCCCTGGCCAAGCTGATCGCCCTCGTAGGTGTACCAAGCACCGCTCTTCTTTACGATTCCCTGGTCTACACCAAAGTCAATCAAGCTGCCTTCGCGGCTAATTCCTACACCGTAGATGATGTCGAACTCTGCCTGCTTGAAAGGCGCAGCCATCTTGTTCTTTACAACCTTCACACGGGTACGGTTACCAACAGCCTCAGTTCCGTCTTTCAAGGTCTCGATACGACGAATGTCTAGGCGAACCGATGCGTAGAACTTAAGCGCTTTACCACCGGCGGTGGTTTCTGGGGAGCCAAAGAACACTCCGATCTTCTCGCGGAGCTGGTTGATGAAGATAGCGGTGGTCTTTGTGTTGCTAAGTGCACCGGTTAGCTTGCGAAGCGCCTGGGACATCAAACGAGCCTGAAGGCCAACGTGAGTGTCACCCATTTCGCCTTCGATTTCTGCCTTTGGAGTAAGAGCTGCCACAGAGTCGATCACGATTATGTCGATGGATCCCGAACGGATTAGCATGTCTGCGATTTCAAGCGCCTGCTCACCGGTGTCTGGCTGGCTAACCAACAATGCGTCGGTGTCCACACCCAGTGCCTTGGCGTACTCAGGGTCAAGTGCGTGTTCCGCATCGATGAACGCCGCGATACCTCCAGCGCGCTGTGCGTTAGCGATAGCGTGGAGCGCAACAGTGGTCTTACCGCTGGACTCTGGGCCGTAAACCTCAACGATTCGGCCGCGTGGTAGCCCACCAATGCCCAACGCTACGTCTAGTGCGATTGAGCCGGTTGGGATTACCTCTACCGGTGCTCGGTCGTCCGAACCAAGACGCATAACCGATCCCTTGCCAAACTGGCGGTCGATCTGTGCGAGAGCGGTTTCTAGTGCCTTTTCGCGTTCTGTTGGAGATGGCATTTGGGTCCTCTGAATTCTGGCTTTGCCTTAGGTTTTGTTTTCTAAGTTGAAACTAGGCCCGTCCACCGACATCGAGTTTTCATCGTTGCTTTATGTTGAAAACTTTGATGCGCTGAACTTGTGAACACTCTAGCAATAATTCGAACAAGTTTTCGAAAAAGTTTTGAAATGCGTAACGGCGTGTTGTTATTTGGTCTTTGGCTTGAGCTTGCCGTGCCAGCGCTCCTGTGGAACATCGTTAATGCGGCAGATTTCGAACCAGACATCTTTGGGATCCTGGCCCGCCGCAATGGCTTGGGCACCTGTTCGGTCGCCAAGCGAGCCCAAAACCAGGTCGTCCAAGAGCACCTGGGCGTAGGCAACGCCGAACTCATCGCGCATGAGTTCATTGAATTTGCTGAGGCGCATTTGCCGGCGCCGGTGGCTTAGTTGCGGATCTGGCTTAGACCAGGGCGCAAAGCAGAACTTGCCAAAGGGGCCTCGGTCACGATTGCTTTTGCGGAACTGGCGCCGTAGTGAACCATTAGCTCTGCAGGGACGGTATCCGGAATGGTGATGCCCTCGGACAGAGCCAAACGGTCTGCAACCTCGCGCATAACCACCGAGATTGGAACATCCAGGGCCTCTGCCACAGAAGCAAGAATCTCCGAGGAGGCTTCCTTCTGGCCACGCTCAACTTCGCTTAGGTAGCCCAGAGCAACGCTTGCGCGGCTTGCAACTTGGCGAAGGGTGCGACCCTTGCGCTGGCGGAAATCACGAAGCACATCTCCGATTTCTTGACGAACTAGAACCACGATGGCCTCCTTCCTAACTAGCGCCACCATAGGCGGCTTGTTGAAACTTGTCTTATGCTAACCCAGACCCCTGACAGTTTTCTGAGAGAGCGTTGGGAATGTCATCAAACGTTCACAACACGTAACAAAACAGGATCAACCGGCTATTTCTTCCAAGAGCGCCAATAGTGCGGCGCGCACGGTTTCCGTGCGAATAGTTTCGCGGTCGCCAGACAATGCCAGCTGGCGGCTAGAAACTTCCGCATCCAGCGCTAATCCCACAAAGATCGTGCCTACAGCCTTTCCCTCTTGCAAGTCTGGTCCCGCAACACCCGTGGTTGAGATGCCAATAACCTTTTTTGCATCGATGGACGGCACCTCGGTAAGAGCGACTCGAGCGCCGGTGGCCATAGCCTCGGCGGTCTGGCCGCTCACTGCGCCAAAGGTGGCAAGGGTTACGGTCTTCACTCCCAACAGCTGGTGCTTGGCAGCATCGTGATAGGCAACAACACTGAACAGCAGCACCTTGGATGCGCCAGGGATCGCCACTAGGGTGGACGCCAACAAGCCACCGGTGAGCGACTCGGCGAGCGCCAGGCGTATGCCTCTGCCGGCGCAAACCGCAATCACCCGTTGCGCAAGCTGCGAAAGGGATGCCGGATTGGTCCCGGCAGGCATTGCGCTAGGCACTCTGAGCCTTCATGGCGGCAAACACGTACTGGAGTCCGGTGAACACGGTGATTGCAACCGTTATCCAGAGCAGGATTTGCTCTACGGCAATCAGTGTTGGCCAGTAGTGATCGAGCGGCGAGAGAATAAGCGGAATCACGATTCCCTGAAGCGTGGTCTTCAACTTGCCACCACCGCTGGCAGCAACCACCCGCTTTTTAACCACGATTAGCCGGTAAACAGTGATTCCCAGTTCGCGAACCAAAATGAGAACGGTGGCAACCCAAGGCACCAAACCGAGCATGCTTAGGAGAATTAGTCCAGCCCCGGTGAGCGCTTTATCGGCAATCGGATCAAGGATCTTGCCGAGATTGGTGACCAGCCCGCGTTTGCGAGCGATTGCGCCGTCCAATCCATCGGTGGAAATAGCAAGAACGAAAACCAGAATCGCCCACCAGGCGTGCAGGGAGTCTTTGTTCTGATACTTGAGAGCCAACCAGACAAACACCGGCACGAGCAGAATGCGCGCAATGGTGATTGCGTTCGGCAGGTTCCACGGCGACGGATGGTCTTTGGGGTTCAACCCCGCATTCTGGCTCATTCGGCAAGTCTATTCTTTAGGGATTGCGGCCTTGGTGACGAGTCACTTTTCTCACAGGAGTTACTCTGGGCGGCCGGTCAAGAACCAAGCGTCTTCGGGGTCATCATCCTCGCCGTTGTCGCGGGCAATGAAGTCCTCAAAGTTACCGGCAGCCATCTGACCAGCCTGAGATGAATCTATGGCTTCAGCCGCAGCCGCGACCGCAGGAGTGGCCCTTGCGCCAGGCTCACCGCGTAGCTGTGCCAACACGGTTGGCAAGTCCTCGGCCTTCACCAACACTTCGCGTGCCTTTGCACCTTCGGAAGGGCCCACAATGTTACGCGATTCCAACAGGTCCATCAGGCGTCCGGCCTTGGCAAATCCAACGCGGAGCTTGCGCTGCAACATTGAGGTGCTTCCGAACTGAGAGTTCACAATCAGTTCGGCTGCCTCGAGCAACTGCTCGAGGTCATCGCCAATGTCAGCGTCTACAACAGCCTTTGGCGCCACCTCTTCAACATCGGTGCGGTATTCCGGCTGCATTTGCGCCTTCACGTGTTCCACCACTCGGTGCAATTCATTCTCGGCAATCCAGGCACCCTGAACGCGAATGGGCTTGTTGGTGCCCATCGGACTAAACAGCGCGTCACCCTGGCCGATAAGCTTCTCGGCACCTGGCGAGTCCAAAATAACGCGCGAGTCCGTGACCGAAGAAACGCTGAACGCAAGACGGCTTGGCACGTTTGCCTTGATTAGGCCGGTAACCACATCCACCGACGGACGCTGGGTGGCCAGAATCAAGTGGATACCGCTGGCGCGAGCCAACTGTGTGATGCGAACGATGCTGTCCTCAACATCGCGCGGCGCAACCATCATGAGGTCCGCCAACTCGTCAACCACAACAAGCAGGTACGGGTAAGGCTGGAGCACACGCTTGGAGCCCTCCGGAACCTTAACCTCGCCTGCAACAATGGCGCGGTTGAAATCATCGATGTGTTTGAAGCCAAACGACGCAAGGTCGTCGTAGCGCATGTCCATTTCTTTCACAACCCACTGCAGAATCTCCGCAGCCTTCTTTGGGTTGGTCACGATTGGGGTGATCAGGTGAGGCACGCCCTGGTAGGCGGCAAGCTCCACGCGCTTGGGGTCAATTAGCACCATGCGGACTTCGGCCGGTTTGGCGCGCAACAGGATGCTGGTGATCATGGAGTTCACAAAGCTGGACTTTCCAGCACCAGTTGCACCGGCAACCAAAAGGTGAGGCATCTTGGCAAGGTTGGCTATGACAAAGCCGCCTTCAACGTCTTTACCGATTCCAATGGTTAGCGGGTGAGCGGCTTCCTTGGCTACCTGAGAGCGAAGCACGTCGCCAAGTGTCACAATCTCGCGGTCTGTGTTTGGAATCTCGATACCGATTGCAGACTTGCCCGGAATTGGTGCGAGAAGTCGAACCTCGTTGCTGGCAACCGCGTAGTTGATGTTATTGCTCAGTCGGGTTACGGCCTCCACCTTGACCCCCGGAGCCAACTCAACCTCGTAACGAGTAACGGTTGGGCCGCGGCTGAATCCGGTGACGGCGGCGTCAACGTCGAACTCCTTGAACACGCTGGTGATTGCAGCGATGGCCGCGTCGTTTGCCGGGCTCTTGGCCTTTGGCGGGGTGCCGGCCGAGAGTAAGTTGGTGCTTGGAAGCACGTAAGGTCGGCGTGCGGCTGGCGCAGCGGTAACGCTGGCGTTTACAACTGGCGTTGCCGCTACCGCAGCAGCAGCACCACCAGCGCCTTCGGAAATCACTGGCATCTGAGCGGTTGCTGGTTCGACACTTTCCACACTTGGCAATTCCACTGCAGCGGTCTCGCCAAACAGCGCGTCGAAGGCATCTTCTTCGCCGTCGTAAATAGGTTCGTTGAACAGCGGAACTGGCTCCGAATCGGTATTCACCGCAGTGTCAAAAGGCGTGGCCGCAGCCTTGTCCTTGCGCCACCATGGAACCTTGGTGCCGTCAAAGGCGTCATGTACTTCATCGGTGGAATCTTCTGCTTCAACCGCCTGAGGTTTGCCCTCTCCAAACAGCTTGACCCAGAGTTCTTGCAGGCGCTCCCCCACTCGACTAGGCGCAGTCTTGGTCATAATCAGAACTGCACCGATGGATAGCAGCCCGGTCACAGGCACTGAGCCCCAAATTGTTATGGTACTCAGGGTTGGCACCGTGATGAGCCAACCGAAGAGGCCGCCGGCCGCGGCGAGCAGAACAACGCCGTCGCTAGGGTTTGGCTGGGCGCTGAACAGGTGCAGGAAGCCGGAGACGGTAACCAGAAGCAGGAGCAGGCCCGAGCCCACGCGGGTGTTGTCTCGCACACTGGAAGGGTGGCGAGCCAGGAATACCGCGAAGAAAAGCAGGAAAACCGGCAGCACGTATGAAAGGCGCCCAAACAACATTCCAAAGGTGAAGTTGTTCAGAGTTTGAGCAAAGGGATCTTTGGCAAAGAACCAGAGGTTTACCGAACCCGCGACTGCCAGTACGAACATGAAGAATGGCACGCCATCGCGGCGATCCTCCTTGGCAATCTTCTCGGCGCTAAGTGCGCGAGCGGCCGCACCGAATACGTGGGCAAAAGCCAGGTAGACGGCAACTACAACCCGACCAAAGCCGCCACGCTCACCCTGATACTGCTTTGGAGCGCGCGCAGACCCAGCCGCTACGCGAGGCGCTGGCTTCTTTCGTGCGGTTGCGGCACCTCGGGTTGGAGGTGTTCCTGGGCGGCGAGTAGCCGGTTTGCGTGTAGCCATGGGACAAAAGTAACAGCCAGCCGCCCCTATGCAGGTGAGGCACACAGGGCCTTGAGTTGAGTGCGTGCTATCTTGAGCGCGTGAGATACGAGTTTGAGGCGCCACTGTTTCCCTGGGCCAGCAACGAAAAGTTTTTTCTGATCAGCCTGCCCCTGGCAGCGAGCGAGGAAATCCGCGAAATTTCCCAGGGGCTCACCAACGGATTTGGTTCGGTTCGGGTTGACGTGACCGTTGGAGTGTCAAAGTGGCGCACGTCTGTGTTCCCGAACTCGGCGAACCAAACTTTTGAACTGCCCATCAAGGCAGAGGTTAGAAAAGCGAACGCCCTGACCACCGGTTCGATTGTCAGGGCGAGCGTTGAGCTTGTGGACTTCTAGTTCTGAATAACCACCGGAATGATCATCGGGCGGCGGCGATGTGCCTTTGCCACCCAGGTACCTATGGTTCGGCGAATCACTTGCTGCATGGCGTAAGTGTCGCGGACACCCTCTGCGGCAGCTGCAGCAAGGGCCTTCTCAATCTGTGGCTTGATGTCATCAAAGACGTGATCGGCCTCTGCGTAAGCGCGAGCACGAATTTCCGGGCCAACTACTACCTTTCCGGTCTCGCGGTCAATCACGGCAAAGATGCTGATAAAGCCTTCTTCGCTCAGAATGCGGCGGTCCTGCAGGTCTTCTTCGGTGATGGTTCCAATAGTCTTACCATCCACGTAAAGCATTCCGCACTCAACGGCGCCAACTACACGGGCCAGACCGTTCTCTAGGTCAACTACCCAGCCGTCTTCGGTAATCAGAACGCGCTCTGCAGGCACGCCAGTTTGCTCGGCAAGCTTTCCGTTGGCAATCAGGTGACGGTATTCACCGTGCACCGGCATAACATTCTTTGGCTTGAGGATGTTGTAGCAGTAGAGCAGCTCGCCGGCGGCGGCGTGACCGGAAACGTGCACCTTGGCGTTGCCCTTGTGCACCACGTTGGCACCCAACTTGGTGAGCTTGTCGATAACTCGGTAAACCGCGTTCTCGTTACCTGGAATCAAAGACGAAGCCAGCAGAACGGTGTCACCTTCGCCAATCTCTATTTCGTGGTCCAAGTTAGCCATTCTGGCCAAAACTGCCATCGGTTCACCCTGCGAACCGGTGCACATGTACACAATCTGGTTGTCAGGAACACTGCTGGCCTTCTTGGAATCAATCAAGATTCCGTCAGGCACGTTTAGGTAGCCAAGGTCCTGAGCAATCTGCATGTTACGAACCATGCTGCGACCAACCAGGGCAACTCGACGACCGTGATTTGCAGCCGCATCGATCACCTGCTGCACGCGGTGAACGTGACTGCTGAAGCTAGCAACTACAACGCGGCGTTCGGTGCGACCGATAACGTTGTCGATAACCGGACCGATTTCCTTTTCCAGCGGGGTGAACCCTGGCACGTCGGCGTTGGTGCTGTCGCACAAGAAAAGGTCCAGCCCCTCTTCACCGATGCGTGCGAATCCGCGAAGGTCCGTGATGCGACCATCGAGGGGAAGTTGGTCCATTTTGAAGTCACCGGTGTGCAGCACGCTGCCGCCCTTGGTGCGAATGGTCACGGCGAGCGCGTCCGGAATGGAGTGGTTTACGGCGATGAACTCGAGGTCAAAACCCGCAAGCACCTCGCGCTGCCCCTCTTTCACTGTCATGCTGTAAGGCGCAATGCGGTGTTCCTTCAGCTTGGCCTCTACGAAGGCCAGAGTCAGAGCGGAACCGAGCAGCGGGATGTCCGCCTTTAGGCGCAGCAGGTAAGGGACACCGCCGATGTGGTCTTCGTGGCCGTGAGTCAGAACGATGCCGATGATGTCGTCTAGGCGATCCCGCAAATAACCGAAGTCGGGCAGGATCACGTCTACACCGGGGTGATGTTCTTCAGGGAAAAGCACGCCACAGTCAACAATGAGTATCTTGCCGTCGATTTCGAACACGGTCATGTTGCGACCGATTTCTCCGATTCCACCCAGCGGGATAACACGAAGCACTCCCGGGCGCAGTGGTGCGGGAGTTGGAAGAGTTTGAACCACGAGGTTCCTATTCTGTTTTTTGTTGATCAGAACTGTTCTGATCGAAGCTTGTTGCGCAGCACTGTGGACTGCAGCGCCCCACTAGCGAGTGGTCCCTGCGACCTTTGGCAGAGCACCACCAGCGGCCGCGTTGCGGTCCGGGCGGAAGTTATCGAAGGAAACGCCAGAGATGGTCTTCACCTTGTCGATGTCTGCCTCGATGCGCGCAGCTTCAAGGTCCTCTGGGCCAACTAGCGGCAGACGAACGCGTGGGCTGTCGATAATGCCGAGACCGTGTAGCGCGTACTTGGTGGCCACGGTACCAGGAACGTGGGTCATGAGTGCGCGCTGCAGTGGTTCAAGGGTGTTGTGCACTGTGAGTGCGTGGTCAAAGTCATTTCGGTTGGTGGCGTCAATCATCTCGCGGTATGCGGCTGGTGCCACATTTGCGGTTACACCAATGAGTCCGGTGGCGCCAATGCTCAGGTGGGGAAGCACGTTGCTGTCATCGCCGGAGAAGTAAATCAAGTCGGTCTCGTTCAAGATACGCGAGGTCTGAGCCAGGTCGCCCTTGGCGTCCTTCACCGCAACGATGTTCGGGTGCTTCGCTGCGCGGTGAAAAGTGTCGTAGGCAATCGGAATCCCGGCGCGGCCAGGGATGTCATAAAGAATCACCGGTAGGTCGGTTGCGTCTGCAATTAAACGGAAGTGAGTGAGCACGCCGGCCTGAGATGGCTTGTTGTAGTACGGAGTCACGATCATGACACCGTCTGCTCCAGCCTTTTCGCTGGCCTTGTAGAGCTGAATGGCATGGGCGGTCTCATTGGAGCCACCACCGGTGATGATCTTGGCACGGCCCGAGGAAACGCTCTTGGCAACAGTGACCAGTTTGAGCTTTTCGGCGTCGGTGAGAGTAGAGGTTTCGCCGGTGGTTCCGGTTACAACGATTCCGTCTGCTCCGTTGCCAATCACGTACTCGATCAGGCGCTCAGTAGACGCCCAGTCAACCTCACCATCGGTGTTCATGGGTGTGACAAGAGCGACCAGCACCTGGCCAAAGAGTTCTTTTCCGCGTTGCGACATGCCTACAAGACTAGCGGGTGGCCATTTAGCAGCACAAAAATCGGAGTAGCCTGAAGAAGTGAAGCCAGAGCGGGCCACTGTGCCAAAACCTCGTTTGGCTACCCTCTACCCTGATGTTATTGCGGGTCTCACAGTAGCCCTTGTGGCACTACCGCTAGCTCTCGCTTTTGGCCAGGCTTCGGGGTTGGGAGCCCATGCAGGAATCACCACAGCAATAATCGCTGGATTCCTGGCGGCCGCGTTTGGCGGAAGTCGTTTTCAAGTATCTGGTCCTACCGGTGCAATGACAGTGGTGCTAATCCCTATTGCCACAAGCCTGGGCACATCCGCTGTGCTCTTTGTGGGATTATTGGCTGGCACTTTCCTTGTGGTTGCTGGAACACTAAGAATCGGCCATCATGTGCACCGGCTGCCAACATCAGTGATTGAAGGATTCACTGCTGGCATTGCACTGGTAATAGCCATGCAGCAAATTCCGACAGCTTTTGGTGTGAATGTTTCAGCACAGCCCAAGGTATGGGAAACCGCTTTGGCGGGAATCGAGTCGTGGTTTGCCAAACCTGATTTCACGTCTATTTCGATTGCAATTTCAGTTGCCGCTCTGGTTTACCTTGGAAATCATCGATGGGCACGCGTGCCAGTTGGAATAGTCGTGCTCTTGGTCGCCACTTTTGTGACTCAAGTTACCCACCTCAGGGTTACCACCGTGGCTAAACTCCCATCTGGCGTGGGAACACTCGACTTCGATTTTTTAGGCCAGTGGCAAAACTGGGGCCACCTGTTGGTACCTGCGCTCGCCGTTGCGGCCCTTGCAGCCCTGGAATCTCTGCTTTCCGCCAAGGTTGCCGACAAAATGCGAGGTGACGGTACAGAACACAACAGCGACAGAGAGCTCATTGGTCAAGGTATTGCAAACCTGGCCGTGCCTTTTTTGGCGGAGTTCCAGCAACAGCAGCTCTCGCTCGAACCGCAGTAAACGTGAGGTCGGGGGCGCAAACCCGGCTGGCAGCAATACTCCATTCCGTTTTCCTTGCGGGAATTGTGATTTTGCTTGCGGATTTTGTTCAGTTGCTTCCCATGCCCGCGTTGGCAGGCGTTTTGCTAAGTACAGCGGCCCAAATGATTAAGCCATCGGAGTTACTGTTGCAAATCAAGCGATCCAAACTTGATGGGCTGGTGTTGATTCTTACGCTTACGCTCACAGTGACCACAGACCTAACTACGGCACTCGTGGTGGGCGCGATTTGCTGGCTGCTACTACGCAATACGAACTTGAATGACTCGCTCCCCTCGGTTGATCAGGACGAGACTTTAGGAGACTAGGCCAAGAACCATCCCGGTCAAAATAAAACCCCGAACCGCAAAGATTCGGGGTTTCAAATTTTTCGGTGCTTAGGGAGCTACGCGACCGTTCTTGTTGAACGCTGCGTAGGTGTGAGGCATGAGCTCTGCAAAGTGCTCTTCCATTTTCTCTGCGCACATTTCAATCTCACGCTGAGGGAACGAAGGGAAGTGGGTTCCCTCACGCTTAGTGCGCAGGCTCAAGAAGTTCATGAGCGCGCGGGCGTTCATGGTTACGTACATGCTGCTGTAAATGTTTAGCGGCAGCACGATACGAGCAACCTCGCGGGCAACACCTGCTTCAAGCATGCGCTGATACGACTCGTAGGCGTGCACGCTCGCGGTTCGAGCCTCCTGCTCAACCAGGGCAACCTGCTCGGCGCTACCAGGAAGGAACTCGTAGTGACCGGTCTTGCCAACCTGAACCAGGTTTCGGTCTTCGCCAGGTACATAGAAAACTGGGCTGAGCTCCTTGTAACGACCGGACTCTTCGTTGTAGGAGGCGATGCGGTGACGCATGAACTCGCGGAACACAAAGATCGGAGCCTGCACGTAGAAGGTCATGGAGGTGTGCTCAAATGGCGAACCGTGACGGTCGCGCATTAGGTAGTTGATAAGACCCTTGTCGCGCTTGGCGGTTTCCTCGGCGTCCTGCTCCGCAAGAGCGGTCTCAAGGGTTTGCTCACCCTGAGTGGAAACGCGGGCGGCAAAAAGCACGTCGCTGTCGGCTGCGCTAGAGCGCACCAACTCAACGGTTACATCACTTCTAAATACAATCTCAGACACGCATTTAGCCTACTAAAGGGTTGTAATGCTAGGTAACACATCGATGGACGGCGTTGCAGGCTTTAACCTTGTAGGTATGTCTGTTGAACTCCGCATTGGCTTGGTGCTTGCACTGGTGGTCATTGCGGCGCTCGCTGGATTGGTTTGGAAAGTTTCCACCGGGCGTGCCAAGCAGGTGAGTGGCGGCGAGCGCATTGACCTGGCGGAACTTGGAATTATCAAGAACGGTCAGCCGGTAACCCAGCTCACTACAAAGGTCACGTTCTTGCAGTTCTCCAGTGACTTCTGCACGTTCTGCGGGCCTACCGCCAAGATGTTTCAGGCACTTGAGACCTCGGATCCAACGGTTACGCACCTGGAACTGAACATCACCGATCGCCTTGACATCGCCAACAAGTTCAACGTACTTCAAACCCCAACCACTCTGGTTCTTGATCGCAAGGGATACATCAAGAGCCGAATTGGTGGAGCACCAAAGGCAGCAACCCTGGTTACCGAGATAGGAAACTTCGACATCTAATGGCTACACAAATTGACCCACGCGGCCCACGATTTGGCGCGTCAATCATCAATGTTCTAAGCATCATTATTTTCTTTGTGGCGCTTGACCCGGCAACCGAGGGAACCGCTGCGTTCCTGTTCGGCATCGCCGCAGTGCTATTTGCCATCGGTGCCATTTGGGGCAACACTAAACACCCATTTGGTTGGCTTTATCGCACGCTGGTAAAGCCTCGCCTCAGCGCCCCTAAGGAGCTCGAAGACTCCCGCCCACCGCAGTTTGCACAGGGCGTTGGCTTGTTCGTTTCGTTGATCGGATTGGTGCTTTTTGCGGCTCAGGTGCCGTTTGGTGTTGCCTACGCGGCAGCCGCTCTGTTCTTGGCTTCCACTCTGCAGGCATACTTTGGTTACTGCCTAGGCTGCCAGATCTACCTTGGCCTTAAGCGCATCGGTGTAATCCGTTCGGCCTAACCAAACGTAAAGCGAAACCGCCCAGCGATTGCTGGGCGGTTTCGCTAATTCGCTAATTCCCTATGAGGATTTGCGCATCCTGAGTGCCTTGCGCATTCCAGCTCTGGCTCGCTTCCGATCCCCACAGGCATCGTAGCCAAGTGCGAGGTTGAACCAGCTGTGCCAGTCATCTGGCTTCGCGCTGGCCTCCTCCTTCAGTCTGTCAAACTCGCGCTGAGCGGCGGCTTTGGTTGGGCGTCCGCTTGGTAGGGTTTCAATGTCTCGAATCGGCCAGAGGCCTTCCGCCTCAACCTGTTCGGCCATTTTCTCAACCTGGATACCAAAAATTAGTTCAACGATGATTGCCCAGAGTGCCACGGCGGGCATAATCAGCATGAATGCACCCATGACTTTGCCAACGCCGTTTGGCTGCTGCAAAAGTGTGATTGCTTTTCCACCCAAAAGCCATAGATACATCAAGGTCAACGCGGTCATCACAACCGCACCGAGCTTTGCCTGCACGTTAGTTGCCTTCGATTACGGCCTGTAAGCCAACAACTAAGCCTGTCGCGGCCGCTGACTTGCGCACGCACAGCAAAATGCCCTGGGTGTAAGCCTTGGTGCTGGCGGTGTCGTGTGAAATGGTTAGCACCTCATCGATGCCACCAAAGTAAACCTCTTGCTTTGCACTAACTCCAGCCAAACGCATGCTGTGGATTGGCACACCGGCCACAACCTGTCCTCTGGCTTCCTGACCAACTCCAGGGATGAGCGGCTGGGTCAACTCGGCGCGAGCGGTGCCGATCATCTCTGCGGTGCGCACCGCGGTACCCGAAGGCGAGTCAATCTTGCCGGCATGGTGCGCCTCAACGATTTCGATGCTGTCAAAGTATGGAGCCGCGAGTGCCGCAAACTTGCTGGCAAGCATTGAACCGATGCTGAAGTTTGGAATGATTATCACCGCTGCGGTATCTGGAGCGTTCTTGAGTTGGGCCTCAACCGAAGCCAACTTAGCTGCCGACCAGCCGCTGGTGCCAACCACTACCTTGAGGCCGTTGTCCACACAGAACTTGACCACGGTTGGACTCGCGTCTGGCAGGGTTACGTCGAAGACCACGTCGGCGCCTAGGACCTCTGCAAGTTCACTCCTGCTGTCTAGCGCAGCGTGAAGGCTCATATCCTGAGCGGCATCGATGAGTTCTAGAGCGAGCTTACCCATGCGCCCGGTGGCGCCTACTACGGCAACTTTGATGGTCATGGGTTCAATTATGGCTTAGATGCCTTTGAAGGCAGATTCCTTGATGTCTCCAACGGCAACGATGGTGCGGTCGCGGGCTGCAATGTCAGCGGCAAGATGCTGAACCTCGCGAAGTGTGACCGCTTCGAAGGATGCCAGGGTGCTGTCGAGGTCGATGAACTGCCCATTGATGATTTCGGAACTGATGAGTCGACTCATTCTTGCCTGGCTGCTCTCAAACTTCAGCGCTAAACCGCCGCTAATGTTGCCCTTGGCAAGGTCCAGCTCCGCCTGAGTGATGCCATCGCTGGCAACCTTATTGAACTCCTCGAGCAACAACTTGGTTACCTCGGTGGTCTTCTTTGGAGAGCAACCTGCATAGAGTCCGAAAACGGCACCATCGCTGTAGCCCTGGTTGAAGCTGTAAACCGAGTATGCCAAGCCACGCTTTTCGCGAATCTCTTGGAACAGGCGCGAACTCATCCCACCACCCAAAACGGTGTTCAAGATCCCCATGGCGTAACGTCGAGGGTCATCTGCCACTAGACCCTGCATGCCAACCAAGATGTTCGCCTGCGCGGTTGGGCGGCTGATCACCTTGAGGTCATGGCTCCTTGAGATGTTTGCCTGCTCGGTGTTGCGACGACCAACCGGAAGGTTTTTGGCGGCCAAATCCCAACCAGCTTCGGAAAGCGACTTTTCAACCAGTTCGATGAGCTGGTTGTGGTCAACTCCGCCGGCCGCCGCAACAACTAGGTCCTGCGGACGGTAGTTGGCCTTGTAGTGCTCCCACACCGCCTCACGGCTCACATCTGTGATGGTCTGTGGGGTTCCGCCAATCGGGCGGCCAAGTGGGTGGTCTCCAAGCACGGCTTCAAAGAAGGCCTCGTGCGCTACGTCTTCCGGGTCATCGTCGTTCATGGCCAGCTCTTCAAGAATCACGGTGCGTTCGCTTTCGAACTCAACCGGATCTATAAGACTGCTTGTGAGCATGTCGCCAATCACGTCAACAGCGATGGGCAAAGCTTTGTCTTGCACGCGAGCGTAGTAGCTGGTGTGCTCCTTGCCGGTGCTGGCGTTACTCGAGCCACCAACCGAGTCAAAAGCCACTGCGATGTCTAGTGCGGTGCGCTTGCTGGTTCCCTTGAAGAGCAGGTGTTCCAAAAAGTGGGTGCTACCAAAGTGGTTGTTGGTTTCGTCTCGCGAACCAACAGCCACACTGAAGGAAACCGAGGCGCTGGCAGCACCCGGCACGGTCTCCGTTAAAACGCGAACACCGCTCGGAAGGATAGTACGGCGAACCGTACTACCTCCCGAAGCGGTGAACGAGAGTTCGTTCTGGTCGAGCGGAAACAGAATTTCAGTCATTGCTAAACCAGACCTTGCTATTGAGTTGTGGAATTATTCGGCGTCGTCGCTGTCTGCAGCTGCTTCACCCTCAACAACCGGGCTAAGCGATAGCTTTCCGCGGTCGTCGATCTTGGTGATCTCAACCTGAAGCTTCTGACCAACCTCAAGAACGTCTTCAACGTTCTCAACGCGCTTGCCAGCCATCTTCTTGAGCTCGCTGATGTGCAGCAGGCCGTCCTTGCCAGGAACCAACGAAACAAACGCACCAAAGGTGGCTAGCTTCACAACGGTACCTAGGAAGCGCTCGCCAATCTCAGGAACGTGAGGGTTGGCGATTGCGTTAACGGCGGCGCGTGCAGCCTCAGCCGAAGGGCCATCGGTGGCACCGATGTAAACGGTTCCGTCGTCTTCAATGCTGATGTCAGCTCCAGTGTCTTCCTGGATCTGGTTGATCATCTTGCCCTTTGGACCAATGACCTCACCAATCTTGTCAACCGGGATCTTCACTGCGATAACGCGTGGAGCGGTTGCCGCCATCTCGTCTGGCTCGCTAATTGCCTGGTTCATAACCGAGAGAATCTGCAGACGAGCTTCCTTGGCCTGGTGCAGTGCACCGTCAAGAACAGTTGCTGGAATTCCGTCTAGCTTGGTGTCTAGCTGGATAGCGGTGATGAACTCGCTGGTACCTGCAACCTTGAAGTCCATGTCGCCAAGTGCGTCTTCAGCGCCAAGGATGTCGGTAAGAGCCGCGTACTCGGTCTTGCCATCGATGGTGTCAGACACAAGACCCATTGCGATACCTGCAACCGGTGCGCGCAGTGGCACACCAGCGTTTAGTAGAGCAAGGGTGCTGGCGCAAACAGAACCCATCGAGGTGGAACCGTTAGAGCCTAGGGCCTCGGATACCTGACGGATTGCGTATGGGAACTCCGAGCGGGTTGGAAGAACTGGAACCAGCGCGCGCTCTGCAAGAGCACCGTGACCAATCTCGCGACGCTTAGGGGTACCAACACGACCAACTTCACCGGTGCTGTAAGGAGGGAAGTTGTAGTTGTGCATGTAGCGCTTGGTGGTCTCTGGGCTCAGCGAGTCGATCTGCTGCTCCATCTTGAGCATGTTCAAGGTGGTAACACCCAAGATCTGAGTCTCTCCACGCTGGAAGATAGCCGAACCGTGTACGCGAGGGATTACCTGAACCTCGGCGTCTAGCGGGCGGATGTCGCGGAGGCCACGGCCATCCATGCGGATCTTTTCCTTTAGAACGCGGGTGCGCACAACCTTCTTGGTAACGCTCTTGTAGGCGGCCGAGATCTGGCTCTGCTGCTCTTCGGTTAGAGCGGTGCTGAGCTTCTCCTTGACCGATGCCTTAAGTGCGTCATCGGCGTCCTGGCGCTCCTGCTTGCCTGCGATCTGGTAGATACGGCCAAGCTCGGTTTCTGCCAACTTTGCAACGTGGTCGTAAACCTCATCGCTGTAAGGAGGGAACACTGGGTACTCTGCGGTTGGCTTTGCTGCAACTGCTGCAAGCTCTGCCTGTGCGCGAACGAGTTCCTTGATGAATACCTTGGAAGCAACTAGACCCTGAGAAACGATGTCCTCAGAAGGAGCGGTTGCTCCAGCCTTTACTAGGTCCCAGGTCTGCTCGGTGCTCTCTGCTTCAACCATCATGATTGCAACGTCTTCAACGCCGTTCTCAACAACAACGCGGCCAGCAACAACCATGTCGAACACGGCCTTCTCTAGCTGCGAGTGCTTAGGGAATGCAACCCACTGACCCTCGATGAGCGCAACACGCACACCACCGATTGGACCGGAAAATGGCAGACCAGCAAGCTGGGTTGACATGGATGCAGCGTTGATAGCGATTACGTCGTACATCTCGTCTGGCTCGATGGCCATAACGGTTACTACAACCTGAACTTCGTTGCGAAGTCCGTCTACGAACGATGGGCGAAGCGGGCGGTCGATTAGACGACAGGCCAAGATTGCCTCGGTGGTTGGACGGCCTTCACGACGGAAGAACGATCCTGGGATGCGACCAGCCGCGTACATCTTCTCTTCCACGTCGATGGTGAGTGGGAAGAAGTCGAACTGGTCCTTTGGCTGCTTGCTTGCAGTGGTTGCCGAGAACAACATGGTCTCGTCATCCATGTAGACAGCTGCGGCACCCTGTGCCTGCTGTGCTAGGCGGCCGGTCTCAAAGCGAACGTAGCGCTTTCCGTACTTGCCGTTGTCGATTGTTGCAACGGCAAACTTGGTGCCGTCCATTAGTGGGTTGTTAATGTCGATTGACACTTATTTCCTCTTTATCCTCTTTGTCTTCGTGAGACTTGCGTCTCGAGTCGCGAGGAAATCCCAAACCAAACAACTTGTTGGCCGGCGTCTATCCGCGCGAATAAGCTGCGAGCGGCGTGCCCTAGGGAAGCATTCCCGCCCAGTTCGCAACTTTCGTTGGCCCGCTTTTGTGTTTCTGCGGGAGATGGGCACCTAGAAATGCTCTGGTCGTCAGTGAAAAAACTTGGGTTCCAGCCCCAAGGCTTACCACCGAAGACCAGCATGCGCGCTTGCGTGCTCAATGGCAAGACTACCAGAGGGGGCCGATATTGCCTATAGGTGGGGCGGTTTGGGTTGGGTGAACAGGAGACGAACTAGTTTCCGACTCCCAAGTGAAACCTAGGCGGTGGTGCCTGGTTCAATCGGCCGAATCGCCTCGACCACCTCTGCCTGTTCCACGACGTACTTGTTGCCCTGAGCGACTGTCTTGGTTGGCTGAGTGAACCAAATTAGAAATAGAACGGCAAGGGTCAGAGCCATCAGGCCAATAGCGCCAAGCGCGATGACAACTGCGATCCAGCCACTATAGCTATTTCCAGAGGTGCAGCCATCGATGAGGCAGAATCCACTCGGATTGCCGATGGCGTAGGCGAACAATCCGATTACCGCTGCAATCAATGTGCCCATTGGTGCAAGGTATAGCCACAAAAGTTTTGGACTTTTGCCGGCGTCACGAAGTCGACGTGCGCTTATTGCCAAGGTTGGAATGAAGATGGCGAGGCCCCAGAGGCTGGAAAGAATGCTTGAATTGCCTTCGCTGAATACCCGAGACAAGATTTGGTCTGTGCTCTGGTCCCCCAGATTTGCTGAACGACTTGCTGGAAATAGAGCGGTGGATGAGCTTTGGACAATGGAAAGCCCGATGCTCACCAGCTGGGTAAATAGGATCCAAAACCAAAACTCAGAGCGTGAAGCTACGCCTCGGAAAACCGCGTAGTTGGAAAAACCACTCTTGATTGCTGCGCCGAAGTCCAATGCCATCCCCCTGTGTCCTCCGAATTAATTTCCCCGAGAAGTTTCTCCGGACCAATATTGTTGCCACTAGTACAGCACAGAAAGACAAAACCCCAAACCAGAGGCTTGGGGTTTTGTGGAAAACTTTCGCTTTATCGACGAAGACCTTTCGGTAACGCGTGCGTTATCGACGAAGGCCTAGTCGCTCGATCAAGGCACGGTAACGTGCGATGTCTACACCCTGAAGGTAACCAAGGAGACGGCGGCGCTGACCAACCATGAGAAGCAGGCCACGACGGCTGTGGTGGTCGTGCTTGTGCTCCTTTAGGTGCTCGGTCAAGTCCTTGATGCGAGTGGTTAGAACTGCAACCTGTACTTCAGGCGAACCAGTGTCACCTGGGTGGGTTGCGAATTCTTCGATGATTGCGGTCTTCACCTGTGGGTCAAGTGCCATAGTGCTGGTTTCCTTTCGAGGCTGCTGCGCGGTGCCTAAAACTCAATGTTTTAAGCTCTCTTTATCCGCGGCCGATACACGGCAACCTCTCTAGTTTAGGGGGTTTGTTACCAACCTACAAGCGCAGGCGCAGAATCTGAGCCGTCGGATTCCGGCGCGAACTTGTTTCCCTCGGCTCGAGTCTTGGTTTTACTCAACAGCAGAACCAAGAAAAACACCGATGCGGCCGAGGTGGTAAACAGCAATGCCATGGTCAGGTTGGTGAGCAGCGGGCTGAACACCGGATCTGCGCCTGACGCGAGGTTTGGATTCTCTGTCACAAAGAGCGAGATAGTAGCAACGCCAAGCCCCAAAGGCAGCAGTTGCCAGAGCAGCAACAATGCAGAGCGGCCAACGTCGTGAAGCCTGCGAGCGGTGACAGCCAGGTCAGGTAGCAAAAGTGCCAACGCGGTCACGCCCTCAACTGGCACAAACAAATTGGGGTCTTGACCCAACTTCTTTGCCAACACCGCATCGATGACGGTTGCGATCAAACTCACCAAGAACATGAACAGGCGCCAGTACCAGAAAGCCCTGCGGGAGGCCACGCCTTTGAACTGCGCGTATTTGGCTAGACCATCTTTGATGGCGCCGGCGAATGTCATTTTGGCGAACGACGTGTTGGCGTAAGTCATTTTGGCTCCAATCGATTTGTTGCCCTGCAAGTCCATTCTGCCTCAGAAAGAAAACTCCCCCACAGTTACCTGTGGAGGAGTTTCTAAGTGGTCTACACCTTGAACGTCCAAGCCAAACGCGAACAATGCTCAATGGGCCGGGACTTCAGCAACAAACGAACCTTTAGCGGAACGGATTAGTCGTCCGAACTCTCGTGCCCATCGTCGCCTTCGTCGTTCTCGAAATGCGGTTTTTTTGTGAAACTTGGCGCCTGAATTGACGCCCCACTTGGCTTGGGCCTGTGATTTGGCTTGACCGAAACGGGAGGAACAACAACAGTGTGCTGTTCTGGTTGGCTAGCATTTTCGCCTGGTTCAACAGGATCATTCGAATAATACGGACTGGTCTCAACCTGACTCGCCTCGGTAGGTTCTCCGTTTGGCTCAGTGTTTCCATTGAGCGCAAATGCGGCCCCAGCCAGAAGCCCACCAGCCACAACGATTGCTGCAGTTGTGATCAAGATCGCCCGCATCCGAGCCGAGGACCTAACCTCGTTATCGAACTCGTAAGGACTTATTTCCTGACGATTGTCTTCATTCATTTGAGTCTCCTGAAGCTAGCGCTTCTTCTAACTTAAAACTTTGCCATGCCTTCTTGGGTGAAATCCGAAAGCGGGCTGAGAATTGCCTGAAAGCAAACCGTCATTGCAATTCGCTGAGTTGCCTAGAGATTTCATCGCAGTCTGTCTGAATGGCCTGGATCAAACTCTCCATGCCATCGAATTTAGCGGCGGGGCGGATAAAACTCACGTAGTCAACATCTACAACTTTGTCATACAGATCTAGGTCTTTGCGGCCCAGAACATGTGCCTCGATGAGCCGTGGCACAGCCTGCAGGGTTTCGTTGATTCCAACCGAAAGGGCGGCTGGGTAACGCTGGCCATCGCAGTAAAGCCAACCGGCATAGACGCCGTCTAGTGGCAAGAAGCCCTCGGATTCACGGCTCAGGTTGGCGGTTGGGAACCCAAGCTGGCGACCAAGCTTTAGCCCGTGTTCAACCATTCCGGTGGTGCGGTGAAGTCTGCCGAGCAGCTTTGCGGCAGCCTCAACGTTGCCAGAGTCCAAAAGGTTACGGATGGTGCTGGTTGAGACGCGCATGCCGTCAACTTCAACCTCAGGCAACACCATAACCTCAAAACCGAACTTGGCACCCAGCTCTTTTAGGGTCTCGCAGGTGCCTTTGCCCCCCTTGCCAAACCTGAAGTCTGGGCCAACCACAACAACCTGAGAGTGAAGCGCCAACACCAACACCCGCTCAACGAAAGCCTCCGGTTCGAGACCGGCGAGTTCAAGATTGAACTCAAGGGTGAGAAGCCCATCGATGCCGGTTTTGGAAACCAACTCTTGTTTCTGAGCCGGCCCAATCAGCGGAAGGCGAAGTTCATTTGGGCGGAAAAGCGCATCCGGGTGGCGGTCAAAAGTAATCATCACCGATGAAAGCCCTCGAACCTTGGCCTGCGCCACAGACTCACTTAGCAGCGCTTGGTGCCCCAAGTGGATGCCGTCGAACTTGCCGATGGTAACCACCGTTGCTCCAAAGTTTGCCGGCACCTGAGAGAGCTTGTTCCAAACTTGCATGGCTAGCCTCGGCCGCGCTTTGCCAGCCAGTACAAGCCGATGATTGGAAGGGCCAGCGGCACGAACCCGTAGTACATGCCAAAGTTGGACCAAACCGAGGTGAGTTTCACGCTGGCAACCGGGAAGAACAGGCTGTAGGTTCCCACCAGCAGAACGCCGGCGAGTTCAAAGCCGAGGGTGGCGCGGGCAACCTTTTGCCAACCTGCAGAGGATTTGGCCAAGGCCACCGTTGCCAAAATGTAAACCAAACCGGACAGCACCGAAAGCGAATAATTCACAGGCGACTTATCAAAGGCGGTGAACAACTGGTAACTAGACCGCACGGTGGCAGCTAGAGCAAAAATGGCGTAGACCGCAATGAGAACGCGACCGGGTCCAAGATTGTTGGATTTTTGCTCGGATTGAGTGGCCTTGTTGGCTAGAGGTGCGGACTTGGACATAGATTCAAGCCTACTTGCTACACATAAACGCCGGTCCAGATTTGGTGCATGCGAACTAGCATCACGGCGATGGAAAGTGCTGTCACGCCGAGCACCACCGTGGACCATTTGGAACGCTCAAGGAGCGCCCAAAAAACGGCCCCGAGCGGCAGAATCAGCGCCGTGATTAGGTATGCGAAAAACTCAACTGTGTCTTGTTTAGCCTGGAAACCCTGGGCCACCAAAACAATGCTGACCACCAGTTGGACCAGCAGGCTCAGTTCAGAAACGGCGAGTGAGAGCACGCTCCAGCCGCTAGGTGCACGGCCTATCAGCCCCAGGAACACACAGAAGACACCGATGGCCAGGTTGAGATACAGTCCAACCAGATAAAGCTGCTCAGGCATTTGCCACCTCATTGAAAACTACGATGGACTTCAACTGGCTTCCAGATCGCTCCAGCATGGCCACGAGGTTGTCAGATTCATCGATTCCTGCAAGCGGTAACTTGGAGCGGTTCTCCCCCGCTGCCAGGCGCTTGCCGTGGCGAATGTCGATCACGTCTTGAGCAGAGAGTTTGCGCACCTCAAACTGCTGAGCAGCCGCTGTTGCCGCAGGAAGTATCTGCACGGTCTCTTTAGATATCTCGCTAAGTTTTTTTGCCTGCTCAATCGAGTAACTTCCAATGCGAGTTCTGCGAAGCATGATTAAGTGGCCACCAACGCCTAAGTTTGCGCCGAGGTCTCGGGCGAGGGCACGAATGTACGTGCCACTAGAGCAGTCAACGGTGACATCGATATCTAGGAATTGGCCATCCTCGGAAAGTCGCGCTGGAGCATCAACCGTGAAACGCGAAATGGTCACCGGCCTGGCCGCAAGTTTTACCTCATTGCCATTTCGAACTGCCGCGTAGGCTCGTTGCCCATCCACCTTGATTGCACTCACCGATGAAGGCACCTGCTCAATATCACCGCGCAGATTTTCAAGAGCCGCTTCGATGGCCGCCGGGGTGATTGCCGCCACAGTTGAGGGGTCTGCCAGTTTGATGATGTCGCCTTCGCGATCATCGGTGATGGTGTTTGCGCCTAGGCGAATGGTTGCCTGATACGTCTTGTCTTCACCAACAATGAAGGTAAGGAGTTTCGTGGCGCTCTCCACGCCCAAAATCAGAAGGCCAGTGGCCATTGGGTCCAGCGTTCCGGCGTGACCCACTTTGCGGGTGCCTACGATGCCGCGCGACTTTGCAACCACATCGTGGCTGGTCCAGTCGCCTTCTTTGTCAATAAGAAGCAGGCCAGGAGTTGCCAAGGGCTACTCGCCGTCCTCGTCATCTTCGATTTTGCGTGGCTCCTTATAAGGATTCGCATCGCCAGCAGGCTGAGCCGTCTCGGCCAGCTTGTTCACTTGCTCGTCGCGGCGGTGTGCCTCGGCTAGCAGGTCGTTAATCATCGCGGCTGTTTCGGGAACTTCATCCGAAACAAACTCGATGGTTGGGGTGAGGCGAATCGAAAGATTACGCCCCACCTCACCACGAATTCGACCACGGTTTTTCTCGATGATTTCGGCGGAACGAGCCTTGTCGGCATCGCTTCCGAAAACGGTGTAGAAAATGGTTGCGTGCTGCAGATCTGGCGTGACACGAACATCGGTGATAGTTACAAAACCGAGGTCCGGGTCTTTCACCGCACGTTCCAAAGCCTGGGCTACCAAAACTTTGATTCGTTCGGCCAATTTGCGGGCGCGAGCGTGGTCAACCATTTTCTACTCCTGTGGATTCTTCTCTTACGATTTCTTCTTGACGGCTAGGCAGCTTCGCGACTAAACGCGTGGCTTCTCGCGCATCTCGAAGGTTTCGATGATGTCTTCCAGCTGAAGGTCGTTGAACCCGGCAAGTCCGATACCACATTCGTAGTCGGTCTTGACCTCAGTTGCGTCGTCCTTGAAACGCTTGAGCGAGTCAACCTTGACGTTGTCAACGATGACCTTGCCGTCGCGTAGAACACGTGCCGAAGCGTTGCGCTTGATGGAACCAGAGCGAACGATGGAACCAGCGATGGTACCAACCTTGCTGCTCTTGAACAGTTCGCGCACCTCTGCGGTACCGGTCTGAACTTCTTCATACTCTGGCTTGAGCATGCCCTTGAGAGCCTGCTCGATGTCCTCGAGTGCCGCGTAGATAACCGAGTAGAAGCGGATGTCCACACCTTCGCGGTCTGCACGTTCCTTGGCCTTGTTGTCTGGGCGAACGTTGAAGCCGATGATGATGGCGTTGTCAACGGTGGCCAGGTTAACGTCGCTCTCCGTGATGGCACCAACGCCACGGTGGATGATGCGAAGCTGAACGGAGTCGTCAACTTCGATCTTGAGTAGCGAGTCTTCAAGGGCTTCAACAGCACCGGAAACGTCACCCTTGATGACCAAGTTGAGAGACTCAACCTTGCCCTCTTCGAGAGCCTTAGTGAAGTCCTCGAGGCTGATGCGCTTGCGAGTCTTGGCCAATAGAGCGTTACGGTCTGCGGCTTCGCGCTTCTCCGCAATCTGGCGGGCCTGGCGCTCGTCTTCTGCCACCACGAAGGTGTCGCCGGCGCGTGGCACCGACTGCAGACCGAGAACCTGAACCGGGCGGCTTGGCGTTGCCTTGGTAACTGGGTTACCGTTCTCGTCGAACATGGCACGAACACGACCGTGAGCGGCACCCGCAACAATCGGGTCTCCAACCTCAAGGGTTCCGGACTGAACTAGAACGGTAGCAACCGAACCGCGACCCTTATCAAGGTTGGCTTCGATGGCAACACCGCGTGCGTCCTTGTCTGGGTTGGCGCGGAGGTCAAGCGATGCATCTGCAGCTAGAAGAACTGCATCTAGAAGCTCAGGGATGCCCTTGCCGGTTAGCGCGGAAACGTCAACGAACATAACGTCGCCTCCGTACTCCTCTGCAACCAGGTTGAACTCGGTCAGCTGCTGACGGATCTTTGCTGGGTTTGCGCCTTCCTTGTCTACCTTGTTCACGGCGACAACGATTGGAACGCCTGCCGACTGAGCGTGGTTAAGCGCTTCAACGGTCTGTGGCATAACGCCGTCGTCTGCCGCAACCACGAGGATTGCAAGGTCGGTTACCTGAGCACCACGTGCACGCATGGCGGTGAACGCCTCGTGACCTGGGGTGTCAATGAAGGTAATGGCGCGATCTACGCCTTCGTGCTCAACGTGTACCTGGTAAGCACCGATGTGCTGGGTGATGCCGCCGGCCTCACCAGACATTACGTTGCTCTTGCGGATGCTGTCTAGCAAGCGAGTCTTACCGTGGTCAACGTGACCCATCACGGTTACCACTGGAGGACGAGGCTGAAGGTCTTCGTCTTCGTCATCGAAGTCGGTGCTGATGTTCAGACCGAAGCCTTCGAAGAGCTCGCGCTCTTCGTCTTCTGGCGAAACAACCTCGATCTTGTAACCGAGCTCCTCGCCAAGAATCTGGAAGGTTTCTTCGTCTAGAGACTGGGTAGCGGTTGCCATCTGTCCAAGGTGGAACAGAACGGTGATCAGCTGACCAGCATTTGCCTCAATCTTGTCTGCGAAGTCCTGAATGCTGGCACCGCGACGCAGGCGAAGAACGGTGGTGCCGTCTCCGCGTGGTACGAGTGCTCCACCAAGGCTTGGTGCGTTGCTTCTCTGCTCAAACTCTTCGCGCTTTGCACGCTTGCTCTTTCGAGCCTTGCTCTGACCGCGTGCGCCACCCTTACCGAATGCGCCAGCGGTGCCTGCGGAGTTTCCACCGCGACCACGAGCTGGACCGCCACCCGCTGGACGGGTGAAGCCGCCTGGTGCGCCACCGGTGCCAGCACCTGCGCCGCCACCGAAGCCTGGACGTGGACCGCCAGTGAAACCTGGACGCGGTCCGCCTGCGCCACCCGGGCGAGGAGCACCGGCACCAGCCGGACGAGGGCCACCTGCGCCACCTGGGCGAGGAGCACCGGCACCAGCCGGACGTGGACCGCCAGGGCGACCAGCGCCACCACGGCCCATGCCCTGCGAAGGAGCGAACGGGTTGTTTCCCGGACGTGAAATAGGACGAGGGATACCCATTCCCTGAGCAGCCGCGAACGGGTTGTTTCCCGGGCGAGGAATGCCCGCTGCGCCTGGCGCTGGAGCTGCCGGAGCTGAACCGTCTGCGTCTGGCTTTGCAGCTGGGGTGGCAGCCGGAGTTGCCGGAGCCGCAGGAGTTGCGGCAGCAGGTGCCGCCGAAGCTGGGGTGGCAGGCGCTGCTGGGGCAGGGCTCGCTGGCACTGGCGCTGCAGGAGCGGCCGCAGCCGGAGTTGCGGGTGCAGCCGGCGCTGGGGTCTCAGCCGCAGGTTTTGCCGCGGCTGGCGCAGCTGCCTTTGGTTGGTTAGGGAAAGCGTCTCGCAGTTTCTTTGCAACTGGAGGCGCGATGGTTGAGGAACCGGACTTGACGTACTCGCCAAGCTGTTCAAGTTTTGCTAGTGCGTCTTTGGTGTCGATGCCAAGTTCTTTGGCAATGTCGTATACGCGTGGAAGTGCAGCCACTTAGATTTTTCTCCTGTCTGGAACCCACCCCAGACAGGGCAGGTTTTTAAAGCTGTTGGGTACTCATTTCGAGCGACTCATTTTGTTGCCAACATCATTTCTGCCTGTTCTATAAAGTGTGCGAGTCCTGCATTTTGAAAGGAATCCGAGGTTTTGAACGCTCTGCCAAAGGCTTTGCGATCAACCGCGAGTTTCAAACAATCTGAACTGGAGTGAATCCAGGCGCCACGTCCGTTTTGAATCGTTTTTGGGTCTGGCAGTAACTGCCCGTCAACCAAAACCACTCTCAACAGTTCGCTTGAAATGGCGCGCTGACGACAGCCAACGCAGGTTCTAACAGGTTCCATTGTAACCCCTGCCTTCCAAGATGCCCAGAGTTATGTTCTAGGGAGTTGCTCTAGCCTTCAAGAATGCTGTCTGGCTGAACATCGATCTTGGCGCCGGTTAGACGAGCCGCAAGGCGTACGTTCTGACCTTCCTTGCCAATGGCGAGCGAGAGCTGGAAGTCTGGAACCAACGCGCGCACGTGCTTGGTAGCCGCATCGAGCATGTAACAGCTGCTCACCTTTGCAGGAGAAAGAGCGTGTGCCACGAAGGCTGGAAGGTCTTCGCTGTAGTCAACAATGTCAATCTTCTCTTCGTTCAACTCGGCGCTAACCGCACGAACCCGCTGGCCAAGTTCGCCAATGCAAGAACCCTTGGCGTTCACTCCAGGCTTGGTGGCTCGAACCGCAAGCTTGGTTCGGTGACCCGCCTCACGAGCAATCTGAACAATCTCAACATCGCCGTTTGCGATTTCAGGAACTTCGAAGGCAAAAAGCTTACGAACCAACGATGGATGGCTGCGGGAAACGGTGACCTGGGTTCCACCGCGAGTGGCACGGGCAACCTTGGTCACATAAAAACGCATGCGCTTACCGTGGCTGTAGTCCTCGCCCGGAACCTGCTCGCTGTCTGGCAGCATTGCCTCAACGGTGCCGAGATTTACGTAAACCAGGTAAGGCTTTGCGCCCTGTTCGATAACACCAGTGACGATGTCCTCTTCTTTGCCCTGGAATTCGCCAAACAGGGTCTCATCGTTGATTTCACGAAGACGCTGGGCGATTACCTGCTTAGCAGAGTAGGCCGCGATACGACCGAAGTTTTCTGGAGTGGCATCGGTTTCTTCACCGGTTGCCTGACCTTCTTCGTCTAGAACTGGCACCAAGATGGTGACTTTTCCAGTCTTCTGGTCCAGAACGGCGCGAGCTGGGTCGTGGTTTCCAGCGTGGCGGTGGTAGGCGGCAACAACCGCTTCCTCAATGATTTCCACGAGTTCCTTGAAGGAAATCTCTTTATCAATTTCTACTTGCTTCAGTAGTCTCAGATCGATGTCCATGGAAAGCTCCTAGCCGTTATTTAGTTCTGCAACCGCTAAGTTTAGTGCCACCGAGCGACGCTCTCCAGTGCGGCGGTTCCAAACGTCTACCTCGCCCTGCTCGAGCCCCTTGCCCACAATCACAATGTTTGGCACACCGATGAGCTCGGCATCGCCGAACTTCACACCTGGGCTCACCTTTGGGCGGTCGTCTAGCATTACGGTCTTGCCGGCAGCCTCAAACTCCGCGGCGAGCGCCTCGGCCGCTTCAAAAACGGTGTCATCCTTGCCAGCCGCAACAATGTAAACATCAGCTGGGGAAACTGACTCCGGCCAGATCAGGCCCTTGTCGTCGCGGTTGGCTTCGGCCAAAACAGCGATGATTCGGGTTACACCGATTCCGTAGGAACCCATGGTGACAACCTGCAACTTGCCGTTCTCGTCTAGAACGCGAAGGTCTAGTGCCTCGGCATACTTGCGGCCCAACTGGAACACGTGCCCGATTTCGATTCCGCGCGCCAGCTCAAGCGGACCCGAGCCGTCTGGTGCTGGGTCTCCGGCACGAACCTCTGCTATGTCGATGGTGCCGTCGGACTCAAAGTCACGACCCGCAACCAGCCCGGCAACGTGCTGGTCCTGAACATTTGCACCGGTTAGCCATGTGGTCCCGGTAACCACGCGTGGGTCGGTTAGGTAACGGATTCCGGTAGTGGATTCCTTGCCCAAAACCTTGCCGGCAACTTTGCCAGCAGCGTCTAGTGCTACCGGGCCAATGTAACCCTTGACTAATCCAGGGTGCTTAGCAAAGTCGGCCTCGGTTGCCGGCTCCACCTCGCTCGGGCTGAATGCCGCCTCGGCACGCTTGGTTTCTACCTCGCGGTCACCAGGCAATCCAACCACAACTAGCTCGCGCTTGCCCTCTGGGCTGGTCACAGCCAGAACCACGTTTTTCAAAGTGTCGGCGGCGGTCCACGAACCGGAGGCCTTAGCGAACTCGGTGTTGGCATCATCCACCAAACCGAGGATGGTGTTGGCTCCAGGAGTCAAGACCACGGCTGGCGCAGGCAATCCATCGATGGAAAGTGGCTCAGGCGCAACGGTCTTCACGGCCTCAACGTTTGCGGCGTACCCGCCAGGCGAACGAACAAAGGTGTCTTCACCGATAGGCGAAGGAGATAGGAACTCCTCGGAAGCGCTTCCGCCCATCGCGCCGGCATCTGCCTTAACGATCACGTAGTCCACACCCAAGCGGGTGAAGATGCGCTCGTAGGCGTCTCGCTGAGCCTGATACGCGGTGGCTAGGCCCTCATCGGTGAGGTCAAAGCTGTAAGCGTCCTTCATCACGAATTCGCGGCCACGTAGGAGCCCGGCGCGAGGACGAGCCTCATCGCGGTACTTATTCTGAATCTGGTACAGGCAAACAGGCAGGTCCTTGTAACTGCTGTAAAGGTCCTTGACAAGGAGGGTAAACATTTCCTCATGGGTTGGGGCCAACAGGTAATCGGCCTTCTTGCGGTCCTGCAGGCGGAATAGGTTGTCTCCGTACTCGGTCCAGCGGTTGGTAGCCTCAAACGGCTCGCGTGGCAACAATGCAGGGAAGAACACTTCCTGAGCTCCTGCAGCAGCCATTTCCTGGCGCACAATGGCCTCCACCTTGGCCTTCACCAACAAACCCAGAGGCAACCAGGTGTATACGCCGGGTGCGGCACGGCGGATATAACCGGCACGAAGCAAGAGCTTGTGGCTGGCCACTTCTGCTTCGGCAGGGTCTTCGCGCAGAGTGCGCAGGAACAGGTTTGAAAGACGTGTAGGCATGCCACTAGCCTACCTCAGCGCGCTTTTGGCTATTCGGAAACCACTACCTGAGCAGTGCCCAGAGTTGCTGGATCCATGGTGGCTGCAAGACGGTTTGCTTCCTCGATGAGGGTGGCCACGATGTCTGCTTCCGGCACGGTCTTGATAACCTCACCTTTCACAAAAATCTGACCCTTACCGTTTCCGGAAGCCACTCCCAGGTCTGCCTCGCGTGCCTCGCCCGGTCCGTTTACAACGCAACCCATTACGGCAACGCGGATTGGCACGGTGAGGTGTTCAAGGCCGGCGGTGACGTCGTTGGCCAACTTGTACACGTCCACCTGGGCGCGGCCACAGCTTGGGCAAGAAACAATTTCTAGCTTGCGTGGGCGCAGGTTGAGCGACTCAAGAATCTGGGAGCCAACCTTGATTTCCTGAACCGGTGGAGCACTGAGCGAAACTCGGATGGTGTCTCCAATACCCTGCGAAAGCAGCGCCCCAAAGGCGACCGAGCTCTTGATGGTTCCTTGAAACTCGGGACCTGCCTCGGTCACGCCTAGGTGCAGTGGCCAGTCGCCACGCTCGGCAAGCAACTGGTAAGCCTTCACCATGACCACTGGGTCATTGTGCTTCACGGAAATCTTGAAGTCGTGGAAGTCGTGTTCCTCAAACAGGCTAGCTTCCCAAACTGCGCTTTCAACCAGCGCTTCCGGGGTTGCCTTGCCGTATTTCTGCAACAGGCGAGGGTCAAGCGAGCCGGCGTTAACACCGATTCGAATGGAAACTCCCGCATCCTTAGCAGCCTTGGCAATAGCCCCAACCTGGTCGTCGAACTGACGAATGTTTCCGGGGTTTACTCGAACCGCACCACAACCGGCATCGATGGCTTGGAAAACATACTTTGGCTGAAAGTGGATGTCTGCGATTACCGGAATCTGCGAACGCTTGGCGATGATGCGAAGCACATCAGCGTCGTCTTGGCTTGGGCAAGCAACGCGAACGATGTCGCAACCCGCTGCGGTGAGTTCAGCGATCTGCTGAAGTGTTCCGTTGATGTCGGTGGTTGGAGTTGTGGTCATTGACTGCACCGAAACCGGAGCGCCACCGCCAACGGCAACCTTGCCCACCATGATCTGGCGGGTCTTGCGACGCGGCGCCAAAACCGGAGGTGGAGACTTGATTGCACCGAGGTTTACTGCTGGCACTTGTGGCTCGCTTTCTGCAGGGTTCGCGGGTTTTAGCCTACTTTGAACTCGCTCGAAGAGTGGGCAGCTAGCCCAGCTTCACCGGTGAGATCAGGTCTGCGGTGATGATTAGCAAACTCAAGAGCATTAGGACTCCCCACATTGCCGTTGTGAACGGCACCATGCGAGCGGTGTCTGCAGGCCCAGGATCTGCCTTACCTAACAACTTAAAAGTGGTTCGTTTGATTCCCTCGTAAAGTGCGTTCAACACGTGTCCTCCGTCTAGCGGGAGCAGTGGAACAACGTTGAAAACGAAGAGCGCAAAGTTGAGCGAACCCAAGAGCATCAACCCAGTGAAGAGTTTTCCGGTCCAATCGATGCTGTTGCTGGTTGCAACTTCTCCGGCTATGCCGCCAATGCCAACGATGGATACCGGGCCGTTCTGATCTCTAGGTGCACCGGTGAAAAGGTTGCCCGCCAGGTGCGCAACCTGCTGGGGCATTTGAAGAATCATGGCGCCGGTTTGAACCACCTCGTTAGAAATGGTCTTGAAGGCCCCGGCAGCCGACATTGGCGCAACAGCGCCTTTGAGCGAAATGCCGAGCACTGAACGCTTGCCCATGATGGGTTGGCCATTGGAGTTGGTAAGCGCCGCACCGGTTTCGTCATCGAACAACGCAACCCTGCGAATTAGCGGGTTGATGTTGATGGTGATTGTGTTGACACCGCGTTGAATCTCCAAAGCAACTGTGCTGTGTCCTGCGGCATCAAGAATGTGTCGCGCAGAGTTCCAGTTGTTTGCTGATTCACCGTTGAGTGTAATGATCTTGTCGCCGGGCAAAAGCCCAGCCGCCTTGGCTGGAGAAACCGGGTCCGTTGGCCCACATTTCACTGCCGTGTAGTTGGCTGGCACGCAGTCGTAGACGGCGGCCACCGTTGTGGTGTTTTGAACCGTACCTATTCCACAAAGGGCAATCAGAGTGAACAGCACACCCAAAAAGAGGTTCATGGTTGGACCACCGAGCATAACCACGATCCGTTTTGGAATGCTCAACTTATAGAAGGCTTTTGCTTCGTCGTATTCGCCGTCCACCGCACGCTGGCTCTTGCGGGCATCGCTTACCCAGCGAGTGAACCAGTTGCTAGGAGCCCCCGGCTTTTCGGGTGGAAACATTCCGCTGATGGCTATGTAGCCACCCAGCGGGATTGCCTTGATGCCGTATTCGGTTTCGCCGCGCTTACGCGACCAGAGGGTGGGGCCAAACCCGATCATGTATTTGGTTACGCGAACACCAAACTTCTTTGCCGGCCAAAGGTGGCCGAGTTCGTGCAGGCCGATTGAAACGGCAATTCCGAAGAGCACAAAAAGCACTCCAAGAAGGTAAGCAAAGAAGTTATTCACGCTTCAAACCTAAGGCAGACGGCTGACAAAACGCATTGAATAAACGTGGCACACGCGATTTCCTGTGGGTAACTAGCAGGCTTTAGCCATCACACCGTCGGCGCGATCCCTGGCCCATTTTTCAGCCGCGAGAACTGATTCCAGACTTAGCTCTGCCTCCGCGTTGTGCGAGTTGACCACGCGCTCAACCAGGTCCACAATCTGATTGAAGCCGATCTTGCCAGCGTGGAAAGCTTCCACCGCCTGCTCGTTAGCCGCGTTGTAGACCGCCGGATAGGTGAGTCCGGCCTCCCCCACCTGACGAGCCAAAGCCACGCTCTTAAAGACGCGCTCGTTGAGGGGTTCGAAGGTCCAGGTAGCGGCTCTAGTCCAATCGCAAGCCGGCGCCACATTGGCAACTCGCTCCGGCCAAGACATGCCCAGTGCAATGGGCAACTTCATGTTTGGAGGCGAGCACTGCGCCAACACAGACCCATCGATGAATTCCACCATTGAATGCACCACACTCTGCGGGTGAACTGTGACTTCGATGCGGTCGAATGGAATGTTGAAAAGTAGGTGAGCCTCGATTATTTCGAGCCCCTTGTTGACCATGGTGGCGGAGTTTGTGGTGACCACCTTGCCCATCACCCAGGTGGGGTGAGCCAACGCCTGCTCGGGAGTCACGTTTTCTAGCTGCTCGCGGGTCCAGCCACGGAATGGCCCACCGGAGGCGGTGAGGATCAGCTTTCGCACCTCTGTGGAAGTTCCCCCCAACAGACACTGCGCCAGTGCCGAGTGTTCGCTGTCAACCGGAACAATCTGGCCGGGCTTGGCGGCCTGGGTAACCAGCTTGCCGCCAACAATGAGCGACTCCTTATTGGCGAGCGCCAGGGTCTTGCCTGTCCTGAGCGTTGCCAGGGTTGGCGCCAAACCGATTGAACCGGTGATGCCATTCACAACAACCTCGGCCTCGGTATCTTCAACCAGCCGGGTTGCCGCCGCGGCTCCTTGAACCGCATGCGATGCCGGCAAGCCAAATTGCTGCCGCTGAGCTTCCAAGAGCTGTGTGTTCTGGCCAGCCGCGAGACCCACAACCTCGAACTTGTCAGGGTTGGCGGCAATCACGTCCAGGGCCTGAGTGCCAATGGAACCGGTGGAACCGAGAATGATTACGCGACGCATTTACCCATTTTGGCACGGACCCAATCCATCGATGCTTTGCCCACCGCCGCCAAACTTATTTTGCTGGCAAAAAGCCGAGTGTTTACCCTGCGGGGAATACCAGCAAGCCCCACGGGCTTAGACTTTAAACATGAGCGAGTTCAGCATCGCGCAGGAGCGCAAAGTAGTCACTTCCATCCCAGGACCTAAGTCACAGGAACTACATTCCCGCAGACTCAAGGCCGTTTCTAAAGGTGTAGGCGCGGCACTGCCGGTTTACATCGAAAAAGCTAACGGAGCCATCCTGGTTGACGTTGACGGCAACCACTTCACCGACCTCGGTTCGGGTATTGGTGTGGTTTCCATCGGTCACACCAACCAGGGCGTAATCGATGCGGTTTCTCAGCAGGTTGCCCAGCTGACCCACACTCTTTTCACCGTGACTCCGTACGAGCAGTACGTTGAGGTTTGCGAACTTTTGAACAAGCACACCCCTGGAGACTTCGAGAAGCGTTCGGCGCTGTTCAACTCGGGTTCCGAGGCCGTGGAAAACGCGGTGAAGTTTGCTCGCAAGTTCACCAAGCGCGGCGAGATCGCGGTGTTTGACCACGGATACCACGGCCGCACCAACCTCACCATGGCCATGAACTTCAAGGCAATGCCATACGCATCGGGCTTCGGTCCTTTCGCACCTGGCGTGACCCATGTGCCAATGTCTTACCCATTCCGCGACCCAGAGGGCATGACCGGTGAAGAAGCGGCAGCCCGCGCCATCAACTACATGGAGAAGCGCGTTGGCGCTGACCAGCTGGCCGCCATCGTTATTGAACCGATTCAGGGTGAGGGCGGTTTCATCGTTCCAGCTCCTGGCTTCCTAACCGCACTGGCAAACTGGGCCAAGGCAAATGGCATCGTTGTTATCAGCGATGAGGTGCAGGCCGGAATCGCAAGAACCGGTCAGTGGTTTGCTTCCGAATACGAGCCAACCTACGTTCCAGACCTAGTGACCATTGCCAAGGGAATCGCCGGCGGTATGGTCCTCAGCGCAGTAACCGGACGAGCTGACATCATGGATGCCGCTCACCCAGGTGGAATCGGCGGAACTTTCGGTGGAAACCCGGTTTCCGCGGCTGCTGCCGTTTCGGTTCTGAAGCAGATTGAGGCTGGCGGTGTTCTCGAGAACGCCCAGCGTATCGAGAAGACCCTTTCGGCTCGCCTAAACGAGCTCAAGGCCAAGTACCCAATCATCGGAGAGATTCGTGGCCGCGGTGCCATGATGGCAATCGAGTTTGTTGAGCCTGGAACCCGCAATCCAAACAAGGAAGCAACCGACAAGCTCGTGGCCCACTGCCACAAGAACGGTGTGCTGGTTTTGAACGCGGGAACCCACTACAACGTGATCCGCTTCTTGCCGCCGCTGGTTATCAGCGATGAACTGCTGAACGACGCTATCGATGTTCTTGAGGCTGGAATCCAGGCTCTATAGGTTCAAACCAAACAAATAAACCCGAGACCGTGTGGTCTCGGGTTTTTTGTTATTCGTGGGTGTTACTTGAGCAGCTTCTTGCGGCGCAGGCTGCCAAAAACCTGGCTGCCAATCACGATGAAGATGGCTAGCAGGAATACCGCAGAGGCAATCACATTTGCCTCGGCAGGAACGCCCTTGGCGGCCGCAATGTAAACCACCTTAGGGAAGGTGTTGATTGGGCCTGAGTTGAAGTAGGTGATGATGAAGTCGTCAAAGCTCAGCGCAAACGAAAGCAGTGCCGCAGAGACGATTCCCGGAAGCAGCAGCGGGAAGGTGATTCGCCAGAACACCGAACTCGGGTTGGCATAGAGGTCGCGAGCGGCTTCTTCCAGAACTGGATCGAGGGTCTGAACGCGTGCCTTCACGGTAACCACCACAAAGCTAAGGCAGAACATCACGTGAGCCAAGATGATGGTGGCAAATCCCTGCTCGGTTCCCATGTTGAAAAACAGAGCCGCGAGACCGGCACCCATAACCACCTCTGGGGTTGCCATGGGCAAGAACAGCGAAAGGCTGACTAGGCTGCGAGCGCGGAAGCGGTAACGCACCAATGCGATGGCGATGCCGGTTCCAAGCACGGTTGCCACCAAAGTGGCTACGGTACTGATCAATAGCGAGTTGCCCAGTGAGTCACACATGTCTGGGCGGTCGCAAACGTGCAACCACTTGTTGAGCGTGAAACCTTCCCAAACGGTGTTAGAACGCTGGGAATTGTTGAACGAGAAAACGATTGTGTAAACGATTGGAATGAGGAGGTAGACCAACGCCAGAATCGAATAGAGCGGCAGAACTTTTCTGCCCAAACGAAGGTTTTTCACAGTAGGTCCTCCGTTCCGGTTCTCTTCACATAAACGGCAACCATTACCAGAATAACGGCCATCAAAACGGCAGAGAGCGCGGACGCAGCCGGGTAGTCGGCATTCTGCAGGAAGTCGGCCTCAACCATGTTTCCAATCATCGATGTCTTGGACGAGCCAAGGAAGTCGCGACTGGCGTTCACATAGTCACCGGTGATCGGGATGAAGGTTAGTAGGGTTCCGCTAATCACGCCAGGCATGGTCAGTGGCAGAGTCACCTTGCGGAAGATTGCGGCGGGGCTGGCGTATAGGTCCGAAGCTGCCTCTAGCAGGCGCAAATCTAGACGCTCAAGTGAGGTGTAAAGCGGCAGCGTCATGAACGGAATGAAGTTGTAGGTCAATCCCCAAATGACCGCACCGGGAGTACCTAGGAAGTACTGCTGATCTCCCCAAAGATGAATACTTCGCAGGAAGTTCAAAATTGCCGAATCATCACTCAACAACTGCTTCCAGGCAATGGTGCGAAGTAGGAACGAGATGAAGAACGGAGCGATCACCAAGGTGAGGGTTAGCTTCTGAATCAGCGGACGTGGTCGCAGGCGAACGCCCACGAAGTACGCCAGCGGATAGCTGATGATGAGCGCAAAGAAGGTTGCTGCAAACGCGTAGCCGAACGAACGCAGAATCTGCGGCAGGTAGCGAGTTGTCACATCTATGTAACTGCTCACGTCAAAGCCGTAGTCGTACATTCCGTAGGCACCTGTGGCCGAAGGGGTTTCCAGCGAAGTGATTAGAAGTGAGACCAGTGGCACCAGAAAGAACATTGCCAGATAGAGCATGCCCGGCAAGAGCAATGCCAACACAATCTTGGACGACTTAACCGGTCCGGCGGCAACCTTTGGGTTGCTGGAACTAAAGGCAGCGAACGCCATGACTATTGCTCGTCGCCCGCAGGCAAATCTGCAAGACCAAACGCGTGCTCAACCTTGAAACTGACCCAAACCTTCTCACCCAGTTCAACCACAGGGCTGATTCCCACGTTCTGCGCAAACACGATTACGTCGCCAACGTTTGGAATCTCGATGAGGTACTGGTTGCTTACTCCGGTGAAGCGAATGTCCTTGATTTCGCCAGGGCCCAAAATGTTTAGGTTGGCATCTGGCTTTGGTGCCTCTCGGTGGAAGTGAGCCTTTTCCGGGCGTACGCCGATTGCAATCTTGCCATCCTGCTTTTCCGCACGGTTCTTAGGCACGCTGATCTTAGAACCCGCAACATCTATGCTCAAGGAGTTGGCCGAAGTCTCTGCCACCTGGCCAACAAAGATGTTGGACTGGCCAAGGAACTTGGCAACGAACGAGGTCCTAGGGCGCTCGTAAAGCGCCTCAGGGGCACCCATCTGCTCAATCTGACCCTTGTTCATCACGGCAACCGTGTCGGCCATGTCCATGGCTTCTTCTTGGTCGTGGGTCACGTGCAAGAAGGTCAGACCAACTTCCATCTGGATGGCCTTGAGCTCAATCTGCATTTGGCGACGAAGCTTGAGGTCCAGAGCACCAAGCGGTTCGTCCAAAAGGAGCAGCGATGGGCGGTTCACCAGCGCACGAGCAAGCGCAACGCGCTGCTGCTGGCCACCGGAAAGCTGCTGTGGGCGACGCTCTGCGATGTGACCGAGCTCTACTAGGTTTAGCGCGTCCATTGCCTTTGGAAGCGGGTCAGCCACCTTGCGGCGACGCAGACCGAAAGCCACGTTTTCCAGAATGGTCATGTGCGGGAAAAGCGCGTAACTCTGGAAAACGGTGTTTACCGGGCGTTCGTGGGGCTTCACGTAGGTTTCGTCAACGCCACCAATGAGCACCTGACCGGAGGTTGGTTCCTCCAAGCCTGCAACAATTCGAAGCGTTGTGGTCTTGCCACAACCAGATGGGCCTAGCAGGGCGAAGAATTCACCAGCCGGGATATGAAGATCGAGGTTTTCGATTGCGGTGAAACCGGGAAACTCTTTTCGAATTCCCCTCAGTTCTAGGTCCGCTCCGGCTGCAATGAACTCTTTAGCCAACTAAACAACTCCGTTCGAGGCGTCCGACCAGGCCTTGCTGAACTCGTTGTCTTCCTTTGGAGTTAGCGGGCGGAACTGGTGGAACTTACTTAGGTCACTTGGGAAAATCAGTTCATTGTTACCAATGGCGGCGTTCTTGCTCATGGCAATCTCGCGCGCACCGTCTACTGGTGGAACATAGTAGACGCCAGCGAGCGCAAGCTCTGCGGCAACCTCTGGCTGGTAGTAGTAGTTGATCAGCGCATGTGCGTTTGCCGCGTGCTGAGAACCCATTGGAATCTGGTAGTTGTCGCAGGCCAAGGTGCTTCCGCTGTCGAGCAGAACCACGCCCAGAACGTCTCCGCCCAGTTCGTCGTTGGTACTTACCACGTCGCCACACCAAACAATGCCGGCAACCGCGTCGCCGTTCTTGTAATCATCGATGTAAGAGTTGCCCTTGATGCCACGAACCTGACCGTCTGCAACCAGCTTCTTGAACTCGTCTAGGGTGTTGTGGAAATCGTCTGCGGTAAACGCGTTGATGTCAATGCCCTTGGCCAACATCATCACACCGATGGTGTCGCGCATCTCGCTGAGAACCTCAACCTTGCCCTTGAGCTCAGGAGCCCAAAGGTCCTCAAGCTTGGTAGGTGCATCCTTGCCGGTGAGCTTCTTGTAGTTCGCCTTGTGGTAACCGATTCCCGCAATGATTCCCTTCCAAGGAAGCGAGTACTTGCGATCTGGATCGTAAGACCAAGACTTACCGGTGAAGAACGGGTCGAGGTGCTTTGTCACGTTTGGCAAAAGCTTGTAGTTCAGTTCCTGAACCAGGCTGCTGTTGATTAGGCGGGCGGCCATCCAGTCGGTGAGACACATGGTGTCTGCGCCGGTGTCTTTGCCCAGTAGAAGTTGGTTCTTCACGCGCGCGTAGTAGGTGTTGTTGTCATCGATGTTGATGTTGTACTCAACCTTGATGCCGGTCTGCTTCTCAAACGCGTGGATTGAAGGGAACGAGCTGTCTGACTCACCGTCCATGTAGTACGGCCAGTTGTCCCAGGTGACAACCTTCTGACTCGAAGAAAGGTCCTTGGCCGGGGTGAGATGCTTGGAGCCACCCGGGGAACAAGCCGCCAGGGTCAGTGCCGCGGCGCTTAAGCCGGCACCGGTGAGTACCGTGCGACGGGTTACTGGCGCCTTCGCTAGGTTCAACAAATCACGGAAAATCGGGTCTTGCGAGTTAGTCATTTGCAGACTCCTTTAAAGCCAAGGGCCTAGACCCAACCAGCAGTGAAGTGGACGCCGCAGCCTCCAAAACAAAATACTGCCACAAAAACCTGCCACCCAATACCAAGATGCCAATTTGCTCGGTAAAAGCCTGAGTTGACGGGGTTCTTGCCGCAGAGATAAAAGTATTTATTTTTAAATTAAACTGGGAATAATCAAAACCACGCAGCCTGTTTGGTTGTGTCAGAGGCCTTACCCCTGCCTCTAAACATAGAAAGACCCACGGAGAAATCAGATTCCCGTGGGTCTTTTCTCTTAGGCGAAACCCAAATAGCTAAAAACTAGTCACCAATAAAACTCATCACGTGCTTGATGCGGGTGTAGTCCTCAAATCCGTACTGAGACAGGTCCTTGCCGTAACCCGAGTGACGGAAGCCGCCGTGAGGCATCTCTGCGGTCAAAGGGATGTGGGTGTTGATCCATACGCAACCAAAGTTGAGGCCCTTGGCAAAACGCATGGCACGGGTGTGGTTGCTGGTCCACACCGAGCTGGCCAACCCATATTGAACATCGTTGGCATTGCGCATGGCTTCTTCATCGGTGCTGAATTTCTGAACGGTGATTACAGGGCCAAAGATTTCGGTCTGGATCACTTCGTCTTGCTGCTTGAGGCCGGAAACCACGGTTGCCTCGTGGAAGTAACCGGCTCCGGCAATGCGGTGCCCACCGATTTCCACGTTGGCGTGGTCTGGGAGTCGGCTGATGAAGCCTTCAACGCGCTCAAGCTGGCTGGCGTTGTTAACCGGGCCAAACAGGATGTCTTCACGGCTTGGGTCACCGGTTAGGGCGTTGGCCGCAACCTCGGCCTTCACCAGCGCAATGAACTCGTCGTGTACGGATTCGTGAACCAGCACGCGTGTTGCTGCGGTGCAATCCTGACCCGCGTTGAAGTAACCGGCAATCACGATTTGTGCGGCAGCCTTGGCCAGGTCCGCATCGGCAAAAACCAAAACCGGTGCCTTGCCGCCGAGCTCTAGGTGAACGCGCTTGAGGTCTAGGGCGGCCGACTTGGCCACCTCCATGCCGGCGCGAACCGAGCCCGTGATAGAAACCATCTGTGGAATCTTGTTCTCGATCATGGCGCGGCCAGAGTCGCGGTTTCCCGTGACCACATTGAACACGCCCTTTGGCAAGAACTCGGACGCAATCTCGGCCAAGAACAGAGTGGACGCCGGTGTGGTGTCGCTGGGCTTGAGAACCACGGTGTTTCCGGCCGCGATGGCAGGGGCAAACTTCCAGGTGGCCATGTTGAGCGGATAGTTCCAAGGTGTCACCTGCCCAATCACACCGATTGGCTCGCGACGGATAGAAGATGTGTGGTCGCGGGCGTATTCCGCGGTGGCACGTCCTTCCAGACTTCGTGCCGCACCAGCAAAGAATCGAATCTGATCTACCGATGGCATGATCTCGTACTCAACCAGCGTGCTACGCGGCTTTCCCGTGTTCTCGCTCTCGAGGTCTGCCGCCTCTTCGGCGCGTGCCTCTAGTGCGTCCGCGATTCGGAATAGTGCCAGTTGGCGCTCTCCCGGAGTGAACTGACTCCACTCATCGAAGGCCTTTTCGGCGGCTTTGAAGGCGTGATCTACGTCGGCTTCGTTGGAAACTGGAGAGGTGGCATACACCTGACCGGTTGCCGGATTGATGATGTCTTGGGTTTCAGTTCCCTTTGCATCGATGTATTCACCGTTTACAAAGTTCTTGAGTTGACGCACTGCCACGATGACTCTCCTTCGAGTTCCTGATATCGGGATGATTTCATAATAACTTCCGCAGGCCCTAAATCGGAATCCGTAGCACTTTTGGCATTTTTGGTAACAAATTCGCACCAAAATTGGCGTTTCACCACCGATTCTTTTGCGAAATGGCATTTTCACTGGCAAAATCGAATCATGTCCAGAGTGCTAAGAACCAAATCCAGCCAACTCGATGAGGTTTCCAAGTCCATCATCGAAGAGTTGCAGCACGACGGCCGAAAATCTTACGCAGAAATTGGTAAGGCGGTTGGACTCTCGGAAGCCGCGGTTCGCCAGCGCGTTCAGAAGCTAACCGAATCCGGCGTGATGCAGGTTGTGGCAGTTACCGACCCAATGCAGCTGGGTTTCTACCGTCAGGCAATGATTGGCATTCGCTGCGGTGGAGACACCCGCGAGATTGCCGAACAGTTGGCCAGCCTGCAAGCCGTGGACTACGTGGTTCTTACCGCTGGAAGTTTTGACATTTTGGTTGAGGTGGTTTGTGAGAACGATGACGATCTCATCAGCCTGCTCAATGCAAAAATCCGGACACTGCCTGGAGTGACCTCAACGGAGACTTTTGTCTACTTGAAGTTGCATAAGCAGTTCTACAACTGGGGAACCAGATAGGCCCCCAGAAACAAACAAAGTAAAGAGTGATACAAAATGGCAACCAAGGAAAGCCAAGCAGGAAAGCTTGTGCGAGGACTAGCGTCCAAGCTCAAGGCTCCGGTCAAACCGGCCAGCGCAGCAGCAGACCGCGCCACACCTCTAACCGACGCCCGTAAGGCCGGCACCGAGGTAACAACCAAAATGTTGCAGAAGGCGGCAAAAGACAACCTCTTCTTGCACTTCACCCAGCACGCACACTTTGACAAGGGAGAAATCCCAATCATCGTGCGCGCCGAGGGGCACCACTTCTGGGACTCAAAGGGAAACAAGTACTTTGATGGCATCAGCAGCCTGTTCAGCGTAAACATCGGGCACGGCCGCGAGCGCCTTGCCGAAGCCGCTGCCAAGCAGATGAAGCAGTTGGACTACTTCCCCATTTGGTCCCACGCCCACCCAACCGCGGTTGAGCTGAGCGAACGCGTTCTCTCATACGCGCCAAAGAACCTAACTCGCGTGTTCTTCACTACTGGTGGTGGAGAGGCAAACGAGACCGCATGGAAGCTGGCCAAGCAGTACTTCAAACTGCAGGGCAAGCCAACCAAGCACAAGGTTCTTAGCCGCGCTGTTGCCTACCACGGCACCTCTCACGGCGCACTTTCGATGACCGGCATTCCGGCCATGAAAAAGGCGTTTGAGCCCTTGGTACCAAGCACCTTCCGCGTGCCAAACACCAACTGGTATCGCGCTCAGGACAACTTTGCAACCGAAGAGGAGTTCACCGACTGGGCTGCCGACCGCGTTGAAGAAATGATCCTGTTTGAAGACCCGGACACCGTTGCGGCGTTCATCTTTGAGCCGGTTCAGAACTCTGGAGGCTGCTTTACCGCACCAAAGAGTTACTTCAAGAAGATCCGCGAGATCTGCGACAAGTACGACGTACTTCTGATTGCAGACGAAACCATCGATGGATTTGGTCGCACCGGTGCCATGTTCGCCAGCAACCGCTACGAAATCGAACCGGACATGCTAGTTTGCGCCAAGGGCCTGACCAGCGCGTACGCTCCACTTGGTGCGTTGCTGCTGGCCGAGAAACTGTTTGAGCCGTTCAAGAAGGGCGCGCTTTTCCCACACGGTTACACCTACGGTGGTCACCCGGTCTCCTGTGCGGTTGCGCTGGAGAACCTGGACATCTTTGACGAGGAAGACCTGGTTGGAAATGTGCAGCGAAACGAAGGTGCCTTCAAGGCAACCCTCGACAAAATGCGCGACCTACCAATCGTTGGCGATGTTCGCGGTGTTGGTTACTTCTGGGCAATCGAGCTGGTGAAGAACAAGGAAACCAAGGAGACTTTCAACGACCGCGAGTCGGACAAACTACTCCGTGGCATTCTGAGTCACCGCATGTTTGAAGAGGGGCTCTATTGCCGCTCCGACGACCGAGGAGACCCCGTTGTTCAGCTGGCCCCGCCACTGACCATCGGGCCGGACCAGTTCAACGAGATTGAGCAGATTCTGCGTGGTTGCCTAATTGAGGCACAGCAGCAGATGTAAGCGAGTTTGGGTTCAACGTATAGTTTGAGCCAAGCAGAAAACCCCGACCTTGGTCGGGGTTTTCTTTTGCTGATTTCAGAGAGAGCGAAATCAGCAGTTTCAGGTTATCCAACGTGAACGTTAGTTGCCAATCTGTTGAGTTATCCTCAGATTGTGGCACGCAGTTGCGTGGCCGTGCGAACCAAAAGTTAGCCTGAGCGCATGAACATTAATCTTGATTTCGACTCCTGCGGGAGCACGCAAACCCCAGTTGGTCCAATCTCCGTTTACTGCAAGAACGGCGCAGTAGTCGGCATCCACATGGGCCAGCCAACTGCGCCCACCGGCGGAGACTCGGAACTGGCCATCGCTGCACTTTCTCAAATTCGCCAATACTTCGATGGTGACCGCACGGCCTTCGAACTTCCGTTGAACGCAGCCGGAACCGAGTTTCAAAAGGCCGTTTGGAATCAAGTGGCAAAGATTCCGTTCGGCCAAACCATGTCTTACGCCGACATAGCAAACGCCATTGGCAAGCCACTGGCAGCGAGAGCGGTGGGTGGTGCCGTTGGTGCTAACCCACTGGCTCTGATTTTGGGTTGCCACCGAGTGATGGGTGCGTCGGGCAAGATAACCGGTTACTCGGGTGGCAACGGAATCTCCACAAAGCGCTGGCTGCTCAAACACGAGGGCATTCAGAGTGCCGACTAAAGACACCTTTGAAGACGGGCTGGTGCGTTGCGGTTGGTTGAATTCCGACCCACTTTACATTCACTACCACGACACCGAATGGGGCGTTCAAGTTACCGGCGACAACGAGATGTTTGAACGAGTTGCGCTTGAAGGATTTCAAGCTGGACTGAGTTGGTTCACCATCCTGAAGCGCCGGGAGGGGTTTCGCGAGGCTTTCCACGGATTTCAAATTGCCAAGGTTTCTGAAATGACCGAGGCAGACGTTGAACGGCTAATGCTCAACGATGGAATCATCAAAAACCGCGCCAAGATTTTGGCCACCATCAAGAACGCCAAACTGGCAATGGACATTCCGGGTGGGATCAGCTCGTTACTTTGGCGATTCGCTCCTTGCCACTCCCCTGACACTGATGCCGGCGAACCCTTCTCTTGGCGCGTGACCACCCCTGAATCAGACGCAATGAGCAGAGAACTCAAGAAGTTAGGTTTCAGCTTTGTTGGTTCCACCACCATGCATGCACTCATGCAAGCCACAGGTATGTTGAATGATCACGCACCAGACTGTTTCCGAAAAGCCCAGTTGGAAAACTAGCCCATCTTTCTGCGTTTCGTTTGGTTAGCCCCACCCTAAAGATTCACTTGAAAGATTCTCCGCTGCGGCAACAGAAACCAAGTAGGTTCGTATCAACAAGTGAGGTTTCAATGTCGCCAGATGAGTTTGCCCAGCATTACAGGGTTCACCTGCCGGCACTTAGTAAATTCGTTGCTCGCAGAGCCGACACCTCAGCGGTTGAAGATATTTGCTCAGACATATTCTTGATTGCCTGGCAGAAGCGCGATCAGGCTCCAGAGGGCTTTGAACTCGCCTGGCTCTATTCAATCGGCGGGCACGTGATCAATAACCTGCGCCGCAAAAACCAAACCGGATTCAAGTTGATTGCCGCGCTTTCGGTGCCCAACTTCGCACCGTCTGCCGAGTCTCTTGCACTCGCAGACGTTTCCCTCGGCTCTGCGTGGCGCCAGCTGAAGGCAGGCGAGCAGCAGGTTTTATCTCTCACGGCCCTCGATGGCCTGAGCGTTGCCGAGGCATCGCGCGTGCTTGGCATATCTGCGAACGCTGTGAGCGTAAGACTCAATCGAGCCAGGGCTCACCTAACCAAACTTTTAGAAATCTCCGACTCGCCTGTAATAACCAAGTAGTTGGGAACAGAAACTAGACATGAACGAAAACCAGAACATCGATGATCTTTCGGAACGTCTACTGGCCGCAGATCCAGCGGCCAACCTAGAGGCTCCGCACGAGTCCCTCATCCACCGCGCCATCGCAGCCGCGGAAACGACTGCGGACCAGAAACCTGCCAGCAAGCTCTTGGGCTTTTTGAAGCCACGCAACCGCGTTGTTTTGGTTCGAGGACTTTCTACCGCCGGCGTCATGGCTGTAGCGCTCGCTTTCGCCGCACCAAGTATTTTGGGTGCCTTCCCGAGCGGCTCGGGTTCTTCATACCTCTTCAGTCTCGCCGGAAGCACCGGTGGCGGACAAAAAATGGCGGCAAGTTCGGACACGATTGGCGCCGCCTCCTCGATTGCTGGAGGGATATCGGCCGGAGTTTGCCAAGGATTCGACGGAAATCCATGTGGCATCATGCCTACCGAGTACAACTATGTTGCGGCTCCAGGCCTCTCGGATGCCAGCGGAAGCGCTGCAGTTTACAAGCTCCAGCCAGTCAGATCGGCAAGCGAAACGCTGACCCTTTTGGCTGCGCAGTTTGGAATTTCAGGAACCACCAAAACTGGTTCTGCCAGCGAAAACTGGAACCTTATTTACAAGGGTCTAAACCCAGATGGCTCCGAGGGCTGGGGCAAGCCCCAACTAGCGGTGAGCTATGACAACGGGTCAATGGTGCCACAGTGGTCGTACACGGGTAATCCAATGCTTTATACGGACTGCGCACACTCGGACGCGGCAGCCAAGGGCCTGGATGTTCCAATCGTGGATCCAAACAAGCAGGACCCTAACACCAACACTTGCCTTGCCGGAATTTCCGGTCGCGGACCCACTACCGCGGAAGCTCTTGTTTCGGCTAAGAAGATTTTCAAGGCGATTGGCTTTGATTCCAGCACCAATCTCGATTCAGTTCACAACGGTGACCTTTACATCGAAATGCCTACTGACCCGAACGCGGGTCGTGACGGAGTCTCGATAACGGGGTACCTGATGGTTGGTGGCAGCTTAACCTCTATGAGTCAGACGATTAGCTGGGATGGAAGCAGCAAAGACATCAGCTACGGTTACGGATTCGACGGCCAGGCAGTGAGCCAGGGGAACTTTGGCACCTTGAGCGCCAGCGCAGCGGTTGAGCGCCTTGGTAACTGGCAGTGGTACGGAAATCCATACCTGGACTACGCAAACCTCAAATACAGCGAGACCATGAACCAGGGTGTTGCCATCGACGTTATTGCACCTGCAGTGCAAGACACTACTGCCGGTTCCTCAACTGGCACCTCTGGCTCGGCCACAGTTGCACCTGACACAAACAGCACTGCACCGTCCGGTGTTGCACCAAGTGATGTAGCTCCTACACCGCAGGTTGTGAACGTGACCGTTACCCGAGCCCAGAGCACGCTCATGACTCTATATGCGGAAGACGGCACAATCTGGTTCGTGCCGGGATTTGTTTTCTACGACGCCACGGGATACGTAGGTAACGTGCTCTCGATTGTGCCTGGAGTTATCAAGCTGCCAGAGGTGACACCTCTAACCGACGTGCAGGTTAAATAGCGGCAATCCATAAGACAGGTAACTGCCCCTAAGAGTAAATTTGGTGGCAGACCCAAATCGGGCAATCGCTAGTTAGCGGTTGCCCGTTTTGATTTAACAATCTGATCGGTAACCAACACAAGGTTTTGGGTTGCGGGATCAAGACTCAGCTCCATGCCGATTGACTGAGCGATGAGCGACAAATCATCGATGGATTCCGGAGCCTTTTCGGATTGCAAAACTGCGCGAATCAACAATCCCTTGGCCAACTTGTTGAAGTGGTTGAGAGCTCGAAGTTCGCCATTGCTTTCACGACTAACCACTTCCACCCAGTGGTGTGGACTGCCGACAGGGATTGGAGCCAGTTCGGCATAACTTTTGGAGCGCAAATCAATCAGCGGCCCGTTTGCTAATCTGCCAAAGATAGCGGGATGCGCATTGCTCCAAACCCCTTTTAGCCCGCCCGGCAACACTTTCCCAGACGTATACGAACTTGGGAAAACGGTTGTTCCGCTGAGTCTGTAGTTGGGAATCAGGTCAGTTGCGGGGATTAGCCCGAAGAGCGCGGACTGAATCAGCACAGTCTCCTTGGCACGACGAACTTGCTCCGAGGTTAGGTTTTGCGCATCGATGGCGTCGTAAAGCGTACCGGTGTAGCGCTGAATGGCGGGCATGGTTGGCGCGGTTGGCACAGCTAGGTTTACGTCTATGGCAGCAATTTGCTTTGGCGTGAGCTTGAGAACCTTTGCCGCATCTTTGGGTTTCTTACAAAGTCTGAGTAGTGCGGCAAGCACCTGATCGCGTGCCGGATTCAGCCCACCAAAGGTGAGTGCGGCTTGCTGAATGGTTAGGTTTCCGCCACCAACGGCTTTGGTCTCGCTTGGCGGTAACAGAAACAGCATGTAACAAGCCTAGACTTGAGCCATGGTCAATCTCACCAAGATTTACACCCGCACGGGCGACGAAGGAATGACGGGTCTCAGCGACTTTAGCCGCACCCGCAAAACCGATCCACGCATTGAAGCTTACGCAGACGTTGACGAGGCTAACTCGGCAATCGGCGTTGCCGTTGCGCTAGCTCGCAATGAGTTTGATGAGGAAACTCTTCACCTGCTGAGTCAGATACAGAACGACCTGTTTGACCTGGGTGCAGACCTCTCGAACCCTCTGAACGAGCATTATGAGTACGAACCACTTCGCGTGGGTGCCGAGTGGACCGACGCACTAGAGGCGGCTATCGACCACTACAACAAGGACCTCGAAACTCTTGATTCGTTCATCCTGCCTGGTGGTTCCGGTCTTGCCGCTGGCTTGCACCTTGCCCGCACCGTGGTTCGTAGAGCTGAGCGTGCAGCCTGGCACGCCATCGAGGCATACGGTACTGAACCAGCCAAGAAGGGGCACGGCAACGGTGGAGTAAACATTGCGGCAGTTCGCTACCTGAACCGCTTGAGCGACCTGTTGTTTGTTCTTGCTCGTTACGCCAACGTGAAGCATGGCGGAGACGTGAAGTGGGTTCCTGCGGCCAACCGTCGCGAGGCTCCACTGAGCCGCAAGGCAGACAAGGCTCGCCGTTTAGAATAGGCTCCAGCCGCGAGGACCTTCCGCTTGAGATGTGCTCGTACCATGAATTAGTAAAACCCCCGAGTTTTCTCGGGGGTTTTACCGTTGGCTAGTTAGAGCCGAGTTTGAAACTTAGGCAAGCTGAGCGTGACGTGCAACGATTCGCACTACGTTCTTCTCAACCGAAAGGAAGCCGTCTTCCGCGTTGGCGATGATCTTTTCGCCTTCTGGAAGAGTGATGCGAACTTCACCCGAAGCCAAGATTGCAAGCAGCGGCTCGTGGTTAGCGAGAATACCAATCTCGCCCTCCACGGTCTTTGCTACAACCTGCTTGGCCTGGCCAGACCACACGGCTTTTTCTGCCGATACTAGGTCTACGCGCATGGTGTTGTCAGACATGACTACTTGCTTTCCTTCTGGATGCGCTCGTATTCCTTCATGATGTCATCGATGCCACCGATGTTGTAGAAGGCCTGCTCAGGGATGTGGTCGAACTCGCCGTTAGCAATCTTGCTGAACGCCTCGATGGTCTCCTTTAGCGGAACAGTCGATCCAGGAACACCGGTGAACTTGGTAGCCATGTAGGTGTTCTGCGATAGGAATCGCTGGATGCGGCGTGCGCGCGAAACTGTGATCTTGTCTTCTTCAGAAAGTTCGTCAACACCGAGGATGGCGATGATTTCCTGAAGTTCCTTGTTCTTCTGGAGGATGGCCTTTACGCGAGTTGCAGTTGCGTAGTGGTCAGCGCTCACGAAGCGAGGGTCAAGAATACGCGAAGTAGAAGCCAGTGGGTCAACCGCTGGGTACAGACCCTGCGAAGCAATCTCACGCGAAAGCTCAGTGGTTGCATCCAAGTGAGCGAAGGTGGTTGCCGGGGCTGGGTCGGTGTAGTCGTCGGCTGGAACATAGATTGCCTGCAGCGAGGTAATCGAGTGTCCACGAGTCGACGTGATGCGCTCCTGAAGGAGACCCATCTCGTCTGCAAGGTTTGGCTGGTAACCCACGGCGGAAGGCATACGACCCAGAAGGGTGGACACCTCAGAACCTGCCTGGGTAAAGCGGAAGATGTTGTCGATGAACAACAGCACGTCCTGCTTCTGAACATCGCGGAAGTACTCCGCCATGGTCAGTGCCGAAAGAGCAACGCGAAGACGGGTGCCTGGTGGCTCATCCATCTGGCCGAAGACCAGTGCGGTCTTGTCGATAACACCAGACTCGGTCATTTCATCGATGAGGTCGTTACCTTCACGGGTACGCTCACCCACACCGGCGAATACCGAAACACCGTCGTGGTTTTCTGCCACACGGTAGATCATTTCCTGGATTAGAACGGTCTTACCAACACCGGCACCACCGAACAGACCGATCTTTCCACCCTGTACGTAAGGGGTGAGAAGGTCGATAACCTTGATTCCGGTCTCGAACATCTGAGTCTTCGACTCGAGCTGGTCGAACGCAGGTGCCTTGCGGTGGATTGGCCAGCGCTCGCTGATCTCAATCTTTTCGCCAGGAGTTCCGTTGAGGATGTCGCCGGTAACGTTGAAAACCTTACCCTTGGTGACGTCTCCCACTGGAACCGAGATAGGTGCACCGGTGTCGGTCACCAAACCGCCGCGAACCAAACCATCGGTTGGCTTTAGGGCGATGGCGCGTACCAGGTCGTCACCGAGGTGCTGAGCAACCTCGAGAGTCAGAGTGGTCTTCTCGCCATTCAGGTCGATCTCGGTGGTGAGAGCGTTGTAAATCTCTGGGATTGCGTCGTGCGGGAACTCGATGTCCACAACTGGACCGGTTACGCGAGCGATGCGACCCTGAAGGTTCTTCTCGGCCATGTCTCTTTCTTTCTCTTAGTCGTCACTGGCGGTGACCATTGCGTCGGCACCACCAACAATTTCGGAAATCTGCTGGGTAATTTCGGC